>Ga0070738_10003982_pt1 | contig 18450 bp, 17 predicted proteins | sample Coa_R2_2_FD_66446 | JGI IMG/M metagenome (GOLD analysis project Ga0070738, IMG submission 66446) | Surface soil microbial communities from Centralia Pennsylvania, which are recovering from an underground coalmine fire - Coalmine... | ecosystem: Environmental > Terrestrial > Soil > Unclassified ... | reverse complement strand
CGACGATGGCATCGACATACGCGGGCGATAGCTCTGCTGCCCGAACGCTGCCCGGCGATTGCACCTGCTCTGGAATGTGTAATTGCCAGGCACCGTTTTCCCAGGTCAGGTAAAACAGCATTTCAAGCCATTGGTCATGCTCGCCGCGCGCTGCCCGCGCTCTCTCTACTATCTCCAGGAGGAGCGCCGCCGGGACTGGGGGGTGGGTACACCGAACATAGGGTGAGACATCTGCCAACCCCGGCAGCCGACATTCGGCGATGGGAAGGAGGACCTCCAGGGAGGAAGAGCGCGCCAGAAGAAACACGCCCTGTCCACCGATCACGTACTGAAAGATGCGAGATGGATCGGGCAAAGGCACCACCGGACTATCCGGGGTCAGGATATGATAGCTCGGCGCGAACGGTAAGGACATCTCGGCATCCTCCAGGTTGCTCGTTCCATCGGCCATGCCGAAAGATGCGAGCCAGGGATAAAGCGGAGGCAAACCGCGGATTTCGCAGAGCGCCAGCGGAAATGGCACAGAAAGGCCGAAGTAGCGCATGGTCCCATAGACGCCATCGCCAGCGATAAGAAACGTGGCCTCGACAGGGAAGACCTGCGAGGCCGACGGGGTGAAGAGTTGGTAGGTCAATTTTCCTGGTAGCACCAGAGTTCACCTCCTTGAAAGCATGTGTTTGATCAGCAGGTCCAGCGTGATCCGGCGCTCAGGTTCGCGCGCGCTGATGATTGGACAGAGATCGTCGAGTGGAAACGAGGGTGGTCGCTGCTTTGCCAGGTCCTGCAGCAGGTAGCGCACATCCCCCTGGAAGGCACGCGACTTGCCCGCTGCCCAATGCCCATTGAAAGGACTCGCCAGAAACAGGTGCAGGGCTTGCAGCATGGTTGGTCCATCCGCCTCTGGGACAGGGTTGGCCCCGAAGCAGATGCTGCCGTCGGCGCCAACGTTAGAGAGCGGGGCATGGTACACGATGGTTTCTGCTGTAGGGATCTCATCCTTTACTGCCCAGATCCAATACAATTTGCCCCGGCCAGTAAATACGAGGCCAGGGAGGGGCACCTGGACCTGCTGCATGCCCAAATCGTTATCAAGCACCGAAAGTTCAACAGGAGCTGGTGGCACGAACATCGAAAGCCAGCGTTCGCCTGAACTGGTGATGCCAAAACGAAGCGTATGTGGCGGAAGATAGCCACTGTCGAAGGGCATAGGCTCGAAAGCCGCGCGCACCGCATCAGCGGAGACAAACTTACAATATTCTTTGTTGTTGTAGGAGTCGCGCCAGTAGAAGGCAAACATCTCCCGATTGCCCAGAAAAAAGAGCGCGGCGGAAATTCTGACGAAGGAGTCCTGGGGGATTTTGAGCAAATCCAGGATGACGCTGGATGTGAGATGTTCTTCCAGGCCCGGTCCGGGCATCACCTCCGGGCGGCCAGACGCAATTGAAGCTTCTAGCGCCCCCTCTCCTTCGCCTGGGTGTCTCTGATCGCTGCATTCCATATATTTCTTACCTCTGGAAAATTGTTGAGAACATCGGCCTCAAGCCAGTCAAGAAAGCGGTCGGTCTTATCCAGAATGTCTTGAGCCTTTGCATACTGCTCGACGAGCGCATTGATCGTCTCCCGACTCCAGTCGGCATCTTCGCAAGGCATATCGTGTGTTGCGTCGAGCCAGACTGTGCCGGTATCGTGCGCCATATAGTCAATCGCCAGGTAGAAGAAAGAGAGCGGCTCCTCTGCGTGTTCACACCGCGTCTTGAGCAACGGACCATCCACTCTCCCCTGCTCAATAGGCAGCTCGAAGATCGCGTTGTCTGGGGTCTCTATGATCTCGTCGAAGATGTCGGCAGGAACCTCTCCAACAAGGTAATAGAGCAGTTGCAAGCCCAGGCGCAGGTCCTCGATCTCGTCTCCGTACCCGATGTCGATGCCGATTGGCTCAACAGGAATCGTGGTGTACGCGCGGGTTTCATCCGAGGCATCATCCACCACCCACCAGAGCGGCAGAGGGAAAAGATGCTCGTCTACCAGGGTGAGGAATCGCACCTCGTGCGGGCTATATCCTTCACCTCGCAGCGGAAAGAGTTGCGCCTTCCCACTTTCAATAAGCGCCATTGAGCGCTCGTACTCTTTGGGAAAGTACTCCTGGTAGAGGTCGAGGTAATTGGTCACCGAGTGGGTTAAGTGGAGAAAAGACCTGGCTTCTTCTAACTGGAGCGGAAGGCGAAATTGTTCGAGAAGATGGGCAATATCTGGTACCATAGCGGTGCATAGCTCGCGGGAAAGAACAGCACGTTTCCCGCGAGCCGACTCCTTTCTCCTCGAAGATTAAAAGCCCAGCGGCACCCAGGGGCTGGCCGTGGCTTTGACTTCCAACAGCCGGCGGTAGATCGCCTCTACCTTGCGCTCTTCGTCGTGGCCGTCGGACAGCGCCTCGTCGATCCTGCTCTGATAGCGCAGCAAGCTGGGCAGATCAAGTTGCCTGGAAGCCAGCCGCATCTTCAGTTCCACCGCCAGAGAAAACACCGGGTGAACCACCTGTGGGGTCGCGATGAGCGCTTCCATCACCGGGTCTACGACGATCCCCTTTGTGCCAAGCTGGGGAGTCACCTGGATAATGGTCTCGCCATTTTCCTCCTTCCACTGGAGGGTGGCATTGGTGGCCGCAGGACTCACCTGGGAGAGCCAGCGCTTCAACCGGTTGTCGCGCTGACGCTTCGCCTCTTCACTCTCATCGGGAAGCGCTATCAGATCATCGGGGATGGGAAACTCCTGGCCTTGTAATTTCACTTTTGCTGCCATGTGTTCTTGCTCCTTTTCGTTGGTGTTGGCTAAAACATGGATATTTGCTGGTATTTGCTCGCTGGCCTCTCCGGTTTCTTTTTCTCTGCTGTTTTTGCCGCTGGTTGAGCTGCCGCAGCCGAAGAGGTAGGGGGAGCTAACTTCTGGCTCTCTTGAGTGGATGAGCTGGGGGGTTGTGCGGGCCTGGCGGGAGTTATCTGCCGCGTCGTCGCCTGTGCTCGTTTCGCCTCCTGTTCCAGCTTTTTCTGCCGCCGGTTGGAGAGATCCAGGAAAAAGGGTTGCATCGTCGTCTGGATCGCTTTCTGCATGTTATCCAGGCGTGCTTTCACGGAGAGATCGGCTTCCCGAAACGTTTTCACGACTGGTATCCCGGAGAAGTTATGAATGCAGACTGACACGAGCCTGCCTTGCGGGTGCCCATCCTGCCGGTGAAGCGTGATGCCGATAAAGACATCGCTCGCCTCAAAGCTCGTGGGGTCTTCCGCTGATCCCGCCGTCGGCGCAGCAGGCGCAACGTGGGCCTGCACGGGTGGAGGTGGAGAAGCGGCGGGGACGGGAGATGGCGGAGCCGATGGCTCGCTGGCCTGTTCTTCTCCGCGCCCATCGTCGTACTCGTCAATCACGGTGCCGTTTTCGTCGGTAATAGGAAGCAATGCCATTGGTGTTCTGCTCGCTTTCTGTTTGAAAACTCATGAAGACAGCTCCGCGCATGCACGAGCTGTCTTCGATGTTCAAGGATAGGTCGGGGCCACCTTGCCCCTTGTTCTCTGGTAAAGCGGATCGATGGCTCATCCTGGGCATCTTGACCACTTACCAGCGCGGCGTGTGCCCAGGCGAGGCCGATGAAGAAGCGATTTCGCGCAGCCGGCGCTCGATTTCGGGCGAGACGGAAAACTGTGAGTGGTTCTCCAGGAAGGTCAGCAGAGCTGCGGCAGCGTCCTGGCGAGGCCAGATGACCCAGTGGAACCCACCCTCATACGAATAGGTGTGACCTGGCAACGCCTTTACTTCGGCATTGAGTACCTGATCGCGCGGGAAGTACAGCGCGAAGGCATCTCGCTCCTTCGGGTCGAAGGTGACGCGGTAAGCAGACGGTGTTGTTCTGGCCTCAGCTTCACCCAGGGCAGCCACCCGTTCTCTCACACCGGGAGCGAGCTGAAAGCCATACAGTTCCGCGAAGGCAAGCAGTGGCGCACCGGCTCCCGGTACGGCATGGACGATTCGGTGCGGTACTGGCTGACGCAGGAACTCCTCGCCTGGCAGATGTCGAAAGGCGTGAATCGTCTCCGCATCATACGGGAAGACCACCAGGAACCCGTCGATCATCGGATGAAGCGCGATCTGCCGATCCTGGCCCTCAAAGTTGGGCGGCTCCGGGATGGCGAAGTAATCGATGCCGGCGCGTGCGAGCTGCTGGTGGTATTTGCGCAGCATGCGCCAGGCCCGGTGGAAGGCGGCTGGCGGCCACGCTTCCAGGGGCAGGAAGGCGAGCAGGTGGCCGTACTTGGTATCGGTCCCGTTGTATCCCACGTCGTCGCGCATGATCGCCCCGTCGCACACGCGGGCCAGGGCCTCCACTGCTTGTTTCAAGAGCCGGTAGCGTTCCCGCTCCAGGATCGTGTTCGCACGTTCGTCCCCAGTTCTGCCTGTCCACGCGTCTGCCGAGAGCGACGCTTCGCGCGGTGCCGGGCCACCAGGAGGGGAAAATGGCTGTCTATTTGTCATGGGAGTATTCCTCCAACAAAAACGGCCTGGCTCCCCACACGGGGGAAGACCAGGCCAGGATCAATCATAGGGGGCAGGTATGAGCAAGCACGTGAGCGCAGGACACGCTATTTGCGTGAGCGGCGGCGCGGGCGCGGGAGTTTGACGCCGAAGCGTGCCCTGGTTGCTGCCCACAAGTCCGCCGTAGCCTGAGCCACAATGGGGTCGGCCCAGGGATCATCCGTGATGGAAATGGGGACGATGGTCATCATCTCGTCCTCATTTGGTGTCTCCGACTCACGCTGCTCCGCATTCGCCGAGCCCGTTGGCAGTTCAAGCACACGTTCAGGCGCGTCGGCGCTTTGCCCGTCGGGGGCTTCGAGATCGATCATACGCGAGGAAGAGGAAAGCGGCACAGTCTTGATCTCTTCCATGACAAGCTGGGGCAGTTCATCTTCATCCCCCACGGCCTGATTCTGCTGCTGTTCGAGTTCGGCGGCCTGGCGGAACATCTCCTGGAGTTCTTCCGCCTCCTTCTCCTGATCGATAGCGCCTCCCTGTTCGAGTGCCTCAATCATCTGCCGAGCCATCTGCGCAATCACGTCGCCCTCTTCCTCTTCCTCCTGCGCCCCCAGTTTCACCAGGCCTTCGCCGGACACGTTGCCCTCCACCATCAAACTGACCTGGGTTTTCCTCGCCATGTGGTGCAAGAGACGAAGCGCCATCGTGCCGAGGTAGGTCATGTAGACGACTTCCACATCCACCGTCTGCCCAGGACGCAGTGAGCGCCTTGCCGACTGGCGCAGGTCAGATGTGGAGCGAGGGAAGCTCATATACACGATCCTGGGGAAGTGCAAGAGATCCAGCCCCACCTTCACCAGGCGTGGGTTACACAGCAGCACGTCCACTCCAGCCTCTACCTGGCGATTAAGCCACTCCTCCCTGTCGATAGTTTTCTTGGTCGAATTCGACCGGAGGATGGCTACTTTGAGTTTCCTGCCGCCACGCCCACGAACCTTCGTCTCCAGGAGCTTTTTGAGCCTGGGAAGAACATCATACGTGCCGGTATTTTCTGAGTAGACCAGCACCGAGAGTCCTTTCAGGTGTTGCTGCTGCACGTAGTCGATCAGATCCCTCTCCAACGGATACACCATATCTTCGGGGAGAGCGGGCGCCTCGCCGAAGACAACGCCGTATTTGGTGCGGCACTGCCAGCCGAGCCAGGGCATGTTGGGATAGTAGAGCATCGCGTAGAACCAGGGTGAAAGACCAGAATTATCGCCAGCGGAGAGCATCTGCCCCAGGGCTGCTGTACTCTCAGCCTCAAACTGGCTGTAAGCCGGGCCGAGCAGTGGCCCCATCTTGACGATGTGGACGTACTCGTGATACCCCACCAGGTTCGGAACGACTTCCTTCAATTCGGTGAAGGTGCTGCACCGAGCCACCTTGCCCATCCCCGCTGGATCGAAGCCCGCAATCTCCTTGTATACCGGCATACCGGGTTTGAGCTTACGCTTGGAGTCGCTGCCGGTGCCCGTCGGCGGAGTCTCGTAGCGGCTCTTCTGGACCATTTGCCGCTTCCCATGCAGGTCAATCCAGCGCTCCATGTCCTCATACTGAAATTGCTGGCGCACGAGTTTGAGCATGAGGTAGAAGAGCCGAAACAGGCTGCTGGCGTACCCATTGGAAAGGGTACCGGTGAGCGCCAGCATGCGTCCGCAGGCGTTCGCCAGACTCTGCCTGGCGAAGTCCAGGGCCGTTCCGTCCGCTCCCTCGTGCGCCTCGTCGGCAATCAGGAGCTTGAAGAAGCCTTTATAGTGCTTGCGAATGTAATCGGCGATGGGATAGCGCCGCTTATACGTCGTGCGCACGCATGCTGGGGAGAAGTCCCGGCTAGGCAATGCAAGTCCCTGAAGCTTTCGGGACCCGATGACCTGGGTGAGCGCACGCCCTCCCACGCTGCGGACCGTTTGCCGCTTGGGGAGCGCGTCCAGAACAGAGTAGGGCGCCCAGTGTTTGGGCTTCTTGGGTACATACTGCCAGAGCGGTTCCCCGCATTCCTGGCAGACGCGCTGAACGCGATGGTCTTTGGTCCCCTGCATCTCTTGCTCATTGAGGTAGACGGCAAGCGGGTGAGGAGCCTCCTCCTCGTAGAGGGCCAGGCGGTGTTCCTGCCGCACGAACTCCTCGCGGATACGGTCTAGCTCGCGAAGCCCCCGCTGGTATTCCTCATCCGAGCTGGAGAGGCGCTCAAGGTAAGCTTCGATCCGTGCCCTGCACTCCAGTTGCAGAGCACGCAGGCCCGTGTCCAGCGCAACGATTATGGCGCGATAGTCGTCGTTCTCCAACATGTGCTGGTTCAGAAACTGTTCAATGCGCTTCTCGCACTTCTCCAGCAGCGTTTTCACGCTCTTCCGCGCCTTTTCCCGCACAGAAACCTGGGCTTGCTCCGCCTGCAGGCGTTCCTCTGATGCTTCCGCCTGTAGCTCGTCGAGGGTGGCAAGGTTTGCTTGTTCTGCCTGCTGATGAGCCTCAAGCGCCAGAGCCACCCGATCCCGCCTCGCCACCAGGGTCCGGTAACGCGGGTTCGTTTCACGCAAGTGCCCCAGATAGGCCATCAGACGCGCCTCGCATGCGGTATACTCTGGCGAATACGCTGCCGCACGCCCCAGCTTCAGGTCTTCGTACTCCTTGAGCAGGCGCCGGTAACTCGGAAGCTGATCCAGGTAGCGCTGCATGCGCTCCTGTGCCCCATTGAGACGCAGGCCCAACTGTTGCCCCAGGCGACGACGCTCTTCGCGCAGTTTGTCCCGCTCTAAAATGCGCTCCAGGTAGCCATCATGGGCTTTCAATTGCTGCTGAACACGCCGGGGTCCTTTGATCGGACGGAAGCAGTGGGGGCAACAGGGAAGAGCGAAAGGCTGTCCCTTGCTGTCTTTGCGCAATCGGAGCAGACCGGTCTCCCGGTCAATGGAGCGCGCGACGCGCATGCGATAGAGTGGCAACCATTGGGGCGTGAGCTTGGCTGTGCTGAAAGTGACGATCAGCACGTGGCACGGTTTATCCGGCGGCGTTCGCCCCTGGGCACGGGCCTCATCATAGTGCTTTCGCCATGTTCCGAGTTCGTCTGTGATGCGCTCCACCACGCGGTCCACACAGCCTACTGTGCCGAGGGAAAGGCCGGCGAACTCTGGGTCGAACTGTCGATACTCATCGGCTGCATTGGAGAGCGCGCTTTGGGAGGTAGGCTCTTCATGCTCCTCCTCGTCGTCCTCATCGTCCTGATCGCGCGCCGGACCGAAACGTTCGACAATCACCACACGGGCGTTGGGGATCGTTTGTTCGATCTCTCTTTTCCACTTGCGTGCCATGATCGGCGGCGAGAGGACGACGGCTGGAAAGAGATCGAGCACCTTCGTCGCTGGAGTCTTCAGATCCACACACCCACAGGCGTACAGGTCCGCTATGAAGGCGGTCACTATTGCTATGTAGGTTTTGCCGCTCGCCATCTCGGCGATCTCGGCAATTCTGGACAGGAGCGCCTCTTCCTCTATGTCCCCCTCTCGCCAGCGATTGACCAGCGCATGCACCTGGGCCAGCACCGTTTCAACCTGTTTGCCCAGTGGTTTGCGCAGCACCTTCTCGAAGGCCTGTCTTGCCCAGGGGACCTGGCTGTGGTGACAGTAGCGAGGAGCGTTGAGTTGCATGACCTGCTGCATAAGCGAAGGGCCGAAGCTTTTGAGAAATTCGGCCATCGTCATGCTCTCGTACTCCACGCCCCAGGGCACGGAAGAATCACTGCCGGTTTGCACGACGATCAGATCGCCGGTGTCCAGATCCATACATTGCAGGCTGGACTCGAAGCGATCTGTCACCTTTTCGGTCACCTCCATCCCGTCATCACTCTGAAAGTAGTGGCTGGTCTTTCGTGTCCGCCCCTTGACGAGAATGCGTCTTCCTTCCGCGTCTTCTAGCACGGTGCGGTCGGCAATGCCGGCAGCAGCAAAGACGGCCAGGTATCCCCGTTTGAACTTCTGGAGCGGGTGTCCGACGGAAAGCGGAGCCTTGCGCGGATTGGGGAGCCGCGCCGTCCAGTAATCGTCACTGGCCCATACCCCCGCTGTTGGACGCCGCGTTTTCTGCGAAAACTGTCCGATGGCACGTGCTGCCCCATCAGGATCGAAGCTGCCTTTGAAGAAGTACCGCAGCTCGATAGGGGGCGCATTGGGCACCTCAAAGGTTGAATGAGGGGGAGGCTCAGGCGGAATAGGGGCGAGTTGCGTCCCCATCGACGACCACGCCGCGATCTGTTTTACCACATCCGGTTCCGGCGGGACGGACTCCGAGCGACGGCACCCGATCAGGATGATCTGCTTGAACTGGTCATACATGCTGATCTCTTGATCCTGGTTGGGTGGTCGCCACATGGCATCAGGAAAGCGATAGCACACCAGGTTGTCATAGTAGGAAGCTAAGTGCCTGGCGGCCCTGCGGAGAATGGGCTGCGGAATGACAAAGACGAGGATGCCTTCTGCGCAGAGCCTCTCGGTCACCCGCTGGAGAAAACTCACTTCTAGGCGGGTTCTCCTCGTGCCATTCCCACCTGTTTCGTTATCCTCATCATAGGGGGGATTCACATACGCCAGTTGCCAGCCGTGGTCAGCCGCATCGCCGCTTGATAGCGTGGTGGTGAAAAAACTACACTGTAGCAGGTGATCAACGAGGTCCATTGCCTGGCGGGCGAGGTGCGCTTGTGGCTCGATGGCCCAGGTGGAAATGGTGCAGTCCGCGTATCGACCGCGTTCTCTTTCATGACGAGCCGTCATCTCGCTTGCGAGCAGGGAAAGAGCCTTTCCATCACCGGCGCAGGGATCGAGGACCCGGAAGGTGGCGTCACGGTTCTTGGCCTTGAGATAGGGGGCGATGGCCTTAATGACAGGTGGGGGAGTCGGGTAAAACCCCAACTTGATTTTTGACTCAGTTCGTGCCATACTATTCCTAGCTTTCTATAACACAACAGCCCCGGCGGTGCGAGCACACTGCTGGGGCTGGTTGCTTTATCCGAACGACAAAAGGGATGGGGCCTTACGCGGGAGCGAGTTCGAGCGCATCCGTTGCCTCGCACAGAGGACGCAAGTCGCTGATTCGACCACTCTTGCGGGCATCTCGAAGGTCGTTGTAGAGGAGAGGGATGTCGGGGCGGCAGAACCAGGCCTGCATGAAGACCGGAGGAGAAAGCCGCTGTGATGCTCCCTCTTCGCTCTCCTCCTCATCAGAAGCTTTCGGCTGAGCGAACCAGGCTGTGAGCTGCGTATTCTCACCCCGCTCGCACCCGCGCTGCCAGAGGTAAGGCGCCCAATCGAGCACCATCGGCCAGGGCGCGCGCACGTCAAGGAAGGCGAAGTAGAGTTCGCTCAAGAACTGGGTAATGTGCTCGTCCCGGCGCGCCTGATAAGCTTCATCCGTTTCCTCAGCCAGACGAGGCACATCTTCAATGCCTGGAACCAGAAGCAGAAATGCGGGATGCTTCTCGCGATTGATCGCTTCTTCCGCCACGCCGAGCGTCCTGCGTGTGGCCGTGGAGAGCATGATGCGCTCTTTGGTGCGGGCTTTTTTCGGCGGCCCTGCATGCTGTCCCCGCTTGCGCTTACGCTCCCGCTTCACCGGGGAGGCGCCGCGCACAGGGTCATACATCGTCAACTGGTTCGACTCGATGACCGCGTGCAGGTCCTGATCTGCCGTCTCCACCTGGGAGTAGTTCCAATGGATGGAGTAGCCCAGCGAGCTGAATGACGGTTGGTGGTGGGCGAGGAGCACCGTGCCCACCCCCTCCAGGTAGATGTCTTGCGGATTGGTGCTGGTCAGGGCAGAGAAAATGCCCTGGAGCGTGGTGCCTTCTCCACGCATCCCCACGAGGGAAAGGTAATATAAAGGAACGACATTGATCCCCTGGATACGGGTAGCAGGTCCAGCGATGTAGCCGGAAACATGTCCGTGATACTTCACAGTACCTTTGGTGCGCACAAAAATGCGTGGGAGCGTCGTGCGCTCAACCAACGCCGGCGGTGTAGAAAGCTGGGTACGCATAAGCGATTCCTTTCCAGAATGCAAGGGAGGCCGAGATCGAGAGCGTGCTTGCTGTCCCGACCACGGCCTCGGAACGAGACGAGAGGAAGATGAGCGATGAGCGGATTAACGCTGCGCGTTCTTGTTGGCGGCCTGCACCTGAGCGACCAGGGCACGGAAATGGCTCACGCGCAACTGCGATGGCTCGGCCACCTTGAAGTGGGCGCAAATCTCTCGCACGGTCTCATCAGAGCCTCCGCAGTACTGGCTCACAATCCATTCCAACTGCTTCGCGGAAACCTGCAAATCGTTCTCATCGCCAGACGGGAGGCTGCGCGGACCGGACGGTGCCGTTTCACTGGCCCCATCCGGGAGTGCCAGCAGTTCGCCCTGCCCATTCCTGCCAGAAGCGAGTTTGACCGATTCCTCCATCGACCAGAGCACAGTCTCAGAGAGCAGCCCATCGCGGATGATATCGATCAGATCGCGCGGGATGAGGTGCTGCTTGAGGTAGTCCTTATCGAGCGTGGCGGGGATCTTCGCGGTGATGGGGTAGATGCTGCCCTGGTCGGGCGGCTCCCCAACGAGTTTCACCTGGCCGGGGCCGAGCGGAATGGAAAACAGCCAGAACGGGGCCACTGCGTTCTTGCCCTGAGCGCGGCGGAGTCCAGCATAATAGTCGAGGACACGGTATTGCTCGCCCAGCGCCTCCAGCATCGAATCGGTCGAGAAGCCGGAGAGTGTGAGCGGCAACCAGTTATAGTAGCCGTGGCTGTACAGTTCGTGAACGAAAACGCGGGCTTTGAGCACCGTCTGGCGCTTTTCCTTGCCGCGCTTGTTGAGGACGGGATTCCCCATCTCGTCGCGCACCGTTTCCCAAGCATACGCCAGCCCCATGCGGTCTTCGACGTTGCGGTTCATCTCCAGGGTAGACTGGAGGCGCTGCGTCACCACGACCAGGTTGCACTGGCGCAGGCGCCAGTAGGGCTTGGGATCGGTGTTCCCATCTTTGTCCGGCTTTTTGTGCTGCACGAAGTACTTCTGCAGCCCCATCCCCTCACAGGTCTCGTCAATGTAGGGGTTAATGCCATATTTGATATGCCAGCCGACCGCCATCGTATCGCTGTCTGTGGGGAGTCCGTTGAACCACCACAGGCGCGCTTCCTCCGTAATGGGTCGCTCGGCCTGGTCGCTTTCGTCAAAGCCGATCTCGTCGAGTTTGTCAAAGTCGGTGTCGGTTGCAGCGGCGCTGGGGACGGTAATGGTGTTGAAGTCCGAGGTGTTGTGTGTTGTCATGTGTTGTGTTCTCCTTGTTTTCAAAGTTGGTCGATAGAGTACGGCTGCCCTAGAGCGTTCTAGGGCAGCCATTCGGATCGTTGGACACGGGGCTGCTCGTGTAGGAGGTCCGCAAGGCGCAAAAGGGCGGGATACCAGGAGACACAGTGCGTGCCCGGAGATCACCCACCGCGATTGCGAACATCCCAGGGCTGCGATCTTCTCGCTTACCCCGCCGTGTCGGCGCGCAGCGTCCAGTGTCCATCGGTATAGGTAAGAGGGGTTCCTGCAAGCGCTCCGGCCTGCCATGTGAGTCCTTCGGGGACCCGGTAGGCAGCCGGCTGCGCGATGTGCGCCACGCGGGGGTGGCCTTGCAGGAACGAACTGATGGCCGTGAGTAGCTCTCGCTGGAGGGCATGGATGCGTTCTCGCACCCTGGGGTCGTCCGCCTTTCCTCGCGCGGGGTAGGTCAGACGCCCGCGTTCCCCAACCAGGCGCGCTTCGACGGCCAGAACAAGACATGAGCAGATGACCGAAGTGCGAGGATGGCGCCCGGTCAGCAGAACGCCCGCCTGGACGCGAGTGGTTCCGCTTCCCATAGCGAGCGTTTGGTAGATCGGGGAGAGCAGGATTTCGGCCCGATCCTCACCCGCAGTCAACTGCGCGAGAAAAGCGTCGAGAGTTCCGCATTCGCAGGCGGCTTCTGCCTTCGCTTTTCTCCCCTTCGGTCCTCGTGGTAGACGCGGCATCGTCTCTCCTTGGGAACAACGCGGCGTGCCGGACCGGGCATGCATTGGCATCGCGTCCGGCAGCATTGCCGCTGGACGTGGGCTTCAAGATCTGGGAGAAGGGGCTGAAGGAGGCGCTCGCGCGAGGCTGCGATACAACATCATTGGGGGTCCTCCTCTGGCACGGCTACAGGCGTGAAGACCATACGCTCGTGCAAGACGCGAAGGCACGAGGCCATACTTCACTCCCTGCGAACCGCACAGGTGCAGTCATCATTGAGAAGGTGGGAAGTGTAAGAGACGCGGAGAGGGGAATGGGGAGGGGAACGGCATATTCGCCGTGGAGGCTAGCACCCTTCGATATGCTTGCCTGTCGGGCAGCCAATCACCTTGAGCGGTTGGAACGCAAGTGGCTGGAAGGAATAAGCGTAGGGTCCCAGCCACTCAAAGTAGGTGCCATCGGCGAGTTTGCCGAACAAGGCGTCGCCGTTGGTCCCCCAGGTGCCGTCAGGCTGCTGCCTCTGACGCACAACGGCGCAGGCCCCGCTGCCCGTGTTCTGACACGGCTCCTGATAATCAGGCGGAGTCACCATATCGTTGACCGGAAAGACGGCACCCTGGACGACGTACTCGACCACCGGCTGCGGCACGCCTTGCACAAAGCCGTAAAAGTAGCCGTAGCGGTCGGGGTTAGAGAATTGCTGGTAGCGCCAGATGACCATCTTGCAGGCCAGCGACTGATTCTCAGAACAGTAATCCGTGGATTTAGGTGGCGTGGTCGGTGCGGTGCTATCACTGCAAGCGGTAAGCGCAGCAATGAGGATACCAACCAGGCCCAGGAGAACGAAGGGCTTTTGAAGCTTTGCAAATGGAAATTTCACAGATCTACTCCTTTCGGAAACTACTGGCGGAGGTTTTCCGCGGATAATGTGCGCACTTCGTTTGAGAGGAATTGCCGGAGATCCTGCTCACCGCTGGGGAGCGGTTCTTGATCCAACTGCGCTGGCAACCAGGCATCACGGAACTTTCCATCATCGGGGTCGTTTGCCATACGGTTGTATTGGTTGATGGCGTCGGATCGGATCGCTTTCAGGCTGGTAAGCTGAGTGGAAAGGTTGTCGTAATCGATGGTCTCATCGTCACTCCAGGGGCGAGGGTGATCCTGCTTAAACTGGTCGATCTGGTCCAGCACCGCAAGAATGTTGTTATCGGCGGTGATCACCTCTGCCAGCTTTGTATGGAACGAGCGCTTGACATCGATGCTGCGCTGGGGATCATCGACCAGGTTTCGTCGGACCTGGGGATTCACTATGTCGTGCTGGATCACCAGGGCAAACGCTGTTACTATTCCCCCCAGGAGCACCACGGCCAGCAGGATGGTCAGCCAAAGGGCAGCGCCGCGGAGGAGGAACGTTCCCCCGTTTTCATCGTTGTTGTACTTTCTGGACATATATGTCTCCTTTGTGTGGAAGTGGTAGAACTACACGCGTGAGTGGCTGTGTCCTCGGCGCTGCGCGCGGCAGCGCGGACGAGCGGTGGAGCCAGTCGATGATATGCCAAAGGGACCGACCTCTTACCTGTGGGATCGGTCCCTGTGTGGATACGCAACCGACGCTCCACTGACAAAGCGCCGGTGAAGGGAGGCCCCCGGATCGGCTGGCATCGCAGACATTCACTGCCGGGCATACGTCTCCTCCTTGAAAGTCCGGTGAAGTTCCTCCAGCTCTTGCCAGACCTCATGCACATCAGGGCGCTCATCTGGATTCTCGTCCGTCATATCCAGAAGCAAGTCCACGAGTTCGCCATATCCAGGCGGTTCGCTCTGGGCTATCGGGCCACGCGCGGCCTGGCATCCCGGTCTCTGCGTCGTCGAGGCCTGATCCGCCGGGGCCTGGCCGGTCAGGAGTTCGCGCAGCGTCATGCCCAGGCCGTAGATATCGGCCGAAGCTGTGATCTGGCCGCGTTTCCATTGCTCAGGGGCGGCATACCCCCGGCTTCCGGCTACCACTTCATTCAAGCCTGGATGGCAACTGATGCCAAAGTCCAGCAGGTAAAGCTGTTGGGTCGTCGCAAGTCGAATATTCGAGGGTTTGATATCCCGGTGGATCACAGGGGGATTGCACTGGCAGTGCAGATAATACAGGATGTCGCAGAGCTGCCTCCCTACCCGGACAACCTGCCGGACCGAGAGCGGTTGCCCCGTTCGTATGTGGCTGCCCTCGACCCACTCCATCACGAGATACCAGCGTCCACGCTCTTCAAAGAAGTCGAAGTACGAGGGAATGCCTGCGTGCTTCAAGCTCGCCAGGTGGCGTGCCTCGCGCCGCAGGTACAGGATGTCGTTTCCCCCCTCCTCTATTGCCTTGAGAGCGACCGGAAGCGTGAGCAAGGTATCCTCTGCCTGGTAAACCGTCCCGAATCCTCCTTTTCCGATGCGCGAAGTAATCCGATAGCGCTTTTTTACGAGCTGCAGCGGTTTGAGCGGTGCCATAAACGCTCCTCCTTGAAAAGACAAAAAAGCGCCCTCCGCCAACACCCGCGATACGGGCGCCGGTAGAGGGCGCTTGCCTGACTACAGAGAACGCACTACAAGGTTTCCTGACGACCAGCGGTGTCATTCAAGGAGCTGACGGACCCCTCGTCAACGCCATAGATATCAGGCTGTGTCGTCGATACGGTGACATAGGAATCCTGACCTTTGAGCATCTGTGCTCTCCTGATAAGAAATAAAGCCGTCCCCGCATATCCCGCTGGGATAATACAGAACGGCGTCATCAGAGACGAATCGTAGGCGAGGCCGATGCCGCGTGTTGCTCCCCCGTTTTCAGGCACTGATCACTGTGCCATCGAAAAGGGTCAGAAGCTGCTCATCGGGGAGGGCGCTACTAAAGCCAATCAGGTATGGGGCCTTCAGGTAGCTGAGCACGTCACGCCAAACCTGAGAGAGCGCCGGCGTCCCGTAGATGATGACGGCCTCAAAAGCATCGCTGGGCAAGAGAGAAGGCGCGGCTACCTGCTCCCGTCCTCCTAATCGCTCTCCATTCAAAGGACGTGTCAGGAGCTGAACCTGGCGCACAGAGGAGATGCACACGCGGGTTTCGTCCGAAAGCTGTGCGCTCAACTGGTACTGGACAGGATACAGTTCGTTCAGCTTCTTCCCATCCTCCAGGGACGTAGCCTCCTCGAATTTCCGGCGCAGCAGGGGCAGGAGCGGAGCCGCCCCAGCCAGCACCAGTACACGACGGACCTCCGTGTACTGCAAGAGGCGGTCGAGGGCGGCCAGCATGAGTTCAGGATTCATCGCCCCCAGCTCCGTTTTGACCAGCACACGCGCGCGCCTGGCAAGTGTCTCTTCCAGGCTCAACAGGAGGTTTTGCTGGTACAGAGACAGGCCATCGGGCAGGATCGGGAAGGGACCGAGAGGGCACGCGGTATGCCCTTCTCTGTGAGCGTTCGGCGCAGAACGAATGTGTTCCAACGAAAGTGTGGATAAGGGCTGGTGGTCAACTGGCTTTTCATACGAGCAGCGATGCAGCAAACCATCAGCGCTCTGCTCTTCGCCATCTTCTTCATCCAGCAAAGGCACCAGGCGCTTCCCATCGGCAGATAAAACATGTCGTGTCACAGCAGGAGCATACGCATCGCCCAACTTCGCAAGTGTGCAGCACACGCGCGACAAGATCTGAGCCTCACCTCTGGCCTTCCATTTTGTGACTGGCATACCTTTGCCCTGGTTGTGCCCTCGCGCCTCTTCACGTGCATCGGACAAACTCGTTTGCAGGCAGTGAAGATAGTCCTTGAGCGCAAGCTGCATCGCGTAGCTGGTTGGATATTCGGCGCACATCGCACGTAGATGCGAGGCGATCTCCCGAAGCGTTTGCTGGCTGCCAATCGCCTTCCAGTGCCGATACTCATTCTTCGAGCAGCGCCTCGTATCAAGCGTGTCGGCCCACACGCACAGCCTCCTCGCGTAGGCGCGCAGCTCCTGGTGAAGCGTCCTCCAGCCCACGGTCCAGGGGCCTTCCAATTCCTGCGTTGTCTGCTTCATCTTCGTCCTCTTTCTCTCTATAAAAATGGCTCCCGCAGGAGCCGCTACATGGTTCAAATGGTCTCTGTCGGCCATCTACGCCGACTTTCCGGCAGAGATCGCTTGCCGCCAGGCCGCAATGAAGGCCTGCATGCCCTCTGGCGAAAGACGCTGCGCTTTATCCAGATCGGAGAGCGCATCATCGCTTTCCCCAAGTAAGTAGGTAGCCAGGGCGCGGTAGACCAGGGCGTGAGCGTGATCTGCTGGCCGTACTGCCTGCTCGGCTGCGGCAGTCAGGACATCGACAGCTTCCCGACACCAGGTGATGGAAAGTTCGTCCTGAGCCTCACCGAGCTTGATGCCGTGGCGTCCCCACTCGCTACCCTCTCCCGCGTCAAGCCATGCTTCGACCTGCTCCGCGTTCTCCCCTCTCAGCCGGCAGAGCGAAAGGCACACGTAGCTCTTGCCCAAAGCCAGCAGCCGCTCGACGCGCTCTTGCGTCTGCTGGGGAGAGAGGTCGAGCAGTTCATAGACCAGGCGAACGACTCGCTCATCATTGCCCTCCTGCACCAGTTCGGCTATCTCACATTCATGGGACATGATTTCTGACTCCTCTCTTGCGTGGTGTACCCCTGCTCGGCGAGTGCTTTCGCCGCTGCCTTAAAATCGCCGCCATGATAGAGCAGCGCGTAAGCGTCGAACTTGCTATAGGCGCGTTCCTGCTGAAAAGCCGTCGAGGGGGTAAAAACGTATAGATAGTCGTATCCACCATAGTTGGTGGTTGCAGAGTGATTGGCACCAATTTTGCCCGGATGGCGCCAGTAGCCCTCTCCATCGACCATGCGCACCAGCTCCCACCCTTTGGGAGTCAAAATGCTCTCCCAGGTTACGCGCGGATCGCGGTTAAAGAGGTCGCCCGGACGCGTACCTGGAAAAGAGCCTGCGGCACGGGAACCTGGGAACTGAGGCGATGCGGGCGGTAGGGAGGGACAGGGAGCGGGGGGCGGCGCCTCGTCAAACGCGCGAATAGAGCTATAGAGACGCTCGCGGCTTGCAGCATCAATACTGCGGATGGAGGAGACGCTGCCGCGCAACCGTAAGTACGGACGCCCGGACGGGTGGACCCCGCCTCTTGAAGGGTCAACAATGATAATCCCTCCCTGCTCCCTGGTTTCGGCCAGGGTCTGAAAACGCTGAGGGTCTGGTACAGGCCGCACCGCCAGTTTCTGGTTTCCCGCAATCGCTGCGCAGCGGAAAAGGAGGTGTCTCCCGCCCTTCGGGGTGCGCTCCTCGTAGCCGCTGGCGACCTCCTCATACAGTTCGTAGAGAGGACCGTCGCGCCGGATGCGCCGCAGCCAGGCGAGAAAGGTGGCCTCATCGTCAAAATCGACGGCGATGAGGTTGCCACTGACCTGCCCGGTGACCAGGGCAATCCCACGGCGCGGGTGGCGAAACCACTCTTCGACCTCGGCGAATGTCGGTTTCGTTTCCTGCAATCGCTTCCAGCCAGAAAGCGCCGGCTGTTTCGTCCCGTCAGGACGAATCGGGACGACGCTGATGCCGGCTTCTAGCGCAGCCAGGGCCGTTTGCAGGGTAGGGGATGCAGAGCGGAAAGAGGCAGGACGGGTCATGACCATCTGACTCACCTCCCCCTCTCGCGCTCGCCACGCAGAACAAGTTCCAGGAAGCCGATATCCTGCCTGGCTCGTCTGAGGTGGTCAAAGAGAGAGAGCCCCCCTACTCCGAAGGCGAAGAGGAGGGCAGGAATGAACAAAATCGCAATCAGTAGTACAAACATATCTCGTTCTCCAGTTCTTCTTGATCTAGGCTTGAGATCATAGCCGGCTTCAT
>Ga0070738_10003979_pt1 | contig 18459 bp, 17 predicted proteins | sample Coa_R2_2_FD_66446 | JGI IMG/M metagenome (GOLD analysis project Ga0070738, IMG submission 66446) | Surface soil microbial communities from Centralia Pennsylvania, which are recovering from an underground coalmine fire - Coalmine... | ecosystem: Environmental > Terrestrial > Soil > Unclassified ... | reverse complement strand
CGCGCCCGCGCCGGCTACATGTCGCAGTCATTTTCCCTCTATACCGAACTTACCGTCAGGCAAAATCTTGAGCTGCACGCCCGCCTCTTCCATCTGGCGCCTGCAAAAGCCAAGGCGCGTATAAATAAGCTCGTCAGAACATTTGGCCTCACTGACTATCTTGACCAAGGCACTTTGGATCTGCCGCTCGGGATTCGTCAGCGTCTTTCGCTCGCGGTCGCGATTGTTCACGAACCGGAAATGCTGATTCTCGACGAACCGACTTCTGGCGTGGACCCGCTGGCCCGCGATAGTTTCTGGGAACTGCTGATCGACCTGTCACGCAATCAAGGCGTGACCATCTTCATCTCCACCCATTTCATGAATGAGGCGGCGCGCTGCGACCGGATCGCCCTCATGGACGCGGGGCGCGTCCTTGCGGCCGGCACGCCAGAAGCGCTGACCAAAGCGCGCAATTGTGCCAGCCTCGAAGAGGCCTTCATTTCTTATCTGGAGGAAGCAAGCCATGCGAATCGCGGTGGGGGCGAGGAACCAATTGCCGCTGAGCCAAGCTTCCAATCATCGGAAGTCCTCGTAGCAAGGCCAGCAAAACCCAGGTCCTGGTTCAGCCTGCGCCGCATGCTCGCCTATACGATCCGTGAGACGCTCGAACTCTGGCGCGATCCGATCCGTCTTGGATTTGCCCTCATTGGCACGGCATTTCTGATGATCGTAATGGGAGCTGGAATCTCGACCGATGTCAACAATCTGACCTTCGCCGTTCTCGATCATGACAACACGCCGGAAAGCCGCGCCTATCTCGAAGAACTTCGAGGGTCACGCTATTTCCTCGAAAAGACTCCAATCAAAAATTACGCGGAACTCGAACGGCGGCTTCAGAGCGGAGATATTACCGCCGCCATCGAAATTCCTCCGGCTTTCGGGCGTGACATCAAGAAGGGCATTCCTACATCGGTTGGCGCATGGATTGATGGCGCGATGCCTTTCCGGGCGGAGACCATTCGCGGCTATTTGGAGGCTATGCACCAGCAATATCTCTCCGATCTCGCAACAAAGGAGGGCTTATCGGGGAGACCTGAGAGTCTGGCGGCAAGCCAAGCCGAACCCGCCAGGATCGAGACAAGGTTTGTCTACAATCAGGATTTCTACAGCGTTTACGCGATGGTGCCTGGTACGCTCGCGTTTCTGCTGATCCTCATACCCGCGATTCTCATGGCTCTTGCCATCGCGCGGGAAAAGGAGCTCGGGCCGATCACAAATCTTTATGTTACCCCGGCAACAAGGATTGAGTTCCTGCTCGGGAAGCAGCTTCCCTATATCGCCATCGGAATGGCCGATTTCACGGTTCTTTTTTTGACAGCAACCTTGATTTTCTCCGTTCCGCTTAAGGGAAGCTTTTCGACTCTCGTTCTTGGCACCCTGCTCTATGTCATGGCAACGACGGGCTACGGCATGTTCATCTCATCCTTTGCGAATAGCCAGATCGCGGCATTATTTGGCACCGCCATCCTCTCATTTTTGCCCGCCTTCCAATTCTCCGGCATGATGGTGCCTGTATCGTCTCTCACGGGCATAGCCGCTTTCATGGGAAAAATATTCCCCATGACCTACTTCCTGCCGGTCAGTGTCGGGACCTTTACCAAAGCGCTTGGCTTTGCGGATCTCGCGGGCGATCTCCTTGCACTCGCGATATTTGCGATGGTTCTTATCCTTCTCAGCCTCGCCTTTCTGCGCGGTCAAGAAGCTTAGAAAAAGTGCGCAGCCATGCGGTCACTCGCCAATATTTTCTGGCTCGGAACAAAGGAACTGCGCAGCTTCGCGCATGATTACGTTCTGGTTGGGCTGATCATTTATGCATTCTCGATTGCAATCTATGCCCAAGCACAAAGCAGCTCACAAGAGCTTCACAATGGGGCGATCGCAATCATCGACGAGGACAATTCACCACTCTCGCATTACATCACCGAAGGATTTTATCTGCCCCCTTATTTCAAGCCGCCGCAGAAGATCGCATTGTCCGATGTCAACCGCTTGATGGACAATGGAACTTATACTTTTATTTTGGATATTCCGCTGCATTTCGAGCGGGATGTCCTCGCCGGACGGCAACCGGCTATTCAAGTCAATGTCGATGCGACCGTGATGGTTCATGCGGGAATTGGCGCGGGATACATCCAGCAAATTCTCACAAAGCAGATCCACGATTTCCTTGCGAGATCGGAAAGAGCTCCGCCCTTACCCGTCAGCCTTGATGTCCGCGTCGCCTTCAATCCCAATGTCACAACCTCTTGGTTCGCAAGCGTCATGGGCATCATCAATAATGTGACGATGCTGGCGATCATCCTTTCCGGGGCAGCCGTTGTGCGGGAGCGGGAGCATGGGACCGTGGATCATTTGCTCGTCATGCCAATCAGACCGTTCGAAATCGCCCTGGCTAAAGTCTGGGCCAATGGGCTGGTGATCACTCTTGCGGCCGGTCTCTCCCTCGATGGTGTCGTGCGCGGGCTCCTCGGGATTCCCGTTGCAGGATCCGCCGGTCTGTTTTTGGTTGGAGTGATGATCTATCTTTTCTTTACGACGGCGATCGGCATTTTCCTCGCAACCGTGGCCCGCACGATGCCGCAGCTCGGCCTCCTCTTTATCCTTGTCTCGGTGCCGATGAATGTTCTCTCGGGGAGTGTTACGCCACTTGAAAGCATGCCGCGGCTGCTTCAAATCGTCATGGAAGCATCGCCTTCGACCCATTTCGTTTCATTCGCTCAAGCAATTCTCTACCGCGGTGCCGGCCTCGATGTCGTCTGGCCAGAATTCCTGGCCGTCGCGCTTATGGCAGCTCTGTTCTTTGGCCTCGCGTTGCTGCGCTTCCGCCGCGCTTCAGCCCCGGCAAATTGAAGCGCTGACAACCTGCGGCTACGATAAAAACTCCTTTCATGATGATGACGAGCCCCCCTCCCCCGATCTTCGATCGCCGTTTGATCAGGCAAAGGCTCGCCCGCGCGGCCACGAAGGGCACCGAGGATTTCCTCCTAGCCCATGCCATCGAGGAATTCGAGGCGCGTCTTCTTACGATCAAACGCGAGTTTTCCGCCATCCTTGATGCCGGAACCCCCTTCCCCCGGCTTGCCGCCCGGCTCGGGGAACTTCTTCGCCCTGCGCTTCTCATCCGCATGGCGCCACTGCCTGAAGAGGCGGAGATGCCGTCTCTTCTGCGATTCGTCGGCGAGGAGGAAAATTTGCCTCTCGCCGCGGAGCGATTCGATTTGGCTGTCTCGGCGCTCACTCTGCAAAATCTCAACGATCTTCCCGGGGCGCTCATCCAGCTTCGCCGCGCCTTAAAGCCGGATGGTCTTTTCCTCGGCTGCCTCCTCGGCGGCCAGACCCTCCATGAATTGCGAACCGCCTTGGCAGTGGCGGAAACGGAGGTTTATGGCGGGATCAGCCCGCGTGTCGCGCCTTTCGCGGATGTGCGCGATATGGGCGGCCTTCTGCAAAGAGCCGGCTTCGCTCTGCCGGTCGCCGACAGCGAGCCCTTGACCGTGCGTTACAGGGATATGTTTGGGCTTCTTTTGGATCTTCGTGCGATGGGCGCGGCCAATGCGCTCACGGCCCGCTCGCGCAAGCCCCCGGCGAAAGGTCTCTTTTTGCGCGCCGCGCAGATTTATGCGGAACGGTTCGCCGATGCGGACGGACGCGTACGTGCGACGTTCGAGATGATCTTTCTCTCCGGCTGGGCACCACATGAGAGTCAGCAGAAGCCATCGGCGCCGGGCTCTGCCAAGGTGCGCCTTGCCGACGTCCTCCGGACCAAGCCTCCCCCGGAAAGCTAGGCATTTATGAGAGTTGAAACCTGAGCCGGTATCATTGCGCGAGTTCCCAGGTGACCTGCACTTCGGTCCGCAGAACATCGGCCCCAGGCTCTACCGGGATGGCGGCAGGCGCTGCGCGGGAGAAGGCCCCCGCTCTTGGCGGCATGCCATAGGGCATTGGTTCAGGAGATTGCGTTGTGACCGCCAGGATGCGGCCAAGCCTGATGCCAAGACCGCTGGCGTAGCTATTGGCCTTGCGCAAGGCATCGCGTACAGCCTCCACGCGCAAGGCGTCATATTTCGCGTCTTTCTGCGAATAATCGAATTCGATGCCGTCGAGACTGTTGGCCCCTTTGTCCATCAGCTGGCTTGCGAGAATGCCAGCCCTTGCGATGTCTCTGACACGCACGCTCAGGGCATTATGCGCGAGGTAGCCGCGCAATGTCCGTTTGGCGCGGCCATTCGCATTGGTCACATCGTCGTAGACCGGTGAAAGAGTGATGGACAGCGTCTTGATGTCTTTCGCGTCGATGCCTTGTGCCCGGATCTCGCCAACGATAGCCTGAGCGGCGCGGGCATTGTCACGTGCGGCGTCGGCGGCCTTCGGCCGCTCGGTGTCAACGCCGAGCAGGATGGTGGCGATGTCAGGGACGACTTCCGCGCTCGCAACACCAGTTGTCGTGATGAATGGCACCGCATCCTTCAAGGCCGGGAAAAGTTGCGGCTGCTGGGCCATCGCTGCGCCTGATCCGGGCGGCGATACGGCGAAGCAAATGGGCAAGGCAAAAACGGCGAAGCGTAAACTTGTTGGCATGGAAAGCTCTCAACGGCGCGGAAAGGCATAGGCCGCCTTATGTTGCCTTCGCCCATGGCGCTTTTTCGGCGGCGCCACGATGTTACAGGATAGAAATTCTAGTGATCTCCCAGCCGCCATGCTAGGACTGCCCGCAATCATGCCTCAACTCACCGCACAATCTGTAAAGCTCGAAGATTCACCCAGCCGGAGCTGCATTTCGCTTGCTGGCGCGACGCGGCGCGAGCTTGGCACTGCGCTTGCCGGGGCGGGCGTGCCCGAGCGCGAAATCCGCATGCGGGTGGCCCAGCTTTGGCATTGGATCTACCATGCCGGTGCCACGTCGTTCGATGTGATGGGCAATATCAGCAAGGTGCTGCGGGCAACGCTCGCCGAGCGCTTCACCCTCGCCCGGCCCGAGATTGTGGCCGAGCAAATCTCGGCCGACGGCACGCGGAAATGGCTGCTCCGGCTTCCCCCGGCGGACCCGCACGATAAAGGCGCCGAGGTCGAATGCGTCTATATCCCGGAGAGCGACCGCGGCACACTTTGTGTTTCGAGCCAGGTCGGCTGCACGCTGAACTGCTCGTTTTGCCACACGGGAACGCAAAAGCTCGTCCGCAATTTGACGGCGGCCGAAATCATCTCGCAGGTGCTGATCGCGCGTGAAAGGCTGGGAGATTTTCCGGGGGCAAAGCCGCCGGCGGAAGGGTTCGTTCCGGGCGAAGGTCTGCGCGCGGTATCTAACATCGTTTTCATGGGTATGGGGGAGCCCCTCTATAATTTCGAGAATGTGCGCGACGCCGTAGCAGTCATTTCGGATGGCGACGGCCTTGCCCTCTCCAAACGCCGGATCACGGTCTCGACAGCGGGCGTCGTGCCGCGCATGGAAGAACTTGGCCGGGAGACTGGCGCCATGCTCGCGGTTTCGCTCCATGCGGTGCGCGACGAATTGCGCGACAAGCTCGTGCCCCTCAACAGGAAATATCCGGTCAAGGAGCTGCTTGCCGCCTGCCGGAGCTATCCCGGCGCCTCCAATGCGCGGCGCATCACTTTCGAATATGTGATGCTGAAGGATATCAATGATTCGCCCGCCGAGGCGCGCGAGCTGGTGCGGCTGTTGAAGGGCATTCCAGCCAAGATCAACCTCATTCCCTTCAATCCCTGGCCGGGCGCGCCCTATGAATGCTCGGACTGGGAACGGATCGAGAAATTTTCGGATATCGTTTTCAATGCAGGCTACGCGAGCCCGGTGCGCACACCGCGCGGGCGCGACATTCTGGCCGCCTGCGGGCAGTTGAAGAGTGAGACCGAGAAGCTGCGGGCACGGGCAAGGCTCGCAACCGGCTGACGGTTGCGGCACACGCCAATCGTTCTGGGCGCGCTACCAATCGGCCGGGCAGCAGCGGCCGGGGTACCCGCCAGCCTTCAATGTCCGGTCACGGGCTCGATGGCGGAGCGGCGCTTCAGCTCGCGCTTGATGGCGCCTGAACTGTTTGGCAAGCCGTGCGCGGAACAGATCGCCCGGTCCGCCGTCTCTTGCTTTTTCGGCCGCATCGTCCCCTCCGATGCAGCCATGGAATCACCTCTGCCGGTTCGGCGGAAGCCGGAAAAACGCAATCGCAAGGTTCCGCCGCTGCAAACCCCGAAACCTTGCAACCGCAAATCCGCCAAACCGCCAAAACGGTTCCCGGTCAGCGGCTTAGAAATTGTTCACAGACGGCGTTATAATCGCCTTGCAGCGGCATGCGGGATGCCCGCTCAAGGCCCGCACATCCACTTCCATCATTCCAGAAAAAAGGGGGAGATCATGATCTCCCCCTTTTTGTTTCTCAGTGTAATATGGTCCCAAAAAAATCTGCAACTTTTGGGGATCACGGCCCCGCGGAGCTTACCGCGAATAGAACTCGATAACGAGATTGGGCTCCATTATCACCGGATATGGAACTTCCGACGGCAGCGGAATCCGGGAGAGTTTTGCCGTCCCCTTGGAATGATCGACTTCGTAATAGTCCGGGATGTCGCGTTCAGCGAGCTGCTGCGCCTCAAGAACCAGGGCAAGCTGGCGCGAGCTTTCCTTGATTTCCACGACGTCGCCGGGTTTCACCTGGAAGGACGCGATGTTGACCCGGCGGCCATTGACCTTGATATGGCCGTGATTGACGAACTGGCGGGCCGCGAAGACCGTCGGCACGAATTTCGCGCGATAGACCACGGCATCGAGCCTGCGCTCCAAAAGGCCGATCAGATTGTCGCCGCTGTCTCCCTTCATACGGATCGCTTCGGCGTAATATTTGCGGAACTGCTTTTCCGAAATATTTCCATAATAGCCCTTAAGCTTTTGCTTGGCTTTGAGCTGGGTGCCGAAGTCGGAAAGCTTCCCCTTCCGGCGCTGGCCGTGCTGGCCCGGCCCATATTCGCGCCGGTTGACTGGGCTCTTCGGACGGCCCCAGATATTCTGGCCCATCCGGCGGTCGATTTTATATTTGGCTTCAGTACGCTTTGTCACCGCGTGTCCTCTAAAGGCTTGCGCCAGCAAAAGGACACGGGTGCGCTCAACGCTCGCGGCGCTGCGCTCGAAACCGCGCCCTCCGCCAGCTATGGGGAGGAGAACGCGCCCTCCTCTGCGAGGCCCGAAAAAGGCCACGCCGACAGGCTCCTCGCTTCAGCTCAAAAAGTGGAATGAAGGAAGCGCCACGGGTGCGTCATGAGCAGGATCAGCCTGCCCCAAGGTCTCGGAATTCCCTGGAACTCCGAGGCGGATAGCAGTTAAGGGGTTTTCGCAGACAGGTCAAGTTCAGAGGGACTTCAGCTCTACCCGCTCAGCTAGCCGTTCCGCGTCTTCCTTGCGTTCGGAGTAGCGGCTCGTGAGATAACCGGAAATCCCTCGTGTCAGATAAGTGAATTTCATCAATTCTTCCATCACATCGACGAGCCGGTCGTAAAAAGGCGAGGGCCGCATCCGGCCTGCTTCGTCGAACTCCTGATACGCCTTGGCGACGGAAGATTGGTTGGGAATGGTGAACATCCGCATCCAGCGTCCGAGGACTCGCAGCTGATTGACCGCATTGAAGGATTGCGAGCCGCCGCTGACCTGCATGACGGCGAGCGTCTTGCCTTGGGTTGGCCGCACCGCCCCGATCGAGAGCGGAATCCAGTCGATTTGCGCCTTGATGATGGCGGTCATGGCGCCGTGCCGCTCGGGGCTGCACCAGACCTGCGCCTCGGACCAGGCCGAGAGCGCACGCAGCTCCTGGACCTTGGGATGGCTTTCTGGCGCCTCATCGGGAAGCGGCAGCCCGCTTGGATCAAAGATGCGGGTTTCCGCGCCAAAGGCTTCGAGGAGCCTCGCGGCTTCGAGCGTCAGAAAACGGCTGTAGGAGCGTTGCCGGAGCGAGCCATATAGCAGCAGAACGCGGGGCGGATGAGTTGGCTGGGGCGCTTGCAAACGCGCTGCGTCCGGCACTTCGAACGCCGCCAGGGCGATATTGGGCAAAGTCTCTCCTTCGCTCACGGCATTAGGTCTCCGCCAGCCGCGCCGTTCGTCAGGCGCTGGCAACCCGGCGGCCATGCTCATCGACGATGCGCTCGCCATTCTCTTTGAAAAATTCGCCTCGCTGCGGCGGCAAAAGATCGATCACGAGTTCGGCAGGGCGGCAGAGCCTCGCTCCTTTCGGCGTGACCACGATCGGCCGGTTAAGGAGAATGTGATGCGCTTCGAGCGCATCGAGCAGAGCGCCGTCAGAGACGTTTTCGCCGTCAAGGCCCAATTCGCGAAAGATGGGCTCCTTGTCGCGGACAAGCGCGCGTAGAGGCACGCCCATGCGTTCGGCCAGCTGGCGCAGCGTGGCGCGGGCTGGAAACGCCTTCAAATATTCAATGATATGCGGCTCGACACCGGAATTGCGGATGAGGCCGAGGACCGTGCGCGAAGTGCCGCAGCGGGGATTATGGTAGATGATCACATCCATCGGGGTCACGTCGTAAGTAAGCGCCTGCCGCCGGGCTGCGTGCGAACACCTTCCCGGCAAAGGCTTGGGCCGGTGCTTTGACTCAACCCTCGCTCATACAGCAAATATAGAAATCCACAAGAAGGAGCGGCCTCGATCCGGAGAACCCTTGGCCGGGCCAAATCTGCTGCATCGATCCAAGAGCACTGGCACTCAAAGGAGAGTTTGTCGCTGCCCCGATCGTTTGTTACTCTGCAACGAAATCATCTGCTGCAAGTCCCGCCGGAAGCCCATGAGCAAGCAAGAAAAATCCCTTTTCATGACCTTTCTCATGACCCCCGACATGGCCAATTTCTCAGGTCATGTGCACGGAGGCACGATCTTGAAGCTGCTCGACCAGGTAGCCTATGCTTGCGCCGCGCGCTATTGCAAGAACTATGTGGTGACTGCCTCGCTCGACCAGGTTATCTTTAAGGAGCCGATCAAGGTCGGCGAGCTAGTCACCTTCAAGGCCAACGTCAACTACGTCGGGCGGACCTCGATGGAGATCGGGATCAAGGTCATCGCCGAGAATCTAACAACCCAGGAATCCCGCCACACGAACTCCTGCTACTTCACCATGGTCGCCCGCAAGGAGGATGGCACACCCTGCGCTGTCCCTCCCCTCCAGATCGAAACCGAGGTCGAGCAGCGGTTATTCGAGGCGGGTAAGATGCGCAAGGAGATGCGCAGGGAGATCATGGAAAGAAACAAGGCGCTGCACGTCGGCATCCCGGAGTAAAGCCACGGAATGGTCACTCTCCAATTCCATCCTCTTATCCGCATGCGTTTCCGGAGCAGCGCGATCATCATTTCCCGGTGACGAGCAGGATCTTTCCAAGGTGCGAGGAGGACTCCATCATATCATGTGCCTGGCGCGCCTGTTCAAGCGGAAAGGTCGCGTGAATGACCGGGCCAATTGAACCTTTTTCAAGGAGCGGCCAGACTTTTTCGTAAAGCGCGGCGGCGATCGCCGCTTTCTGGGCAACCGTGCGAGCCCGCAGGGTCGAGCCTGTCAAGGTCAGGCGGCGCAGCATGATGGGACGCAAATCGAAGTTTGCCACCATTGGCGATTGCAAAAGCCCGATCTGAAGGAGGCGGCCTTCCGGCGCCATCACGGACAGATTGCGTTGCAGATAGGTGCCGCCCACAATGTCGAGCACGACATCGACGCTATTTTTGCCAAGAAGATTTTTTATTGCTTCAGCAAAATCTTGAGTTTTGTAGTCAATTACGAAATCAGCACCCAGCGTCTTGCAGAATGCACATTTCGCGGGTGAACCTGCAGTTGCGATGACGCGCGCGCCATGCAGCTTTGCCAGCTGAATTGCGGTCGAACCGATGCCGCTCGATCCGCCATGCACAAGCAATGTCTCGCCGGGCGCCAGCCGTCCGCGCGTAAAAACATTATCGAAAACAGTGAAATAATTCTCAGGAAGGCCCGCCGCAGCAATGGTGCCCAGAGGCTTCGGGACCGGCAGACACAGTGCTGCGGGAGCCAGCGCATATTCGGCATAGCCGCCGGAGCCGACGAGAGCGCAAACATGATCGCCTAAAGCAGGTGTGCTCACGCCCTCCCCGGCGCCAGCAACCACGCCAGCGATTTCAAGACCTGGGATGCCGCTTTCGCCAGCGGGTGGCGGATAGCCGCCTTCACGCTGCAGGCAATCGGGACGGTTGACGCCCGCCGCAGCGACTTCGATCAGGACCTGGCCGGGTCCGGGTGTTGGCACCGGCGCCTCGCCGATCCTGATGACATCCGGGCCGCCATGGCCTTCAAAATAAATCTGCCGCATCATGAACCTAATTCCACTGACTTACCAAATCCAAAACGCGATCCGGTCAGGCCGGTTTCATGAAGAAATAGACGGTCAGAACAAGGCCCACCAGCACAACGAAGCCCTTGACAATTTTTGGGGGCACCCGCCGCGCCGCGTGCAGACCGGCATAGCCCCCGGCAATCGCACAGATTGCGACGATAAGCGTCCATGACCAATGCACAAGGCCGGCAGCGATGAAAGCTATGACTGCGGCCCCATTCATCAGCATTACGACAAGAATTTTCAAGCTGTTCATAAGCCAGATGTCACGCAGCCCAAAAAGAGTGAGAACGGAGAGCATGAGGATGCCAACTCCGCCGCCGAAATAGCCGCCATAGATAGAGACGATCGCCTGTATGGCGAAAACTCCGGTACGGCTCAGCCGGAACTTTTGCCCGCTAGCCGGCATGAAATTCCCGGCCGCGAAAACAGCCGTCGCGAAAAGAATGAGCCAGGGCACCATCCGGCTGAAGAGTGTTTGTGGCGTAATGAGAAGCAAAATGCCCCCAAGGAATCCGCCAATAAGACTGATCGCTGAGAGGACCGGCACGTTGATGCGGTGATCCGCCGACGCGGCCCTAAGACCATCGCGCGCGGCATAGCCCGTCGCGATCTGACCCGGGAACAGCGCGACCGTATTCGAAGCATTGGCGTCAACCGGCGGCAGCCCGGCGGCGATGAGCGCCGGAAAGGTGAGAAAGGAGCCTCCTCCAGCCACGGCATTAATGAAGCCCGCAGCGAAAGCAGCGAGTGCCACGATGAGAAAAATCATTCCGCCGCCATGTTCCAGAATTCTCACTGCCAGTTGAGGCTGCCGGGATATCACAAGCACGGGCCTACGCCGACCGTAGAGCACCTTTACGCGAAAGGAAATGCAAAGATTGGCGAGCCTGATCAGCAGATCACTGGGTCAGCCGCGCGGCGGCCAGCGCTTGCAAGAACATGGCGTTCATGGCGTTGGTGATGTCCTGTGGCGTGTAGGCGGAGAAATAAAAGCCTGGTGACGCGCACTGCTGCAAAGTGGCCGGAATATTCGGCGGCGATGCGGGAGGGAGGAGCGCGTTGACCTTGCCATCTTCATTACCGGCGAAGCTCGAATTCGGATTGCTAATCGGCTGATAGGGAATATAGAGGACCGCGACAGTAATTCCGCGTGTCTTGAGATTTGAACAAAGGGTTGGATCCATGAGCTGCGGCTGGGAGCCAGTCCAGCTATTTGTCGATGTGGTGTAAACCTGATTGTTGTCAGCGCCATCCGTCACCAAAAAGACAAAGGGTTGCGGCGTCAGCGCACCGGATCCATCGCCAACGCTAGTAATGAGGCTATTGATCGCGGGGAGAGCGTTTTCAAAATGGGTGCCTCCGCTACCATAAACTGTCGTCGACTGGCCCGTATCGAGCAAGCTGCCAAGGGTTCCAGCCGCGGTCTGCGCCGCAGACAGATTGTTTGAAATGGCAAAGAGTGTTCCCATATTCACAATGAAAGGATAGAGGCCGATGCGATACTGGTTCGGTATCGTCATCGTCGATTGTGCCGTGCTCAGCATGGCCTGCACAGCCTGACCGACAGTATCGGCGCGCAGAGCTATATTATTGGATCGCGCGAGAGTGTAGCCCTGGCACGCCTGGTTGTTCTTGCCGTTGACCCAGCATATTTTTGGCGTGAAGTGACATGCAAAGACGCAGCCGCCAGGATAGTTGTTCTTATTGTCCGGGTTGATCGCAGCAAGCTGCTGCTGTCCCTGCGTTGTCGTTGGAAGGCCCATGGAACCGGATACATCGAGCAGCAAATAGAAATCGAGATATTTGCCCATCGTCAGGCTTGATGAGGAGCTACCCCGGATATTGATTTGTTTCACGCCGAAAATCGGCCCGAAGGCATTTTGCGAGGCAGCCTGATAAGCAACCATCGCATTGAATGTCTGGCCGCTCCGTGTCATCGTCACGGTTGGTGCCGATGCAAGATTTGCAGTTGGCCCCGCGTTCACCTTGAACACATTGAGCGCCTGGGTCTTTCCGGCGGCAATTGCATTATTCGTCAATGCCGGATCGGTCTGGCTCCCCGAGTTGGCTTCAATATATGTTTGCGCCGCGTTGATCGCGGCAATCGCCGCCGCATCAGAGGCAAGATCGAGCCGCGACTTGGCGGCGAGCGCATTGTAATAATCGATGCCTAATCCCGCTGTACCGATAAATCCGATGATGCTGAGAGCGGTAATAATCGCGACATTTCCGCGCTTGTCGCAGTGAAAGCGCTGCCTGAACCGGAAGATGCGGCCAATGTTCATGACTGCTTCGATGTCCTTCAATCTGCTTACAACTCAGAAGCCGGGACATTCGGTTCCCATTCCGTCGTCACCACTGATGACGGCGTATTTGATGTAATTGATAGAGCTCGTCGCCGGTACATAGCGAGGTGCGACATAAGCGGAACGCTTAATGGGAATCGTCCCGAAGAGACCAAGGCCGAACATTGGCGTGTAGTTGAAAACGATATCGACAACGATGATCGACCCAGGTCCAAAAACGTCGGCAGGAAGCGTTGTTTTGCTCGGCGCGGCCGTATCAGGTGCCGCAGTAAGAGAAACCCCGCATTGCCGCTTCTCGGACGCGGGTCCGCTCGTCCAAACGACATTCGCATAGGTGCAATTCGAAGTGCATGCCGGCGTGCAGGCCGTGGCACTCGAACCAAAACAGACGCTAGCCATCGAGATCGAAATATCATTATTCCACGAAATTCCCTTTTGCGCGGCGTCTTGCAGAATCTGCGGAAAAATCACCATGGTCGAATCTGCGGCGAAATGCAGGTCAATGTAATTGACTGTCACCGTCCCGCTCCCCGTCGCCGCCGTTGTTTCGGTGAGCATTTCGACTGCTGTGTTCGCAACTTGCGTTACATTGCGGGCAAAAATGATGAGACGCGCCACCTCTACCGAACCGAGCATCACTGTAATGAGAATCGGCAAGACCAAAGCAAATTCGGCGGCAGCGATGGCTTTTTGGGCGTGCCAGAACTTGCTGGCGGCCGCCCGCAGAAAGGCCGCCAAACGATGGGCGCGCAGAGATGACAGTAATGATGGCATATCAACACCCTGCCGGCGGCGTATAGGACGATTGATAAGGCTCGTTCCTGAAAGCCGCGGCAGCGGAAACGAGTTTGACCGTCTGGCCTTGGAAGGTTGTTGTCACCGCGGGCAGCCAGAACGCGCCGATGAGGGGCATGGCATAAAAGACCTGCAAATAGACAAATTGACCGCTATTGCCTGGGCAAAAAGAGGTCTTCGTATTGTCGAGTGGCGGAATGACGATCCCGGTCTGGGTGCTGTTGACAAAAAAATAAAAGCCGCCGGGATACTCTGCTTCCGAAAATGTCTGCAGGTTCACAATGACATTGCTGCAAGACATGGCGGCAGGGAGGAGCGGGCAAAGCAAATTTGTTCTGAACTGAGTAGCCGTCAGATTGGCATTTTGCACTGATCCCGTCAGGATCTGGCGGGCCACCGCTTGTGTTGCATGATTGAGCATGCCCGAATCATAAACGAATAACGCGCTTTGAAAGATCTCCAGGATCATCAGCAAGAAGGGCGCCCCGATCATCGCAAATTCGACCGCCACTCCGGCTTTCTGCTCTGCGATAAGCCTCCGCAAGCCACGTAAAGGATGAACCATAAAATGGTTTAGACCATCAATACAAAAAGAATTACACCGTAACATAATCACCTTAGACAGTTGCAATCGTTTTTTTGCTACTATTGATTGTATCAATATGTTACTTCCATTAATTATTTGTTTATATATAGCTTTTGATTTGATGAATCGAAGCCGATTACGACTCAGATGAAAGCGCGCCGCGCCTTCAAGACAGAAAATGCTTCGCGCGAAAGCCGCGGAATCTTCGGAAGATCATCCAAAAAGTGAGGCGGCCCAATTACACCCAATTAATAGCTGAAAGAGGCAGCGTGCAGATGCGCGATTAAAGAGGCGGGAAAAGCTCTCCGCTGCCCGCTGGGATGTGATCCCGGCAATGAATGGTTAAAGCTTTACTGTTATGGACCGGTTTTTGATTCGCGCCGCCCCTGCGGCGGAATTCCCGTTTCAATTGGGTTTGGGAGGACACAATGGTTGAGATCGACGAAACCGCTTCGAACATTCTCGAAAAACTGTCCACGATTCTTGAGAAGCCCTATCACGCGATCGGACTCGGCGCCGGCCTCACCTTTGTTCTTCTCCTTCTCTATCATTTCTCTTATCTCGGAGACGGCTATTTCGGCCCGTTCGTAACGGTCCTGCACGTTATCTCCGGAATCACTTGGATTGGACTCCTCTATTATTTCAATCTCGTGCAGATACCGGCGATGCCGAATATTCCCGCCGAATTGAAACCCGCCATAGGCAAATTTATCGCGCCTGATGCCCTGTTTTGGTTCCGCTGGTCGGCCCTCGCCACGGTGGTGACAGGCCTCATTGTTTTTTCGACCAGCACCTCCGTCCACAATTTTACAATTATAACAGGCGCGCTCATCGGTCTTCTCATGGCCTTTAACGTCTGGTTCATCATTTGGCCGAATCAGCAAAAAGTGCTTGGTCTTGTCCCCGCCGACGACGACTCCAGGGCGAAAGCGGCGCGTCTTGCTATGCTGACCTCCCGCGCCAATTTCGCGCTCTCGATCCCGTTGCTCTATTGCATGGTGACCGGACGTCTGCTCGTCGGATAAATACGGCCAATTCAAAACGCGCCGCAGCGTGGCGCTTTGCCTTAGGGGTGCCGCGCAGCACTCCCGCTCCGTTACTCGACGGTGACGCTTTTTGCGAGATTGCGCGGCTGGTCGGCATCCTTGCCCATCAGGACGGCGGTATGATAGGCAAGGAGCTGGATCGGGATCGCGTACACCATCGCCGAGAATTCCGGCGCGACATCCTGAAGGACAATGGCGGCCACTGCCTCGCTTGCAAAATCATGCGCGAGATGGCTGTCGCAAATCAGGATCAGCCTGCCGCCGCGCGCCGCGACTTCCTGCATATTCGAAACCGTCTTCTCGATCACCACGCCGTCATTCGGCGCAATGACAATCACCGGCATGTCTTCGTCGATAAGGGCGATCGGACCATGTTTCAGCTCACCGGCGGCATAGCCCTCCGCGTGTATGTAGGAGATCTCCTTGAGTTTCAGCGCACCTTCGAGGGCCAATGGATAGGACGTGCCGCGGCCGAGATAAAGGACATCACGCGCCCTGCCGATTTCGCGCGCGAGACTCTCGGCGGCCCCCTCGCATTTGAGCGCTTGTGCGATCGAGGCCGGAATCGACATGAGCTCCGAAACGAGCTTTGCTTCCGCCGCCTCGTCAATCGTTTGACGCGCCCGGCCGAAGGCCACCGCGAGGCAGGCAAGAACAGCGAGCTGGCACGTGAAGGCCTTTGTTGATGCAACGCCGATTTCGGGACCGGCAAGAGTCGGCGCAACAATATCGCTCTCACGGGCAATCGTTGATGCTGTTTGATTAACGACAGCCAGCGTCTTTTGTCCCTTGGCCTTGGCGGCGCGAAGGCTCGCCAATGTATCGGCTGTCTCTCCTGATTGCGAAATGAAAAGGGTAAGGCCACCCGGTTCGAGCGGCGGGTCCCGGTAACGGAACTCGGAGGCGATTTCGACATCGGCCGGAAGCCGGGCAAAGCGCTCGAACCAATATTTCGCGGTGAGCCCCGCATAATAAGCGGTACCGCAACCACAGATGGTCAAGCGCCGGAGAGAAGCAAGATCAACGGGCGGCGCGAAGGGCAGCGCAGTGCGGCCAGCCGCCATGTCGAGATAATGCCCAAGGGTCCAGCCAACGACCTCCGGCTGCTCATGGATCTCCTTCGCCATGAAATGCCGGTAGTTTCCCTTGTCGATGAGCAGGGCCGAGGCCGGAGACCTGATCTTCTGCCTTTCAGCCGGCATACCTGCCGCGTCGTAAAACCGGGCAGACGAATGGGTCAGCACGGCGAGGTCGCCATCTTCGAGATAAGCGATCAACGACGTAAAGGGCGCAAGGGCGAGCGCGTCGGAACCCAGAAACATTTCGCCGCTGCGATCGGCTTCGCCAAAGCCAGCAACAAGCGGAGCGCCCCGGCTTGCGCCAATCAAGAGATCGTCCTCACCCTCAAAAATTATGGCCAGCGCAAACGCACCCTTCAGGCGCGGCAGGCTCGAAGCCACGGCCTCGGCGGGACCAAGGCCGCCGTGCATGGCTTCGCTCACAAGATGGGCAATGACTTCCGAATCGGTTTCGGTCGCAAACCGATGGCCCTTCGCCTCTAATTCACTCCGCAGCTCACGGAAATTCTCGATGATGCCATTGTGGACGACAGCGACATTTGTGCTGATGTGCGGATGCGCGTTGTTCTCGGTTGGCTTGCCATGCGTCGCCCAGCGCGTGTGGCCTATGCCGATGTGCCCATAAAGCGGCTCGGCAGCAAGGCGGAGCTCTAAATTCTTGAGCTTGCCGCTTACCCGCCGGCGGGTCAGCCGGCCAGCTTCCAGGGTTGCGATGCCGGCGGAATCATAGCCGCGGTATTCGAGCCGTTTCAGCGCCTCGATAATGGAGGCTGCTACCGGTGTCCTGCCCAATATCGCAATGATTCCGCACATAGGAGATCATCTTTCGCTGCTTACCGGCCGAGGTTTCGGGCCAGCCCTCACTTCCGGTTCTTTTCCCGGAAAGCCTTGGCCCATCCAGGCTTTTCGATTTGGTCCCGGCGGCCAAGAGCCAAGGCGTCGGGGGGGATGTCTTTTGTTACCACTGTCCCTGCTCCAACATAGGCGCCATCGCCGACAGCAACGGGAGCGATCAAGGTGCTATGCGAACCGATGAAGGCATGAGCACCGATCATCGTGGAGAATTTGGCAAAGCCATTATAATTGCATGTGATCGTCCCTGCGCCGATATTTGTTTTAGCACCAACGCTCGCATTTCCGATATAGCTCAAATGATTGATCTTCGCGCCGGCGCCAACCTCCGAGGCCTTTATCTCGACGAAATTGCCAATATGAACATCCTGAGAAAGTGCCGCGCCCGGGCGCAGCCTTGCAAAGGGGCCGATCACCGTATTCTCCCCAACGGCGGCCCCTTCAAGATGCGAAAACGAGCGCACGAGGCTGCCGCTGCCGATCTTGACGCCGGGACCGAAGACAACATGGGGTTCGACGATGACATCGCGGCCAAGCACGGTATCGAATGACAAGGTCACACTCGATGGATCGATCAATGTCGCCCCCTCGCGCATCACTTTCGCGCGAAGCCGTTTTTGCAGAATGGCCTCGGCGGCGGCGAGTTGCGCGCGGTCGTTGACACCGAGCACCTCGTCCTCCGCGGCGATCGCGGCCGCAACGTTAAGACCGCGCGATCTTGCAACAGCGACAATATCTGTGAGATAAAATTCCCTCTGGTTATTTGCGTTACCGATGGCCTCGAGAAGCATGAGGGCTCGACTGCCATCGAGCGCCATCAAGCCTGCATTGCAAATTCCGATGTTGCGCTCGGCCTCGGCCGCATCGCGATCCTCTCTTATTGCGGTGAGCACGCCATTCTCAAGAATGAGTCTTCCGTAACCTGCGGGTTGTTTTGTTTCAAATCCCAGGACGGCGACGGCATTCTCGCCTGCCGCAAGAGCCTCGCGCATTTTGGTGAAAGTCTCAGGGCGCACCAGTGGTGTATCCCCGAAGACGACGAGAAGGTCATCGTAGCCGCGGGCGATCGCCTTGCGCGCGGCAAGGACCGCGTGGGCAGTCCCGAGCCGCTCGCTCTGGATTGCGATTTCGGCATCGCAAATGACGGCCTTGGCTTCCGCAACGGCGGCATCGTGCTGAGGGCCAACAACCACGACGATCTGATCCGTCCCGGCATCCTTAAGAGAAGTCAGCACATGAGCGAGCATTGAGCGGCCGGCGAGATTGTGCAGCACCTTCGGGCGCGCCGAGCGCATCCTTGAACTTTCGCCCGCGGCAAGAACAATGGCGAGACATTTGCGGTCCCGAAAATCAACAGGAGGCATGAAACAAATTTCTCCACACG
>Ga0070738_10003978_pt1 | contig 18467 bp, 10 predicted proteins | sample Coa_R2_2_FD_66446 | JGI IMG/M metagenome (GOLD analysis project Ga0070738, IMG submission 66446) | Surface soil microbial communities from Centralia Pennsylvania, which are recovering from an underground coalmine fire - Coalmine... | ecosystem: Environmental > Terrestrial > Soil > Unclassified ... | reverse complement strand
GACCAGGAGAACGGATCCCATCCACGGCGCGAAAACCCGCGCTCCGTGCTTTTCTCCAGGGCTTTTTCCTGTTGATTTTTGACATTGACCTCAGCCATAGATCATTCCTCCTTTCAACTCGTGTGGATTGACCTTTAGCAACAGGGAACACGGGCGGGAGGTTTCTCCCGCCGCGTTCTTGCTGCTTCCGCTCTCAGGGATGCAGGAGCCGGGCGCGCGGTTTCAGCCGGCGTAACGGGCGCCGCCTGCGCTACTTACCCGTGGCGGGATCTTTTTCCTTCGGCATGTCTGGCAGGATGAACGTCGTTTCACCCGGACGGATCAGCTTGAGCTGTTTGCGAATTTCCATATCCTGCTCGCTGGGACTTTCCTTCAGCAGCCGGATGTGCTCGCGCCGCCGCTCGTTATCGAGCGACATCGCCGCGTTCTGTTCCTGAAGCTGGCGAATCTGGCGATGTTTTTCCGCCAGCGCCTGAATGCCTTGCGGCCCGCGCAGCGCCATCCACGCGTAGGCGCCGGCGAAGGCGATGGCAAGCAGCAGGCCTGCCCTCCGAAGAACCCGTTGCAACATAACTCATTTATAAACCGGATTTTAGAAAAATACCAGCGGCGCATGTTATTCTGCTCCTGTTAAGAGCTTTATGCGTCATGAAGTAGCTTCCAAACCGGCTTGTCCGAAATGCGGCTCAACCGACATCCGCCGGTCGCGCGGAGAAGGTTTGATCGCGCTGCTGGCGCGCATCTTCAGCCGATGGCCCTACCGATGCCGGAGCTGCCGGGTGAAATTCTACCGCTATTCGACCTTGCCGCACGAGCACGAGCACGATTAGCGGGTGCACCGCGGGGCGCGGCGCCTTGCTCATTCTTTCGGCAGTTCGGAGGTGCTCCAGCCGCCGCCCAGCGCTTGGATCAACAATACGCTCGCGCTCATGCGGCGGGTGAGAACGGCAATCGCGCTGGTTTGAGAAGAAAGCAGGGCGGTCTGCGCGGTGAGGACTTGTAAATAATTCGCGGTGCCGGCCTGATACTGCTCCATCGTCACGCGCAGGCTTTCCCTCGCGTCGGCGATGGTCTGCTGGTCCTTTGCGTACTCCTGTTCAAGGATTCGCAGCGCGGCGAGATTGTCCTCGACGCCTTGGAACGCGGTCAATACCGTCTGCCGGTAATTTGCGACCGCGGCTTCGTAGGCGCTTTGCGCTTCCTGCACCGCTCCGGCGCGGCGGCCGAAATCGAGCAGCGTTTCGGCGGCTTGCGGGCCCACGGACCAGAAATGGCTCGGCCAATTCAGCAGATTGAGAATGGACGAGCTTTCCAGTCCGGCCGAGGCGCTAAGAGAAATCGACGGAAAATAGGCGGCTTTGGCGATCCCGATCTGTTCGTTGGCGGCGGCCATATTGCGCTCTGCCGCGGCGATATCGGGGCGGCGCTCGAGAAGCTCCGAAGGCAGCGCGACGGGGACCGGCGGAGGAGTCGCGTTGAGCGGCGAGGCTTCGGCGCTGTACTCGGCCGGCGGGCGTCCGGTGAGAACGGCAATGGCGTGTTCGTATTGGGCGCGTGCAACGCCGGTGTCGATCAGCGAAGCCTCGGCGGAATCGAGCTGAGTTTTCGCCGCCGCGATGTCGGCCTCCGAGGCGATGCCGCTCTGGTATCGATATTGCGTGAGTTGAAGAAATTCGCGATAATCGGCGACCGTTTTGCTGAGTTGGGCCTGCTGGGCATCCAAACCGCGCATTTCGAAATAATCCTCGGCGAGCATGGATTGATAGGCGAGACGCGCGCTTTCAAGCCCGGCGGCGGAGGCTTGCGCGGTGGCGCGCGCGGCGGTGATGCCGCGGCGAATCGATCCCCAGATATCGGTGGTCCAGGAAAGACCGAAGGGCAATGTATAGGTGGTGAAGGTGCCGGAGCGCAGGGTGGAGACCGAGCTGACCTGCCCGGCGCCCAGGTTCGAAGACCCGTGCGCGGCGCTGATCCCCGGAGTGGCCGTGAACGTTGGTCCGAGAGCGGATCGCGCCACGCGGATGGCGGCGAGCGCCTGGCGATAGGAGGCTTCCGCCGCCAAAACATTTTGGTTTGAAATGTTTACTTGCTCCTCCAGCGCGTTGAGCGCCGGATCGTGATAGATTTCCCACCATTTTCCGCGAATCACGTCGTCGGCCGGATGAGCCTGCTTCCATTCCTTGAACGATTCAGGCGGCGGTTCCTTGAAGGCCGGCGGGACGGGAGCGGGCGGGGTTTTGTAATTCGGTCCGACACGGCAGGCGGAAAGCACGATCGCGCCGCATAGGGCCACGCGAATCGGCAATCCCCCGCCGCGCCGCCTCATGGGGACCTCCTCGCGCGAAGGCGGTCGATATAGAGGTAAACGACCGGCGTGGTGTAGAGCGTGAGTAGTTGGCTGACCAGCAAGCCGCCGATGATGGTGATGCCGAGCGGGCGCCGCAGCTCCGATCCCATGCCGGCGCCGAGCGCGAGCGGCAATGCTCCCAGCATCGCCGCCATGGTCGTCATGAGGATGGGCCGGAAACGCAGCAGGCATGCTTGGTAGATGGCGTCTTCAGGAGATTTTCCCTCGTTTCGTTCCGCGGCAAGGGCGAAATCGACCAGCAGAATTCCATTTTTCTTGACGATGCCAATCAGCAGAATAATGCCGATCATGGCGATGATGGTGAGATCGACGCGCAGGAACAGCAACGCCAGCAGCGCGCCGACGCCGGCCGAGGGTAGGGTCGAGAGAATGGTGATCGGGTGCACCAGGCTTTCGTACAAAACTCCGAGCACGATATAGACCGTGGCCAGCGCGGCGGCGATGAGCAGAGGCTCGTTGGCCAGAGATTGTTGATACGCTTCGGCGGTTCCCGCGAAAGAAGTCCGGATGCTGGCGGGAAGATGGACCTGCCGGGCGGCGCTGCTGATGGCGGAGACGGCCTGGCTTAACGCGACACCCGGGCCCAGGTTGAAAGAAATGGTGATGGCGGGAAAAAGTCCCTGGTGGCTGACGGCGAGCGGAGCCACGGCCGGTCCATGCGTCGCCATACTGTCGAGCGGAGCGATATTTCCCGCGGGCGCATGGACCCAAATCCGGCTGAGGGAAAGCGGCGACTGGTCCCACTCGGGCGTGGCTTCCATCACTACGAAGTATTGATTGAGCGGCGTGTACATGGTGGAGACTTCGCGCTGGCCGAAAGCATCGTAGAGGGTGTTGTCGAGCAGGGAGGCGGAGACGAGAAAGCGCGCGGCGCGGTCGCGGTCGTAATCGACCATCGCCTGCAAGCCGGAATTTTGCTGGTCGCTATTGACGTCGCGCAGCAGCCGGAGGGTTTGCAGTTTGTGCAGCATCAATGGACCAGCGGCGGTGAGATCGGCGAGGTTCTGGCTGGTCATCGTGAACTGGTAAAGCGCGCTGCTTTGCCGTCCGCCGACGCGGACATCCTGCGCGGCCTGAAGATAGAGGCGGGCGCCGGGGATGACGGCGAGCTTCGGGCGAAGCCGCGCGACGATCTGTTGCGCGGTAAGTTTTCGCTGGTTGATCGGCTTGAGCGAAATGAACATGCGCGCGGTGTTGGTGGTGGCTCCTCCGCCGCCCGTGCCGGTGAAGCCGATCACGTTGTCGATTCCGGGATCGGCTTTGACGATGTTGACAATTTCAAGAAGACGCTGCTGCATCACCTGGAAGGAGACGTCCTGATCGGCTTGAACCGAGCCCATCAGGCGGCCGTTATCCTGCTCGGGGAAAAAACCCTTGGGAACGATTACGAACAGATAAATATTGAGCACGATCGTGCCGATCAGGACGAGCAGCGTGACCGGAGCGAAGCGCAGCGCCACGCGCAGCGTACTGGCGTAGAAATCGACGAGCGCCTTAAACGCGCGTTCGCTAAGCCGATAGAGGCGGCCGTGAGTCGGTTCGCGATTCAATAGATAGGCGCAGAGCGTCGGAGTGGTGGTGAGCGAAACGAGCATCGAGACGAAAATCGCCACCGCCAGCGTCACGGCGAATTCATGCATGAGGCGGCCGACGATTCCGCCCATCAGAAGCAAGGGAATAAAAACAGCGATGAGCGAAAGGCTGATTGACAGCACGGTGAAGCCGATTTCGCGGGCTCCTTTGAGCGCGGCCTGGAATGCGGGCACCCCCTGTTCGAGATAACGCGTGATATTTTCGATGACCACGATGGCGTCGTCTACGACGAAACCGGTGGAGATCGTGAGCGCCATCAATGAAAGATTGTCGAGGCTGTAGTCGAGCAGGTACATCGCGCCGAACGTTCCGATCAGCGAGACCGGCACGGCAACGCTGGGGATGAACGTGGTGCGCGGGCTGCGCAGAAACACAAAGACGACCAGAACGACGAGGATCACGGAGATGACCAGCGTGCGCTCCACTTCGGAAACCGAGGCGCGGATGGTGGCGGTCTGGTCCATGGCGACGGTAAGATCGATGGTCCGCGGCAGGGAAGCGGCGAGCTGCGGCATGGCGGCGCGAATCTGATCGACGGTATTGATCACGTTCGCGCCCGGCTGCCGGAAAACGATGACCAGCACCGACGGCTTGCCGTTGGAGAAGCCGGCGTTGCGGACGTCCTGGACGGAATCGACGGCCTCGCCGATATCGGAGATGCGGACCGGCGCGCCGTTGCGCCAGGCCACGATGAGAGGCGCGTAATCGGCCGCCTTGAAGAGCTGATCGTTGGCGGCAATCTCGTAGGTGCGCTCGCCGTCAGAGAATTGACCCTTCGGCGTGTTCGCGTTCGCGCTTGAAAGCACGGAGCGGACCTGTTCGAGTCCGATATTGAGCTTGTTGAGCTTGGTGGGGTTGAGCTCGATCCGAACCGAGGGAAGCGTGCTGCCGCCGACGATCACCTGCCCGACGCCGCTGACTTGAGAGAGACGCTGGGCCATGATGGTGCTGGCGGCGTCATACATCGCGCCGCGGCTTAAAACATCCGATGTTAAAGCGATGATGAAGATCGGCGAATCGGCGGGGTTAACTTTGCGATAAGTCGGATTATTGGGAATATTGGCGGGTAAATACGCGCGGGCGGCGTTAATCGCCGCCTGAACGTCGGCGGCCGCGGCATTGATGTCGCGATTGAGATCGAATTGCAGCGTGATGCTGGTGGACCCGAGCGTGCTGTTCGACGTCATTTCGGTGACATAAGCGATGTGGCCGAGCTGGCGCTCAAGCGGTGTGGCGATCGACGAGGCCACGGTTTCGGGACTGGCGCCGGGAAGAGCAGCCGAGACGGAAATGGTCGGAAAATCGACTTGCGGCAGCGGCGCCACCGGCAAAAGACGAAAGGCCGCGGCGCCGGCAAGGGCGATGGCGGCGGTGAGAAGCGCGGTCGCCACAGGCCGGTGAATAAAGGGCTCGGAGATATTCATCGCGCGGGCTCGGGCGGGAGTTGATCACGCGGCGGCTCACGGCGCGCCGGTCCCGGTGAAGGCCGGCGGCCGAAACGGCGCGAGAGCCGGTCGAACCAGATGTAGATCACCGGCGTGGTGTACAACGTGAGCAGCTGGCTGACGATCAAGCCGCCGATGATCGTGACGCCCAGCGGCCGGCGCAGTTCGCTTCCCATGCCGGAGCCGAGCGCCAGCGGAATGCCGCCGAGAAGGGCAGCCATGGTGGTCATCATGATGGGGCGGAAGCGCAGAAGCGATGCTTGATAGATCGCCTCGACTGTTTCCATGCCCTGATTCCGCTCGGCGTCCAGGGCAAAATCGATCATCATGATGGCATTTTTCTTGACAATTCCGATCAGAAGAATGATTCCGATGAGCGAAATGATGCTGAAATCGATGCCGGTGATCCGTAAAGCGACCAACGCGCCCACGCCGGCCGACGGCAAGGTGGAAAGGATCGTAAGCGGGTGAATGTAGCTTTCATACAGCACGCCGAGAACGATATAGACGGTGATGACGGCGGCGAGAATCAGGATCGGCTCGTGCGAAAGCGCAGCTTCAAATGCGGCGGCCGAGCCCTGAAAGGCAGCGCTGATGCTCGCCGGCAGGTGCATATCGGCTTTGATTTTGTTGATTTCATTGATGGCCGTTCCCAGCGAGGCATTCGGCGCCAGATTGAAAGAAAGAGTGACGGCGGGGAACTGCCCCTGATGCTCGATCGCCAGCGGAACGTTCATATTTTCCGCGCGAACGAAGGAGCCGAGAGGAACCTGCGTGCCCGCGGATCTGAAAATCAGCGTAGAGGCGATTGGCGATCCGTCGATGTTCTGCGAAACCGGCGCGGACCCCGCCGGCAGGATTCCCGGCGCGCCGGTGGCGCCGAGCCCGGACGGTCCGGTTCCGCCGAAGGCAGTGGCCGGGCGCGCGACGGAGGTTATGGTGACCGCGCCGGAAGCTCCGGTGGCGCCCGACGCGGCCGAAGCAGCGTTCGAAACGGGAACGGAAACGGTCGATGGCCCGGAACTTTGATTCGCCGATGTGCCGCCGGCGACGGCGCCTCCAGTGGTGATGGCCGATGTGGACGCGGGCGCGGTTCCGGAACCGATATAGATGTTGGCGAGATCGAGCGGGCTGCGCTGAAAGGACGGAGCGACTTCGAGAACCACGTGATATTGGTTCAACTGCGTGAACATCGTCGAGATCTGCCGCTGGCCGTAGGCGTCGTAAAGCGTCTCGTCGATGGTCTGCGGATTGATCCCGAGCCGGTAAGCGGTATCCCGATCGAACGTAAGCATGGTGCGAAGGCCGCCGGTTTGTTGGCTGCTGGCCACATCGCGAAGATCGGGAAGCCGGGAAAGGCGCTCCAGCAGTTGCGGAGCGATGGCGTTGAGCTCGGCTTGATTGGGGTCCTGTAGCGTGTATTGATACTGCGTCCGGCTCACTTGTGTCTCGATGGTGATGTCCTGCACCGGCTGCATGTAGAGCCTGATCCCGGCAACGGAGGCGAGCGCGTCATTAAGCCGCCGGATGACCGCCGAAGCGCTGATGTTGCGCTGCGCGAGCGGCTTCAGATTGATCAGCATCCGGCCGCTGTTCATCGTCGTATTGGCGCCATCGATGCCGATGAACGACGACAGGCTCTCCACTGCCGGATCCTTCACGATCACGGCGGCCAGCGCTTGCGTCAGCCGCGACATTTTCTGGAACGATACGGTCTGATCGGCTTCGGAGATGCCCTGGATGAGGCCGGTATCCTGAATCGGAAAAAATCCTTTCGGGATGAAAACGAAAAGAAGAATTGTCAGGGCAAGCGTGGCAAGGAAGATCAGAAGCGTCTCGGTCTGATAGCCGAGCACCCGGCGCAGCGTGCGTCCATAAAAGGCGATAACCCGCTCGAACGCCCGTTCGGAAGCGCGATAAAACCGGCTCTGCTGATCTTCCGGAGTATGCTTCAGCAGGCGCGCGGACATCATTGGTGTGAGCGTAAGCGAAACGATAGCCGAGACCAGAATGGTGACGGCCAGCGTGATGGCGAATTCGCGGAACAGACGGCCGACGATATCGGCCATGAAAAAAAGCGGGATCAGAACGGCGATCAGCGAGACGGTGAGCGAAATGATCGTGAATCCGATCTGCCCCGCGCCTTTGAGAGCGGACTCCAGCGGAGATTCGCCCATTTCGATATAGCGCGCGATATTTTCGATCATCACGATCGCGTCATCAACCACGAATCCGGTGGAGATGGTCAGCGCCATCAACGTGAGATTGTTGAGGCTGTAGCCGAGAAGATACATCACCGCGAAGGTTCCGATGAGCGACAGCGGAACGGCAATGCTGGGAATCACCGTCGCCGAGAGCGTGCGCAGAAATAGAAAGATCACCATGACGACGAGAGCGACCGTGATGAGAAGCTCGTTTTGAACGTCGGATACGGAAGCGCGGATGGTGCTCGTGCGATCGGTGAGGACGACGGTTTGAATCGAAGAAGGTAAGGTGCTGGTGAGCTGCGGAAGAAGTTTTTTGATGGAATCCGCGACTTCGATGATATTGGCGCCGGGCTGGCGCTGGATATTCATGATCACCGCCGGGGTGGTGTTCATCCAGGCGGCCTCGTACAGATTTTCCACTTCATCGCGAACCGTGGCGACGTCGCTGAGGCGAACCGGCGCTCCGTTGCGATACGCAATGATCAGCGGCGCATAATCGGCGCTGGAGAGAAGCTGATCGTTCGCGCCAATGGTATAGGCCTGCGCAGGTCCGTCAAAATTTCCCTTGGCGAGATTCACATTGGCCGCGGCGATCGCCGTGCGCAGGTCTTCCAGATTCAGGCTGTACTTCGCCATCGCCGTGGGATTCACCTGAATACGAACCGCGGGTTTTTGTCCTCCGCTGATGCTCACCAGTCCGACGCCGGGAAGCTCGGAGATGCGCGGCGACAGGCGGGTATCCGCCAGATCCTCGACTTGAGAGAGCGGCAGAGTCGGGGAGGTAAGCGCCAGGGTCAGAATTGGCGTATCGGCCGGGTTAGTTTTGCTATAGACCGGCGGCGTCGGCAGATCGGCGGGAAGATAAGTCGCGGCGGTGTTGATCGATTGCTGAACTTCCTGTTCAGCCACATCGAGGCTGAGACTCAAACTGAATTGAAGAGTGACAAGGGAGCTGCCTTGGGAACTGACCGATGTCATCAGTTGCAGGCCCGGCATTTGTCCGAACCAGCGCTCGAGAGGCGCGGTGACGGAAGATGCCATCACTTCAGGTCCGGCTCCGGGATACATGGTCGTCACCACGATGGTCGGGTAATCGACTTCCGGCAGCGCGGAAACCGGCAGTTGTTTATAAGCGACCGCGCCGGCAAGAAGTATCCCGGCCATCAGTAAAGACGTCGCGACCGGCCGGAGAATGAACGTACGGGAAGGATTCATCCGTCCTCACCCGCCGGCGCCGCGCCGTTCTGCTGGACGCTTACTTTGCCGCCATCGCGCAGCATATCTACGCCTTCGGTCACCACAACGTCACCGGGCGAAACGCCGGAGACGATTTGCGATTCCAACGGTCCGGCCGCGCCGACAATGACGTTTCGAACGTGAACCGTATCATCCTTTGAAACCAGCCAGACATACGTCGAATTCGTGCTGCGCTGGATGGCCGCGTTGGGAACAAGCGTCACGCCGCGTTTCGTTTCGAGAGTCAGCCGCGCGTTCACGAACGCCTGAGGGAAAAGCATCTCATCGCGATTTTCGAAGGCGGCGCGAAGCTTCACGGTTCCCGTGGTGGGATCGATCTGGTTATCAATTGTTTCCAGCGCGCCTTGCGAAAGCACGTGATTGTCGGTGCGGTCCAAAGCCGCGACGGGAAATTTTCTTCCCCTGCGCATGCCTTCGCGAACCGGAGCGAGTTGATCCTCGCTGATGGTGAAAATCACGCTGATCGGCTGAACTTGCGTAATCACCACCAGCGCGGTGGAGTTGGCCGAGACCACGTTGCCGGGGTCGACCAGACGAAGTCCCGCGCGTCCGGTGATCGGCGAGCGAATTTCGCAATACTGAAGATCCAGCTTGGCCGTATCGATCTGGCCCTGATCGCTTTGCACATCGCCTTCGTATTGCTTGACTAAAGCTTCCTGCGTCACCACCTGCTGTTGCTGAATCGCGTTATGAGACCACAGGGTCTGGTAGCGGTCCAGGTCGACACGGGCATTGGCCAGCAAAGCTTGATCGCGCGCCAGCGCGCCTTCGGCTTGCGTCAACATGGCTTGATAAGGACGCGGATCAATTTGCGCGAGCAACTGACCCCTTTGGACCATTTGTCCTTCGGTGTAGTAAACCTCCAGCAGCGGCCCGCTCAATATGCTGGTAATCGTAATTGTATAGAGGGGAGTTACCGCGCCCAGGCCGCTGATGTATACCGGAATGTCGCCGGCATGAGCCGCCGCCGTAACCACGCGAACCACCTGCGCGCCGGAAGACCCGGACGTCGTGCCCGCCGCCGGCGGACCCGCGGCGAAATGCCTCCAGAGAAAATACCCCAAGGCAATCAGCAGCAGCAGAACTACGCCAGGGCGAACAAAACCCCGCCAGCCGCGGGGATTTCCGCCGACATTTCTGATTTCCGGTGGCAATGTGACGCCCGGCCTCTCGACATCCGAAGAAGTCGGGGCGGAAACTTGGTCGTGGATCACGGGCGCGCGAAACGCTTCGTCAATTAGAGCCGGCGCAACGCACAATGTTTCATGAATGTTGGTGGGAGGTTTGGAACACGCGCGCTTCAAACGAATGGCATGTTTTGCGCACGAAAAGGAGATCGAAGAACTATCCCCGTAACGCCGCCGTTGTGTCAGCCCGGGCACGGGCCGGCCCGCGCCCGGCGTCCGCCCGCTTAGGCCCGGATGAGGCGGCGCAGCGGCGAAACCCGATAAATCCCTGTCAAAATCGCGTCCGCGGCAACCGCGGTCAAAACGCCTTTCCACTTGTAACTGAGCGGCGCGAAGATCGCCGCACCCGCGGCGGCCGAGCCGATCGCAAAACGAAGGTTTTGTTCCCAAGTTCTCATCATGATCTCCCGTAACTGTGACTCGAATGAAAAACCGGGCAGGCGCAACGGCCTTCCAGTCGGTTCTTAGATCCCGTCGCGGTGTGATGCGTTTCCGTCCCGCGCATTTTTTAAATCGCGCGCGGCGCCGGCTCAGGGGTGCTCCGCGATTTTCGCCGGAATTTCAAACGTGCCCTCCACAACTTCCACGAAGTTTCGCTCTTCGCGAAGAATAAATTTTTTGCTTTCGGCGAAGGCGAAGTTCTGGCGGGCCTCCGGATCGTCGCGCAGCCCCAGGCCTCGGCGTATTTGCGGAACGCGTCTTTTTGATACGGATCGATTTGATATCGGATGAAGCAGGCAATGGTCATGGAATTTTTCTCCGCGCGCAACAGCCCGCCGAGCGTGGCTCCCGCGATCACTGCGCGGCGCGTCAATTTCATGTTTCGAATTTACCGCTTGCCCTGCACCCATACTTCGTTTAGTGTCGAAGTATGAATGATGCAAATCACGCCGTCGCGGCCATTGCCGCCGCTATCGGCGACCCGTCCCGGGCTCGCATTCTTTATTCCCTGCTGGACGATCGCGCGCGTACCGCCACCGAGCTGGCCGCGGTCGCGGAAATCGCCGCCTCCACCGCGAGCGCGCACCTGAATCGCTTGACGCGAGCGCGGCTGCTTGAATTACAAAGACAGGGGCGGCACCGCTATTACCGGCTCGCCGGCGCCGAGGTCGCCCGCGCGTTGGAGCGATTGAGCGTGCTGGCCGGCGCCTCGCGACCGCGATCCGCCGCGAAAGCGCCGGACCGGCTGCGCGCGGCCCGAACCTGCTATGACCACATCGCCGGCGTCCTGGGAGTCGCGCTGCACGACCGTTTGCGGCGACTAGAATGGTTGAGCTCGCGATACACGGTTACATCGAAAGGCGAGCTCGCTTTCGAAAAGCTGGGCATCGATCTGGGGCGGGCTCGCCAGGCGCGCCGCGGATTCGCGTTCGCTTGCCTCGATTGGACCGAACGCCGGTCGCATCTTGGCGGAGCGCTCGGCTCTGAAATTCTAAGGCTCGCTCTGGCGCGAAGCTGGGTGATGCGGGATGCGGATAGCCGCGCGCTCGCGGTCACCAACCGCGGCCGGCGCGAGATGCAGGCCTGTTTCGGACTGGACTCTCAAATCACCAGCGCGCTCGCGTCATTTTGAAACGACGTCAGCAACTCCGCGCCATCCGGGGTCACCGCGACCATATCGCATTGCCGGATGCCCCACTTTTCCGCGATGTAAACCGCCGGTTCGATGTTGAACACCATCCCGGACTCGAGGACGTCCTCCGACGCGGGATGGACGCGCGGCTTGGCGTCGTGGTGAATTGCGGCGAAACCTACGCCGTGGCCGGTTGCATGCTTAAATGCGCCGCCGAAGCCTCGCTCCCGCAGCACGCGCCGCGCGGCTTCGTCCACGTCGCGCGCTTTGACTCCAGCCTTCACCGCTCCGATCGCCGCGCGGCTCGCCGTGAAAACGGCGTCGATCGCCGCCTGCTGTTCAGCATCACACGGCTTCAAGAAATAGGTCCGCGTGATATCGGTCCAAAAGCCGCTGCAATAGGAATTGCAGTGGATCAGCACGGCGTCGCCGGCTCGAACCGTACGCATCCCGGTGTGCTGATACGCAGCCGCGGCCTTCGCCGAATTCGGACCGGACATGCAATACGCAAATCCATCGCAGCGCGCCTCGCGGCAATCCATCAGCCCGCTTCGCAGCAACGCCGCGATCTCATATTCGCGCTTGCCTGGACGAATCTGCGCCGCGATGCTCACAAACGCCGCCCGCGCGATGGAACAGGCCTGACGAATCAATCCGAGTTCCCGGATGGACAGAACCGAGCGAAGCTCCGCGAGTATATCCGAGGCGTCGGACCTCCTCGCGCCGGGAAATGCGCCGCCGAGCAGATTGTCGATCGCCGCGCCGTAGCGGAACGTGGCGGCGTAACTCGACGGATCGAAGCCGGAGCCGTCATGGCCGATGTTTACGGCTTTTCGCCCGGCCGTAAATTGCACGGCGCGGCACAGCGCGTCCGGCACGCTATCGAGTGTGTTGGTCAGCTTTTCAAGCGAGCCCGGCGCGAACGCGAAGATGTGATCCGCCCAACTCCTTTCGGCGAACTCCATCTCGTCCTCCGGGGCCACCACCGCGACCGCGCCTTCGCGCGTGCACATCGCGATCGCGTTGCCAAGGACGGGCCAGTATCCGGAAACGAGCAGCACATTCGAGCCGAGCGTGCAGACCAAAGCATCGAGATTGGCGGCTTTGAGCGCGCGCGCGATGCGCGAAATGCGCTCGGTATCGCGCGGCAGCCGTCCTTTCATGACCGGTGGCCGCGCCGCATCGCCCACCATAGCCCCGCGCCGGCCGCCACCCCCGCGGCCACCACTCCGGCGGGAACCGGCGAGGTCCGCTCCAGGCGCGTGTAGCGTTTTTCCGGGAAAGGCGTTCGCGGGCCTTCGGGGCCCTCACGCAACCCCATTTGCAGCACTTGCGCGAAGTGCAGAGCGCGCCGATCGGTTTCCTGCCGGATCATTTCACGGCAACTGAATCCGTCGGTGATGACCAGCGCATCGTCGCTCATGTTGCGCACCGCGGGAAGCAGCACGCGCTCGCCGCAATCCAGACCCACCTGGTAGTGATCCTCTTCATATCCGAAAGATCCGGCCATTCCGCAGCAGCCTGAATTCGGAACCTCGCACTCCAATCCCGCCGCCTTCAACAGACTTACTTCGTTATCGAAGTTCAGCACCGATTTGTGATGGCAATGGCCGTGAACCAGCGCCTTGCGCTTGAGCTGCGGAGGCGAGTAATCCTTCGTTTTCTCCTTAAGAAAATCGCTCAGGATGTAGCTCTGCGATCTTAGCCGCTTAGCGTCTTCATTGCCATGCAGAAGATTGGGAAGCTCCTCGCGAAACACGCTAATGCAGCTCGGCTCGAGGCCGACAATCGGGATTCCGCCGCGAATCGGCCCGCGTAGCGCGTCCAGCGTCCGGTGCAAAAGCGACTTCGCCAGATCGAGCATGCCGTAATCGTAGAGCGGCCGCCCGCAGCACAGACTCCGCGCCGGAACCAGCACCTGATATCCGGCGTGCTCCAGCACTTCCACCGCGGCTTTGGCGACCTTCGGCGTGAAGTGATTATTGAACGTATCGGCCCACAGAATCACCGGCGGCTTGCCCGCATTGCGAATTCCCCGGCGCTCGAACCAGCGCTTGAACGTCTCCGGTGCGAACGGCGGGATGCGCCGCTTCTGCGAATATCCCGCGAGCCACTTCGACAATCGATTCAAACCGGGAGTTTGCGTAAAAAAGTTCGCGGTCGCGGGCATATACGAGGCCGCTTCCGCCCACCAGTGAATCAGGCCCGAGGCGTAGGCGTAGCGCGGCCGCGCGCGCCGCTCATAGTAGTGCGACAGGAACTCGGCTTTGTACGTCGCCATGTCCACCTGCACCGGACAATCCTTCTTGCATCCCTTGCAGGAAAGGCACAGGTCCAGCGCCTCGCGCACCGCTTCGTCGCGCCATCCGCCCTTCACCACCTCGCCGCGGATCATCTCATTCAGCAGCCGCGCGCGGCCCCGGGTCGAATGTTTTTCCTCGCGCGTCACCATGTAGCTGGGACACATCGTCCCTTCCCCGCCGTGCCTGCGGCAGACGCCCGCGCCCACGCAGCGATCCGTCGCCTCGGCGAAGGAAAAATGATCGGCTTGATAGTGAAAATGCGTCTGGACCGGCCGGAGATTGTAGCTGGTTCCCTCGCGCAGGTTTTGATCCACGCGATACGGATCGATGACTTTGCCCGGATTCATCTTCGCATCGGGATCCCAAATCGCCTTAAATTCGCGAAAAGCGCTGATAATTTCCGGAGAATACATGCGCGGCAGCAATTCGCCGCGCGCCTGCCCGTCGCCGTGCTCCCCGGAAAGCGATCCGCCGTAGCTCACTACCAGGTCCGAGGCTTCTTCCAGAAAATGCCGCCATTGGCGCAGACCTTCCGCCGTCCTCAGGTCGAATGTGAGCCGGGTGTGCACGCAGCCTTGCCCAAAATGACCGTAAAGCGGCCCTTCGTAGTCGTATTTCTTCATTAATTTGGCAAAATCGCGAAGATATGCGCCGAGCTTCTCCGGTGGCACGGACGCATCTTCCCAGCCTTCGTGATTTTCCGGCATATCCGGAACTTTCGCCGTCGCGCCCAGGCCTTCTTCGCGTAGAAACCAGATCAGCTGTTCCTCGGCGGGATCGTCGAACAGCTTCATCGGCGGAGCGTCGCCGCGCCGCTTGAAATCTTCCATGCACTTCCGCGCGTGCGAATCCGCCTCGGCCTTGTCCTTTCCTCCGAACTCGATCAGCAGCCAGGCGTCTCCCTGGGGCAGGATGCTAAGATTCGGCGGATGCAGGCCCTTTCGCTTCATGTACTCGATAAAAATCCCATCCAGCGCCTCGATTCCCACCGGATCGAATTTCTGCGGCTCCATCACCTGGTCGGCCGCGTGAAACACGTCGGGATATCCGAACACCAGCAGCGATCGCGCCGGCGGATTGTAAACCAGCTTCGTCTTCGCCGCCAGCACCAGCGCGCACGTTCCTTCGGTTCCCACCAGCGCTTTCGCCACGTCGAAACCCCGCTCCGGCAAAAGAGCGGGCAGGTTGAAACCTGAAACGCGCCGCGGAATCATCGGAAAATCACGGCGGATCGCCTCCGCGTATTTGTCGCGTAATGCGCGCAATCGGGAGTAAATTTCGGCCTTTCTGCCGCCTTCCTGAACGATTCGATCGTATTCGGCGTCGCTGGTCGGACCCACCGTCATGCGGGTTCCGTCGTACAGCAGGATATCCAGTTCGAAAATGTTGTTGACGGTTTCGCCCGCCATCACCGAATGAATCCCGCACGAATTATTCCCGATCATCCCGCCGAGCGTGTTTCGATTGTGCGTTGCCGGATCGGGACCGAACGTCAGATCATACTGATTCGCGGCTTTGCGCAGTTCATCGAGCACGATTCCCGGTTGGACCCACGCGTAGTGCTCCCGCGGATTCAGCTCGATGATCCGGTTCATGTATTTCGAAAAATCGAGCAAAACCGCGATGTTCACGGTCTGGCCGGGAATCCCCGTGCCGCCGCCGCGCGCGACGATCGGCGCGCCATGGCGGCGGCAAACGGCGACGGCCTGCTCCACATCGGCGGCGTCCTGGGGAAGCACCACTCCGATCGGAATCATGCGGTAATTTCCCGCGTCGGAGGCGTACATGCCGCGATCGCCATCGCCGAAGCGCACCTCGCCTTTGACGCCGGCGCGCAATTCCCGCTCGATCGCCGCGACATCCAGCGTCAGATGCGCGGTGGTTCCGGTTTGCAGCCGATGCGCGAAATGCGTCGGCGGCGTCTTCGTGGGGATCCGAATCAGGTTTTCAGAAAGATGAGTTTCAATGGTCGGCATTTTCGTTAAAAAAGATTTCCTGCGTCGTTGAAAGGCAGCGGCCCCGGCGGCCGGATCACCGTTAATTTTCCGTTCGATGCCACCTGATCGAGCAGCGCCTCGGAGACCCACAGCTCGTCGAGAACCGCGGTGTTCTTAATCCGGCAGATCTTCGGCGCGGAATCGGCCAGCGACGAAAACAGCCCGACCTCCATCGCTTCCCGGTCGGAGGCAAGCGCCAGCGGGAGTGGACCCTCGCGCGTTGTGTTGCCCGGCTCCGACGCCGTCAGCAGATTGATATAGCTCACTGCCGGATCGTACGCCTCGGCGAATCGCCGCGTCGTGAAATCGGCCATGCCGATCCCGAGCCCGTTGCCAAGCGAAGCTTCGGTTAGCGAAAGCACGACGATGCGGCGAAAGTTCGGCTGCCGTGGCGCGTTGTCAATCCGCCAGTGGCCAATTACGTTCGGATCCATGCCCGCGCCAGAGATCGTTTTCCCCAGCTCATCGACCACCAGCATGTCCAGATCGTCGAACGGGATTCGCGCCAGGTGCTGCTTGGCCAGTTTCAGCAGACGCATGTCCGATTCGAAAAACGCGTCATAAGTCGGCGCGACCACTTCGATTGCGCAAGGCTGGCGGAAACCGTTCTCCACCACCGCGACGCCGCACAAAATTTTGGCCTTGGCGAGTTGCAGCTTCGGCACCGCCTTCACCGAATCCCACAATTTGTGGCTGTGCGCCTGCTGCGCTCCGATCTGTTTGCCAAGCCCGATCGTGCACATCTTAAGCAGGCCGGAGGCAAGCTCGGCCGCCGATTCCGGATGCGTCTTGGTGCGCGCCAGAACGATAATTCCATCGGCATCGAACGCGAACCGGTCCACGTGCGCGACGGCGCCATTCTGCGCCGGTCCCAATTCGCGCGTCTCCATGGTCGCCCGCACCGGCGCGCCGGCCGATTCGCCGTTCACGCCGAGAAGCCGCAAAATTTCGGCCTGGCCTTCGGGCGTCGCGCCGCCGTGGCTGCCCATCGCCGGGATCACGAATGGCTCCGCTCCGCAGCTTTTCACGGCGTCGGCGATTCCGCTGAGCAACTCGATCAATCCGCCGATTCCCCGGCTGCCGGCCGTGATCGCGATCTTCTGGCCGCGTTTCACCTTTCGTTCGATTCCGAATCCGATCAGCTTTTCCCGGACATCGGCGCGTGCATCGGCAATTCGATCGCCCGGCAAATCCTGGCGAACCAGCGCCATGGGAGGCAGGCTTCGCCTCGGGAATGGCATCACGCGTTCAGGCGATTTCATCCGTATTGCGGCTCCGTTTGTTGGATGAAAACAAGGCAGCTTTCTTTCGCGGATCGCGTCTGCCCGGGAAAAAATTCCAGCAACGGCGCGTCAAAAGAACGCGAAATGCAGCTCACCGCGCGTTAACGGCTGCACCTGGGCGCAAACTTATGGCGAAATTCATGGCAGGGCAAGACCATTCGCCAGGACGAGTTCGAAAAATCAAAACATTACGAGTGCTGGCGCGAGAATTTTGAGCTTCTTGAAGGAACTCGGCATCGACTGCCTGCGCTACGGCCCGCCGTATTACCGCGTGCATCAGGGCCCCGGAAAATACGATTGGGAGTTCGCCGATCAGACCCTTGGCGCTGCGCGATCAAACCGTCTTTCGGTGTTCCCTGGGGCCTTTGCAATCTGGAGCGCAAGCTGAATCCGGTTGTGGCGGGACACCTTACCTGCCGAGAGCAACGTCACCTGCCGAGAGCAACGTCCTGGGTATGGCAGACTCGTTGTAATTTGGTCCCGTACTGAGCTTTAAACCACCACGCTCATCTCTTTCCACTTCTTCCCCTGCGATTCCGCGACCGCCGGATAGACCACGTGGCCCTGATACGTGTTCACGCCCTCGCGAATCGCCGGGCTGTGCTCGCAGGCGCCTTCCAGGCCGCGATTGGCCAGTTCCATCAAATAGGGAAACGTCGCGTTGTTCAGCGCGAACGTCGAGGTGTGCGGCACCGCCGCCGGCATGTTCGACACGCAATAATGCAGCACCCCGTCGACGAAGTAGATCGGATCGGTGTGCGTCGTCGCGTGCGAGGTTTCAAAGCAGCCGCCCTGATCGATCGCCACGTCCACCATCACCGCGCCCTTTCGCATCGCCGGAAGCATGTCACGGCGGATCAGCTTCGGAGCCGACGCGCCCGGAATCAGCACCGCGCCGATCACCAGGTCCGCCAAACGCAGCGATTCGCGGATGGTGTACTCGTTTGACGCCAGCGTCACTACCTGGCTTGAATAGATATCGTCAAGCTGGCGAAGCCGGTCCAGGTTGCGATCGATAATGATCACGTGCGCGCCCATGCCGACGGCCACCTTCGCCGCCTGATGGCCCACCACGCCGCCGCCGATAATCACCACGTTCGCCGGCGCCACGCCCGGCACGCCGCCGAGCATGATTCCCCGCCCGCCCGACGGGGCTTCCAGATACTGCGCGCCGACCTGCGTCGCCAGACGCCCGGCCACCTCGCTCATCGGCGTCAGCAGCGGCAGCGAACCGTCGCTTTCGCGAATGGTCTC
>Ga0070738_10003976_pt1 | contig 18488 bp, 24 predicted proteins | sample Coa_R2_2_FD_66446 | JGI IMG/M metagenome (GOLD analysis project Ga0070738, IMG submission 66446) | Surface soil microbial communities from Centralia Pennsylvania, which are recovering from an underground coalmine fire - Coalmine... | ecosystem: Environmental > Terrestrial > Soil > Unclassified ... | reverse complement strand
TGGACGTCGATTTCGGCTTCGGCGTCGTCGGTACTGTTCTGAAAGACCGTGACGGCGGGCAGTCGCTGTTTGATGTAGCTTTCGATGTAGGTGAGGTCGTCGATCATGGTGCTCGGTCGCCGCAGGGATTATGCCTGCCCGGAATGTTTCACGTGAAACGTCCGGGGCGAGAACGTGAGTGGAACGCCGACAGCCTGTATGGCTACGGTCTGCGGTTGCTCACCTACCGCGCCCGCTCCGAACGCGAGGTCCGGCAGCGCTTTCAGCAGCGTGGCGCCGCGCCCGACCTGGCGGACGCCGTGGTCGAACGCCTGAGGCACGGCGGCCTCATCGACGACGAGGCGTTCGCCGAAGCGTGGGTCGACAGCCGGCGCCGAGCCGCGCCGCGAGGCGACCGGCTCCTCAAGCAGGAGCTTGCCCGCAAAGGCGTCGCCCGCGCGACCATCGACGCTGCCCTTGGCGGCGACGCCGATGCGCAAGCCCTGGCCCGCCAGGCGGCGGCCAAGAAGGCCCGCGCCCTGGCAAGCGAACCTGAGCCGGTGTTCGTTCGCCGCCTAACGGACTTCCTGCTCAGGCGAGGCTTCGAGTACGAGACCGTCGCCGGAGTCGTCCGCGAACTTGCGGCGGAACGCGAGCAGGCATCCGGCTGACGGCCATCGACTGTGGGCGGAACGCTTCCGCTACTAACCTCGTCACGGTGCGCTTGATCATGGCGGTAAGCGAAGAGCCGGGATTTACTCGGGCGGCCGCTCCAGGCCGTTTCGCTCGGCCACGATGGCGGCGACGTCGGGATGGCCTTCGGCGGCGAGGCCTGAGACGACGCCGGTGGCGTCTTCGGTGGGGCGGTTCTGGCTCATCTTCCATTTGCCTTCGAGGCGGGTGATCGTGAGCTCCAGGCCCACGATGGCCTTGAGCTGGGTCTGGATGAAGTCGTCGGGCGCATCCGCGACGCGCCAGGGCTCGGCGCGCGGGGTTTCCTGGCGGTCGGTGAGGGCCGTGACGAGCTCCAGCAGGCGCCCGGGATCCTCGAACGGGCGGAGCTGGCCGTAGGCGTGGATGGCGACATAGTTCCAGGTGGGCACGACCTTGCCGCTCTTGCGCTTGGTCGGATACCACGACGGCGTGACGTAGGCGTCCGGGCCCAGGAAGATGGCCAGCGCTTCCACGCCGGAAGCGAGGTCACGCCATTGCGGATTGGCGCGCGAGACGTGGCCCAGCAGCGTGCCCCAGGGCGCCGGCTCGGCGCGTAGGAGCATCGGAATGTGGCTCGCGACCAGGCCCTCGACGCCGAGGGTCACAAGCGTCGCGAGGCCGGATTGGCGGATGGCCGCGTGCAGTACCTCTGGACGGCTCTCTTCGAAGTGCCGAGGCAGGTACATCAGCCGCGGAGCGACTGCACGTCGTGCGGCCAGCACATCACGATGCTCAACAGCGCGTGCGCGTCCAGGTCGTGCTCGGGATCGTCGGCCAGGCTCGACTCCCGGACCTTCCAGGCCACCACCGCGCCGGCGGCGGCGTAAGCCAGCAGTCCGGCAACCGCGGCCAGCCCGGCCGTCCTGAGGAGCATGGTGGCCAGTATAGCGACCGGGGTCGATCAAGCGAGCGGGCGAGAAGGCACGGGGAGAGGGGCGTGCTAGACTGTTCCTTACCGTCTGAGGGCGGGGACATGGTCGGTGGAGGGTAGAATTGGCCGTTTACGATACCCTGCTGAACATTCGGCAAAAGCTTGAGGCCAACATGGCCGGCCAAGAGAGCATCGATTTCATCGACCAGCGGATCGTCGAAGCTGAGCCCGAGATGGGCAACAACATCTACGTCTCCGAGAACATGATCCTGCGCCACCTGGTCCGGCGCTCGGACGTACGCGGGACGGATATCGAGATCGATCTGCTGAACCTGATGCCGGATGATGCGCCCCAGCAGCGCAGCGAGCTCGAAGAGGGCGTCGAGACGGGCCCCAAGCACTCGCACACCTACTACAAGGAAATGAAGAAGAAGCAGCGCACCTAGAAGCAACCGTGCGCTAGGCCCTCTCCCGGCGAGGAGAGGGCCTTTCTTATGGCACGAAGTAGGCCAGCACGCGCGAGAGGCCGACCATCAACGCCACGATGCCCAGGGCCAGCAGCACCGATCGGTAGAAGCCCACGACGTAGAACCGGCTGCTGCCGCGGGCCTTCTCAGCCTCGCCACGCAGCGCCCTGAAGACCAGCAGGCAGATGCAGCCGAACGGGATGGCGATGAAAATGCGGAGATCGGCCACCCCGCGTCAGGCCGGGTTGAAGTCGTGCTGGCCGACGCCCTGCACCAGCAGGAACCGGCAGGTCTCGGCGCCGCCATTCGTGACTTCGTGGATTGTGGGCGGCTCCACGGCCGCGCTGTCGCCGGGCTCGAGCAGGTGCCGGGCAGCCGGCTCGCGGGTCTCGACCACCACGGTGCCCTGCAGCCCGAAGAAGCGGTCGGTCACCTGCGTGTGGTGGTGCCACGGGATGCGTTCGCCGGGATCGAGCGTGTACTCCCGCACCAGGACGTCCGCACCCTTGACCACGAGCTTGATGCTGCGCACGGAGTAGGAGGGCGGCGTCACGCCGAGTGGAGGGTCCGCGCGGGAACCGGAAGCTGCCTCAGGCAGCTCCCGAGCCTCCGCCGCTCTGGACCTTGGACTTGAGGTCGGCAAGCTGGCGGTCGAGATCGTCGGTCTTCTCGAGCTCGGCGAACTTGTCCTCCAGCGGGTCGTGGTCGAGCTGAGCCGATGCGGCGGCCATAGCCTCCTTCTGCCGGACCTTGTCCTCCATGCGCTCGAAGCCTTCGAAGGCGGACTGGTTGCTCATGCGATCCGTGGTGGAGGCGACCATCTGCTGCGTGTCGGCCACGTGGGCGCGGGCGATGAGCAGGTCCTTCTTGGTCTCGGCTTCCTGGATCTTGGCCTCCAGCTTGGAGAGGCTGTCCTTCAGGATGTCGACTTCCTTCTTCTGCTCGTCGTACTGGGCCTTGAAGCCGTCGGCGGTCTCCTGGAAGCTGTTGCGGCGCTGCAGGGCCTGCTTGGCCAGGTCGTCCTCGCCCTTCTGCACGGCCAGCTCGGCCTTGTGCTGCCAGTCGGTGGCCTGGTTCTGCGCGTCCATATAGCGCTGGTAGAGCTTCTGCTCGTCGGCCATGGCCGCGGCCACCTGCGTCTTGACCTGGATCAACTGGTTGTGCATGTCGATCAGGTACTGCTTGATCATCTTCTCGGGGTCCTCGGCCTTGTCCAGCATGTCGTTGATGTTGGCCCGGACCAGGCTGGTGACGCGCTCCAGAAGGCTCATCTGTTTCGGCTCCTTCGATATTGCAATCTGCTATATCGATGATAGCGCCGACGCGACGCCTGTCAAGAGCCATACTGGCCTCATGGCCAACCGCCTCATCCACGAGACCAGTCCCTATCTCCTGCAGCATGCGCACAACCCCGTGGACTGGTACGCATGGGGCGAGGAGGCGCTGGCCAGGGCCAAGGCCGAGGACAAGCCGATCCTGCTCAGCATCGGCTACTCCGCCTGCCACTGGTGCCACGTCATGGAGCACGAATCGTTCGAGAACCCGGACATCGCCCGGCTGATGAATGACAACTTCGTGAACATCAAGGTGGACCGTGAAGAGCGCCCGGACCTCGATTCCATCTATATGGCCGCGGTCCAGGCGATGACCCAGCGCGGCGGCTGGCCGATGACGGTGTTCCTCACGCCCGATGGCGCGCCGTTCTACTGCGGGACGTATTTCCCGCCTGAGGACCGCATGGGCATGCCCGGCTTCCCGCGCGTGCTCACCAGCGTGGCCAAAGCCTATGCCGAGCGGCGCGACGAGGTGGAGCAGAGCGGCGTTCGCATTGTGGAGCACTTGCGCGAGTCGGCCCGCCTGACCGCCTCGAGCGATGAGCCGTTGAACGACGGCCTGGTGGCCATCGCCGTGCGAACGCTGGCGCAGCACTTCGACGCCCAGGAGGGCGGCTTCGGCGGCCCGCCCAAGTTCCCGCAGCCGATGGTGCTGGAGCTGCTGCTGCAGGCGCACGCCCGCAACCAGCATCCGGAGCCGCTGCGCATGGCCGAGCTGACGCTGCGCAAGATGGCCCGCGGCGGCATGTACGACCAGCTCGGCGGCGGCTTCCACCGCTATTCCGTGGACGGCGTGTGGCTGGTGCCGCACTTCGAGAAGATGCTGTACGACAACGCCCAGCTGGCGCTGGTTTATCTGCACGCCTTCCAGCTCACCGGCAAGGCGTTCTACCGGCAGATCGCCGAGGAGACGCTGGACTACGTCCTTCGTGAGATGACCTCGCCGTCGGGCGGCTTCTACTCCACGCAGGACGCGGACAGCGAGGGCGAGGAGGGCAAGTTCTTCGTCTGGACACCGGGGGAGATCGAGGCGGTGCTGGGCGAGGCCGACGCGCGGCTGTTCAACCGCTATTTCGGCGTCACGCCGCAGGGCAACTTCGAGCGCCGGAACATCCTGCACGTCGAGCGCGACATGGACGTCGTGGCCGATCAGCTAGGCGCGGACTTCCACGAGTTCGAAGCGGCCATCGCGCGCTCGCGGCAGAAGCTGCTCGCCGCGCGCGAGCAGCGGGTCCACCCCGGCCGGGACGAGAAGATCCTCACCGCCTGGAACGGCCTAATGCTGCGGGCGCTCGCCGAAGGCGGCGCCATCCTGACGCGGCCGGACTACACCGACGTGGCGCGGCGCAACGCCGAGTTCCTGCTGCGGGAGCAGCTCCGGGACGGCAAGCTGCTGCGCACCCACAAGGACGGCGTGAGCAAGTTGAACGGCTACCTGGAGGACTACGCCAACGCCATCGACGGCCTGCTGGCGCTGTACCAGACGACGTTCGAGGCGCGCTGGTTCACCTCGGCCCGAGAGCTGGCGGCGACCATGCTCGAGCAGTTCTGGGATGGCACCGAGGGCTGCTTCTACGACACCGGCCGGGACCATGAGCAGCTCATCAACCGGCCGCGCGATACGTTCGACAACGCGGTGCCGTCCGGCAACTCGGTTGCGGTCGACGTGCTGCTGCGGCTGTGGCTGCTGACGGGCGACGATCGCTTCCGGTCCGTGGCCGAGACGGTCCTGCGAAGTCTGCAGCGAGCGGCGGCGAGCTACCCGCTCGGCTTCGGCCGGCTGCTGTGCGCCTATGACCTGTACTTCGGCCCGGCGCACGAGATTGCGCTGGTGGGCCCGCTCGGCTCACCCGAGATCGCCGCCTTCCGCCAGGCGGTGTGGTCGCGCTACGTGCCGAACAAGGTAGTGGCCGGCGCCGAACCCGGCGACTCGACGGTGCTGCTGATGGACGGCCGGGATCTGGTGAACGGCCGGCCGGCCGCCTACGTGTGCCGGAACTTCGCCTGCGAGATGCCCGTCACCGAGCCGGCGAAGCTGCTGGAGCAGCTGGCGAGAGCTTAAGCCCGGACGTCGACCATGGCGCCCAGGCCGCGGGGGTGGGCGGCGGCGACTGGGACGGCGAGCTCGCGAACGGGCTCGCGGATGCGGCGGCGACGGCGCTCGCGGTAGGTCGGCGGCTCACCTTCGGGGTTGCCGGCCAGCGCGTCGGACACGCTGCTGTGCTCCATGGCGGGCAGCTGCTGCACCGTCTCCTGGGCTTGCTGCGCGTGCTCGGCAATGATGGTCGCCGCCTGGGCAGCCAGCTCGGCCTCCATCGCGAACGCCGCCGTCTCGCGGGCAATTTCCGGAGATTGCAGGAAGCCGAGCTGGACGCTGGCGACGGCGGAGATTGGGTCCGGCATTGGCGCTCAGCTGCTCAGTAGCAGCAGCTCTCCTTGTAGCCGCACACGCGGCAGATCGACAGGCGGGCGCCCTTCAGGGCCGGCATGGGATGCCCGCAGCCCGGGCAGGGCTGCTCCTCGTCCTTGCCTTCGGCGCTGGCCGGCGGCGGCTGCTTCTGAACCGGCGCGTTCATGGCCAACAGCTTAGCGCGAGCGTGATGGATGGGCCTGATCCACCGTTTATACTCAGCGCGGTCCGGCACGAGAGAAGTGGCCCCGCACGGGGCCATTTTTGATTTGACGGACGGCAAACTTCCTGTCTTTTAGGAGACGACGTGAGAAGACGATTCCTCGCGCTGGCAGCGATGCTGGCAGTCCTGCTTTCGATCGTCCCGGCCGCTGCCAGCACGGTGGCCGCCGCGGGCGCCGACTACGACATCGCCGGCGGCCACTTCTACACGCAGGCCAACGGCGACGGCAGCGCCAACGGCTTCGCCGTGACCGACGACGCCAGCGCGCCCATGTGGACCTGGTTCCAGAAGTATGGCGGTGTGGGCCAGCTCGGCTACCCGAACACCAACCGCTTCCAATCCCCCGACGGGTTCATCGAGCAGGGATTCCAGAAGTCGCTGCTGCAGTGGCATCCGGACACCCAAACCATGGCCTTCGTGAACATCTTCGACCTGCTGCACGCGCAGCAGGGCATGGATGGCATCCTGCAGGCCACCTACCAGATCCCCCCGCCGATCGATAACTCGGCGCAGGAAAAGGGCATCAACGGCGCCGACCCGAACGGTTTCAAGCAGCTCGAGGCCATCCGCGACGCCTGGCTTCAGTACCCCAATCCCGCCTTCGTCAACTACTACAACGCTGACCCCTACCACGTCGACCACTTCGGCCTGCCGACATCCAAGCCGGCCGATTTCGGACCGTTCATCACTGTCCGCCTGCAGCGTACGGCCTTCCAGCTCTGGAAGGTCGATGGTCCCGCGGGCATCAAGGCCGGCACGCTGGTCCAGGTCAACGGCTCGGATATCGCCAAGGCGGTGAACTTCTACTCGAAGGCCGCAACCACGCCGTCGGCTCCGCCGGCGGGAGCTCCCGCAGGTCCCTCGGCTGGTCCGGCCAGCGCCACTGGCTTGCAGTACGGCTTCGCGGCTGAGATGATCGGCGCTTCCGCCACGCAGGTGACGGCCGCGACGAAAAACGCCGGATTTGGCTGGGTCAAGCAGCAGATCCGCTGGGATGGCCTCCAGCCCTCGCCCACGTCCACGCCCAACTGGGGCCCGGCCGATGCAGCCGTGAACACCGCCAACGCCGCCGGCCTCAAGGTCATGTTCAGCGTCGTGGCCGCGCCGGCATGGGCGGCCGTCCCGGGCGGCCACTTCCCGGCGCACCCGTCGGATGCCGCCGCCTTCTTCGGCGCCATGGCGGCGCACTTCAAGGGCCGCGTCCAGGCCTATGAGGTCTGGAACGAGGAGAACTACGCCGTCGAGATGGGCCCCGGCGTTGGTCCGAACACGGCCGGGGCCTATGTCGAGGCGCTGAAGGCGGTCTATCCGGCCATCAAAGCCGCCGACCCGAACGCCATCGTCGTCACCGGAGCGCCCACGCCGACCGGCGTGAACGACCCGAACATCGGCGAGCGGGACATTACCTTCCTGCAGCAGATGTACGCCTACCAGAACGGGGTGGTCAAGCAGTACTTCGACGCGCTCGGCGCCCACAACGAGCCGTTCGGCAACCAGCCGCAGGAGACGGTGCAGAATCACACGGCTGCCGGCTGGTCGAACGATCCGAGCTTCTTCTTCCGCCAGGTGGAGGACTACCACAACCTGATGGTCCAGAACGGCGACACCAAGCCAATCTGGGAAACCGAGGTCGGCTACGATTCCAACCCGCAGGCGCCCGACGCGTACGGCTACGCCAAGCTCATCACCGAGCAGAACCAGGCGGACTGGCTGGTGGCGCTGTTCAACTACACCAAACAGAACTACCCGTGGATGGGCACGATGTTCGTCTGGAACCTGAACTACCAGGCGGTGGTGCCGCAGACCGACGAGAAGTGGGGCTTCGGCGTGCTCCGCGCCGACTACTCGCCTCGCCCGGCCTACACCGCCCTGGCCGCGATGCCCAAGTCCTGACGCCCGAGTCCTGATTAGGGCGCGAAACCGCGAGCAATAGGGGCTGGCCCTGAGGCCGGCCCCTTTTTGCTGTGCCAGAATCCCGCCGTGCGCGTCTGGAGGGCTGCCCTGCGCGGCCTGCTGCCGCTGCTGTGCTGCTTGCCCGGGGTGGCGCACGCCCAGTCCACCGGGGCCGACTACGGCAGCCTGGCTACGGACAAGCTCGTCATCCACAACCAGTCTTCGACGCTGCAGGTGCTGCCGGCCAGCCCGGATGCGTGGAAGACGATTACCGACACGGTCAAGCAGTTCCTGCCGCAGCTTGGCGTCAGCGGCATCGAGCTGACCGTCCGCGACACCACCGATTCGAGCCGCGCCCGCGCCGGCTTCTGCTACGGCACGCTCACGGGCCAGCTGGCGTCCAAGGACCAGTGGACGCGCGGGCCCAACAATACCCTGCAGTGGACGCAGCAGATGGTGCTGCCGGCCAATAACCTCAACAATGGCCCGCTGTCCTACAGCGGCAACGTCTCCAAGGGCCTGACGTTCACGCTTGACGCCGGCTCGCTGGACGTGCTGCTGGACAACTGCACCACCCCGGGCCTGCTGGCGGCCAAGCCGCCGGTGGAGCACCCGGAGACCAGGAGGTTGTGGACGCCCGACCCGCTGCTGCTGGTGAGCGCCAGGGCGCCCGCGGTCGATCCGGCCCCTGCCCTGGCCGACTACGACATCCCCAATGGCCACTTCTACACGCAGGCCAACGGTCAAGGCGGCGCCGGCGGCAGCGGCTACTCGGTGGTGGACGACGACCAGGCCACGATGTGGTCCGAGTTCCAGCGGCTGGGCGGCGTGGCTATGCTGGGCTATCCGATCTCGCAGCGCTACACACTGGGCGACGGGCTGACCTACCAGGCGTTCCAAAAGGCGATCCTGCAGTGGAACGCGGACGATCGCACCGCGCGCCTGGCCAACATCTTCGACCAGCTCTCCGCCGCCGGCCGAGATTCCTGGCTGTCCAATTTCAAGCAGACGCCGCCGTCGAAGGACTGGAGCTCGGACGCCGGGCAGCCGTTCTCGGCGGTCGTCGCCAACCACATGGCAGTGCTGGATGCGAATCCGGCCATCAAGGCCGCGTACCAGGCCGATCCGGCGGCGCTGGAGCATTACGGCCTGCCGATGGGCTACGCCGACTTCGGGAATGTGGCGGTGGTCCGCTGCCAGCGGGCGGTCTTCCAGCAGTGGCGCGTCGCGACGCAGTTCGCGGCCACGAACCAGGTGCTGGTTGCCAACGGCGGCGACAATGCCAAAGACGCTGGGCTCATTCCGTCCACCGCCGCGGCGCCCCTACCACCGCCTCCGCCGGTGCTCTCGCCCATCGAGGTGGGCTCCTCCGGCGCGCAGATGACGGACGCGTCCCTATCCCATGCCTTAGGGCAGTAGTCTTGAGTTAATGCTGTTTGCCGCGGTGGCCACGCTGGTCGGCCTGGCCGGCGCCGTGCTGCTCCGAGGGAGGCAGTCCTTCTTCTGGTGGGGAGCGCTGCTGATAGGCGGGCTGGCGGCCATCGCCTATGCCGGCGCGAGCCTGGGGAACGCCATGGCGTTCAAGGTCTACTACTCGCTCGGCGCCTCGATGTTCCCGGGCTGGGTGGGGATTGGCAGCCTGCAGGTGGCCTTTGGCCGGCGGCTCGCGCGCTGGCCGGCCGTGTTCATACTGGCGCTGTCGGCGCTGCAGCTCGGGTTGACGTTACCGGCCGGAGTCAATCAGGCGGCGCTGGCCGCGCTGAATGGCAGCAACGGCGAGGGCATCCTGATCCCCGGTGCGTGGATCGGGCCCACGGTGCTGTTCAATACGCTGGGGCTGGGGTTCGCCGCCGTGGCGGCGTTCTTCGCCTGGTGGCGGGCCTTCCGCTATCAGGGCGCTGAGACGGCGGCGGTGGCGATCGGCCTGTCCCTGGTGGTCCTGGGCGTGCTAGCTCGCTCGGCCGCCGTCTATCGCATGCTGGCCGCCGCCGGGGCGCCGAGCGCGTTCATGCTGCTGGATGCGCTGGCGTTCGCCCTGGTGCTGGCCGGCGCCTACGTCAGCCGCCGGCTGCCGACGCCCCTGGCGAAGGCGCTGAACGCGGCCTAACCCGGAGAATTAGGAGTACAGCCGAAAAGCCATCGGCGGCCCGCCGAGCATGACGCCGGTGAGCTCAGCAGCGGGCCGCCTCGGGCGGCTCCGCCTATTTCCGGCTGTACTCCTAGTCGTTCGGCTGCTGGCGGCGGTTCTGGCGAAGGAACTCCTCCAGGGAGCGGACGACGGTCTCGCCGCTGGGAAAGTCCTCCATGCGCATCGGCTCGGTAGCCTCTTCCTCGCGCTCCTTGCTCTCGCGTTCGCGGATGTAGTCGCGCAGTTGCTCGTTGGCGTTCACCGCCTCGGTCACCTGGTCCTCGAAACGGCGCGCGGCCGTCTCCAGGTCGCCAAGCTCCAGGTCGAAGCCGAGCAGATCGCGCATGTGGCGCAGCAGGGAGGCCACCACTTTGGGGTTCGGCGTGGTGGGGATGTAGTGCGGCACGGCGCCCCAGATCGAGATGGCCCTGAGGCCGTCGAGCCCGCAGCGATCGGTGAGCGTGCCGACGATGCCGGTTGGCCCCTCGTAGCGCGACGAGGTGATGTTCAGCCGGGCCATGCGCTCGCGCATCTCAGGGTCGCTGCTGGAGCCGCTGAGGTGCACGGGCATGGTGTGGATAACGTCGGCGATGAGCGCGCCGGCCAGGACCACGTGGCTCACGCCCAGCTCTTTGGCCAGGCCGGTGATGTTGGACGTGAACGTCCGCCACTTGAGGCTTGGCTCCTGGCCCAGGAAGAACACGAAGTCGTGCGGCTGGTCCTGCGCCTGGTAGTAGTAGAACTCGTTGGCCGGCCACTCCAAGCGGCGCATCAGCTTATCGTCGAGCCGGACGCGCGGGCGGTTCACGGAGAAGTCGTAGAAGTCCTCGGGGTCGATGTCGGCGAACTTACTGGCGCGCCACTGCTCGACCAGCAGGCGGACGGCGGACGTGGCGCAGGCGGCGGCGTCATTCCAGCCGGAAAAGGCGGCGATCAGGACGGGGGCGCGCAGCTCGGGCCGCTCGTAGAGCCGGACGTGCTCCATTTGGAGGAATGGTAGCTCAGGGGGACGCCCCCAAGCTGCTATGTGGCGAAGCTGCGCGGGCGGGGCAGGAGCAGCGAGGCGAAGGCGGGGCCGATGAGCCGGTTGGATTGCTTGGCTTCGTCGCCGCTGGCAGGCGAGCCAAGGGCGCGGCGCACGGCACGGATGATTGCCTCCAGGTCGAACGGCTTCGAAATGAACGACGTCACCGGCAGGTCCGGAGGACGGCTGTCCGCGCTGACCACCAGGGCCGGCACGTCGCCGTAGCCTTCGAGGCGGAGCGTGCGCAGGAACTCCAGCCCGTCCGTCACCGGCAGGTGATAGTCGGTGATGATGAGGTCGGGACGGCGCTTGCGGATGGACGCCAGCGCGTCCGGCGCATCGGCGGCGCCATCGGCGTCGTAGCCCTCCGATCTGAGGGCCTCGAGGATCAGGTTGCGAATAGCGGCGTCATCTTCGACGACCAGAACAATAGTTGCGCGCCTCACTGGGCCGTCGCCGGTCCGGGCCGCAGGATCACGCCTGCACGTGGTGCACTCATGTTGTGGGTACCCTCCCCTTATATGCGCCGGCGCGAAGCAATAAGCATGCCACCATTATGCCCGCAATTTCGGCAGGTCCGGGTTCAGCCCCCGGCAGCGGCTGAGTGCCGAGCGATGCTGCTGAGGACGTGCTCCAGCTCGGCGGCGGTGCCGGGTTTGAGCGAATAGTAGACCGTCGTCCCGCGGCGGCGGCCGGCCACGAGATCCATGTTCCGCAGAACGCGCAAATGCTGCGACGTGGCCGCCGGCGCTCGGTCGATGGCCAGGCTCAGGTCATTCACGCACAGCTCCGACGCGGACAGCGCCTCGATGATTCCCAGGCGAGCCGGATCGCAAATGACCTTTCGGAGCTGCTGCATCCCACGCTGCGTCCGGTTGCCTGAAAGGCGCCGTCGGGCGCGGTCAAAGCTGATCGGATCCTTCGGTTTGCGGGTTGCTTTGCGTTCCATGTTGCTCCCCGGGTGGTCAAAGTGGTTTGGTATGCGCGCCTAAGCGCAAGCAGCATGCCATGCGGGGAGCGAGAAGCTAGGGGCTGGAACCTAGGCCCAGCCCCATCCCCCGTGAGGCTACGCCGCTAGGGTGAGGCGGATGTAGCCGGCGTCGTCGTCGCTGCGGAGCTGCTCGCCGTCGACGTGCAGGGACGCGATCGGGATGAGCACCTTCCGGCGCGAGAAGCGGCCGAACAAGCCGCTGCCCACCCGGACCACGGCGTAGGTTGCGCGGACAGTCCAGGCGTGGACGCTCTGCTCGCGCTCGATCGCTTCGTCGTAGCTGCGCTCTTCGACCAGCAGGTCCACGACCTGGCCAATGGGCTCGCCGTAGCGGTCGACGACGGTTCGGCCCAGCCAATCCTGGTGCGGCTCGACGAACTGGGTGTCGCTGAACTTGAACATGTGGGTTGTCATGAAGTCCCTCCCTGAGGATGTAGTGGTGCGGACTGGAGGCGCTCCAGTCGAGCGGCAGCCCCAAGCAGCTGCGTCAGGACGTCGGTAGCCGAGCTCTTTGCATCGGGCGCGGCCTCGCCCAGGAGCTGGCGGTACAGCTCGCGTCGGGCGGGCTCGACCTGTTCGAGGAGGGCGCGGCCCTTCTCGGTCAGCGTTACTCGGCAGACACGCCTGTCGGACGTGTCCGGCACTTCCGTAACCAGGCCTTTGGCCTGCAGGCGCTGGAAGGCAGGCGTCATGGCCTGCTTGATCAGGTAGGCGCGCGCCGCCAGCTCGGTTAGCGTGAGTGGCTCGCTGGACTCGCGCAGCAGGAGCAGCAGCAGGTACTGGGGCGTGCTGAGCCCGGCTGGACCGTAGACCAGCCGAGTGGCCACCCGCTGGAAGACGTTGCTGGCGTTGTACAGGGCGCGGATGAGCCTTGCTTCACCTTCAAACCCTGCTGGTCCAGCCATAGACAGTCCAATAATAGACTAAGTAATTGCAGAATGCAAGTAACGGGCGGACTGGTTCTGCTGTTCCTGGTATTGTGCGAAGCCCTCCGTCGCCGCGGCCATCACCTGCGCCGCCACGTCTGACATGGCTGCGTGGTAATGGGCGCGGCTCCGGAGGGCCGCTTAGGCGTGTGTCAGCGCTGAGCGCTGGAGACGGTGGCCGGCGTGCACAGGTCGGTGCTGGGCGCCAGCAGCTGGAACTGGTTCAGCTCCGCGAGGCTTGTTGGCAGGCTGTTGGCGTGAAGCACGAACGCCTGGATGCAGGTCGCGTTGACGCCCACGCTCTGCGCGTAGGCGGCGATCTGCGCCGGGGTTGGCGCGGGGGTATTGTTCATCGCGCTGGCGACCGCGCCCGGCGAGCACAGGTCCGCCGCTGGAGCGAGGGTCATGAAATCCGTGAGCTGGCTGAGGCTCTGCGGTAAGGTGTTGTTGCTGGCTGCCAGATAGGCTCTGGTGCACGTGGCGTTGATGCCGACGGAAGCCGAAAAGGCGGCAATCTGCGCGTCCGACAGCGGAGGGTTGTGCACGACGAGTGGGGACGGGCTTACCTGAGCCAGGGCCGGCGACGCTGCGAGTCCAGCGCCGATGAGCCCCGCGGCAAGTCCGATTACGCGTGAATTCAGAGACATCCTGCACTCCTGGTTTGTGTCGATCCCATCGAAATGCAAGCAAGACGCAGACCAAGCAGCCTCAGCCGGGGCGACAAAGGACGCCCGGCCACTCTGTCTTTCAGGGCAACATCTATGAAAACGGCGCCGGCGTCAAGAGCCGCGATTTAACGGCTCACTTTCTTGAACCCGTTTCGCTCTCGCTGTCCGCCTGACGAGGACAGCACAGGTCGGGACCTTCCTGGCTCAGAGGCCAGAGGTCAAACATCTATCCGTGCTCAGGCGGCACATGATCTCCTTCGAGGGAAAGGGGCGCTCAATCAAAAAAAGGGCCTGCTAACGCGGCCATGTTGCCCAGGAGCTACCCCATTCGCTCATCGAAGGGCCGCTCGGCCTTGAGAACGAAATAGGCGATGGTGAGGAGCTTGCGCGCCAACGCGGTGGCGGCGGTCTGTTTGCCATGTCGAGCCTGGACGTTTCGGTAGAACTCGCCGAGTCGACCATCGGTGCGACCGATCCGGACCGCGGCCTCGTTGAAGGTCCAACGCAGCCAGGCTGAGCCCTGCTTGGTAATCGGACCCATGTGAACGCGGCCAGCTGACGACCTGACCCGAGGAGCAAGCCCGGCAAACGACACCAGCTGGGCCGCTGTCGAGAAGCGACGCAGGTCGCCGACTTCGGCCAGGAACAGCAGCGCCGTGAGTGGCCCGATGCCAGGAATGCTCATGAGCAACTTCGCGCGGGGATCTGCTTTAGCCTGACGCGTGATCTCGGCTGTGACTGCTCGAGTGTCGGCTTGCAACGCGTCCAGGATGGCCAGGTAACGGTCAATGATGCGCCGGTGCATCGGCCGCAGCTCGACCTGCTGAAGCCATTCCCGCCCGCCCTGGCAGAAGAGGTCGGCGTAGGGCGACGTTAGGCCATTCCTGGCCAGCAATGCGTGGGCGCGATTCTTCAGCTGCGTCGACATCCGAACCACCGCAGCCCGCGAGCGGAGCCAGTCTCGCAGCTCGCGGACCTCTGGCGGTGGCACGTATGCCTGCGGGATCAGGTCGGCTCGGAGCAGATGGGCCAGCGTGTCGGCGTCAATACGGTCCGTCTTGACCTTGGCGGAGGCGATTGCCTTGACTCGCAGTGCGTGGGCGAGCAACACCTTGGCCACCCAGGGCTCGAGCGTGTCGTAGATGTAACTCCAGTTGCCGGTGGTCTCTAGGACGGCCATCGCGTCGCCACCAGAGGGTGCCACCATCTGCGCGAGCGTCTCGGCTGTATTCGCTACCTTCCCGCGCCGGAGGACTCGGCCTGCGTCGTCCATACAGGTAAACGCGCAGAACTTCTTGTGTACGTCGATCCCGTAGTAGTGCATGTCACCTCCTGGGGGCAGAATGCCGGATCGCCGGCACCGTGCCCCCGCACCACCGTTTTCATGGGATCAAAAACGGCCCCGCCGAAGCGGGGCCGTCTCACTACTCCGACTGGCTTAGACGTCGTAGTACAGGTGGAACTCGTACGGATGCGGCCGCAGGTTGACCTGGACCATCTGGTCGTGCTTGAACTCGATCCAGCTCTCGATCAGGTCGCGGGTGAAGACGTCGCCCTTCAGGAGGTAGCTGTGGTCGGTGTCCAGCGCGTCGAGCACCTCGGCCAGTGAGCCGGGAGCCGACTTGACCTTGGCCTTGTCCTCGGGCTCCAGCTCGTAGAGGTCCTTGTCGATCGGCGTGGGCGGCTCGATCTTGTTCTGGATGCCGTCCAGCCCGGCCATAAGCATCGCCGGGAAGGCCAGGTAGGGGTTGCAGGACGGGTCGGGGATGCGGAACTCGAGGCGCTTGGCCTTGGGGCTCTTGGAGTACATCGGGATGCGGACGCAGGCCGAGCGGTTCCGCGCCGAGTACATGAGGTTGACCGGCGCCTCGAAGCCCGGCACCAGGCGGCGGTAGCTGTTCGTGGTTGGTGCGGCGAAGGCCAGGATCGAGGCCACGTGCTTCAACAGGCCGCCAATGTACCAGCGGCACTCCTGGCTGATGCCGGCGTACTTGTCGGATTCGTCGTAGAACACGTTCTGGCCGTTCTTCCAGATGGACTGGTGGCAGTGCATGCCGGAGCCGTTGTCGCCGAACAGCGGCTTGGGCATGAACGTGGCCGTGTAGCCGTGCTCGTTGGCGACGTTCTTGACGATGTACTTGTAGAGCAGGAGGTTGTCGGCCATCTTGGTCAGCGTGTTGAAGCGCATGTCGATCTCGGCCTGGCCGGCGGTGCCCACCTCGTGGTGCTGGACCTCGACCTGGATGCCGGCCTCGCCCATGGCCAGGATCATCTCGCTGCGCAGGTCCTGCAGCTTGTCCGTGGGCGGGACGGGGAAGTAGCCCTCCTTGTAGCGGGGACGGTAGCCCAGGCCTGGCTCGCCGCTGTTCCAGATGCCTTCCTCGGAGTCGATCTCGTAGAAGGCGCCGTGGCTGGTCGAGTCGAAGGCGATGCTGTTGAAGATGTAGAACTCGGCTTCGGGCCCGAAATAAATGGTGTCGCCGATGCCGGTGCTCTTGAGATAGTTCTCGGCCTTCTGCGCCACGTAGCGCGGGTCGCGGCTGTAGGGCTTGCCGCTGATGGGGTCCTGCACGTTGCACAGCATGCTGAGCGTGGGCACCTTGCAGGCAGGATCGACCACGGCCGTGTCCGGATCGGGCATGAGCAGCATGTCGCTCTCATTGATCTTCTGAAAGCCGCGGATGGACGAGCCGTCGAAGCCCAAGCCTTCGGCGAAGACGTCCTCAGTGAGCTCGCTGGCAGGGATCGAGAAGTGCTGCCAGGTGCCTGGCAGGTCGATGAATTTGACGTCGACGATCTTCAGACCCTTGTCTTTGACGAGCTTGACGACGTCGGCAGGCGTGGACATAACGAAATAAACCTCCAAAATATGGGGAGTACGCGCAATAGTATCCGCCCCTACGTTCGCCGTCATCGGCAATACGACTAATTGCCCACGCCCGCGCTTGTGCAGGTTGCACAATCCGAGTGGTGAGAAGCTGGAAGCGGGAGGCGAGTAGGATGGCCATATGAGCTGGTACGCGATGAACCAGGCCATGGCCGAGCTGCACCTGGCGGCCAACCGGGAGCTGTTCGCCTCAGACCCGGATACCTATTTGGAACGCTTCGAGCTGACGGATGCCGAGCGCGCGGCCATTCGCGATAAGGACATCCTGGCCCTGTGGGACTTGGGCGCCCAGCCGTACATCATGCGCGCCTTCCAGCGGCGCAACGGCATCTCGGACGAGGCATTCAATGAAGCGCTGAAGGACCGGCAGTACTCGGCCATCCGCTAGTTCCTACTTCCAGAAGCCCAAATCGGGCTGCCGGGCCGGCTTATGACTTGCCTCCCGTGCCGCCCAGCTTCTCGCCCGCGTAGCGCGAGAAGGAGCCATCGATCAGCCGCTCGATCGGCAGCGGCGCAGCATAGCCGAGCTGGTGATTGTTCAGGAACAGCTGCTGCATGCCCAGGATGGTTTCGACGTCGGGCGCGAGATTGGGGTCGTACTCGTATGGGTCGCTGGTCCTCAGCGCTTCGATGGGGATCTTGGTGTACTTGGAGACTGCGGCCAGGTTGTCCTCGAGCTTGACACCGCTGCCCTGCAGGTCGCGAGCCCCACGCACCAGCGCCAGCATCAGGGCATTGGCAGCCTCGGGGCGCTGGGCGATGAACTTGGCGCCGAACAGCGTCGTTACGCCGCTGCGGCCTGGGACGCCTACCCGGGCGATTGACACGGCTATTCCCTTTTGCCGGGCCTGGGCCTTGAATGGATCGGGCAGGAATGCGGCGTCGACGGACTTGTTGGCCAGAGCCGCCAGCGCGTCGGCGAAGTTCAGGTTGACGATCTCCAGATCGTCGAGCGTCATTCCGGCGGTACGCAACAGCAGTTCCGTGAAGTAGCCCTGGGTGGACTCCTTGCCGCCGCCGAGGGCTACCTTGCGCCCTTTCAGGTCGATCAGCGAGGTCACCTGGCCGGCATCGACCAGGTCCTGGCGGGCGACCAGCGCCGCGGGCTCACCTGGGCCGGATAGGCGCCCATGGACGAGACGATGCGCGTGTCCAGCCCGCGGTTCATCTCATTGAACAGAGCCACCGAAGGCACCGTCACGGCCGCATCCAGATGACCGGCGGCGAGACCGGCGCTGGCGAGCTCCGCGTTGGCCAGGGTCTGGTACTCCACCCGCAGGCCGGCATCTCCGAAGTAGTCCTTATCGAGCGCTATCAGGAGCGGCGCGTGTGAGGCCGAGGGAGAAACCACGCCAATGCTGACCGTCTGCTGCGGCGATGCGGTTGGCGTCGAGGTAGGCGCCGCGGTTCCCACGCAGGCAGTGAACAGCACGCTCAACACTGTCAGCAGGGCCAACGCGGGAGCCTTCATACGGCCAGCCTGAACTGGCAGTGACGGCTGCCATGTGCCGGGTGGCACAATCCTGGCGGCGCCGGCTGGCACATTTTTACAAGCCGGCGGCCGCTGGGTCGGCCAGTCCTTTGGTGACAGCCCAGGCGGCGACCTGAGCGCGAGACTCCAAGTTGAGCTTCGTGAGGATGTTCTCGACGTGCCGCTTGACCGTTCCGCGGCTGAGAACGAGCCGCTCAGCGATCTGCGGGTTGCTGAGGCCCTCGGCCAGGAGCCTGGCCACTTCCCGTTCGCGCGCCGTCAGACGTCCCCCCGGCGGGGCTGCGCCCGGTCGCTCATCTCCCACGGCGTAGGCGATTGCGGCGTCGAGTGTCATGGCCTGGCCCGCGGCCCAAGCCGCAGGGTACCCGGCGTGAGCCGAGCGGCAGAGGCCCTCGATCTGACGCGCGATCGCCGCCTGCAAGTGTGGCGGCACGGTGACGCCGGGGGTTTGCTCGAGCGCCGTAACGGCGCCGGCCAGCGT
>Ga0070738_10003973_pt1 | contig 18494 bp, 15 predicted proteins | sample Coa_R2_2_FD_66446 | JGI IMG/M metagenome (GOLD analysis project Ga0070738, IMG submission 66446) | Surface soil microbial communities from Centralia Pennsylvania, which are recovering from an underground coalmine fire - Coalmine... | ecosystem: Environmental > Terrestrial > Soil > Unclassified ... | reverse complement strand
TGCCCGGCGGTCGCCGGCAAGCTCCGCTGCCCACTGCGTCCCGCCTCGATGGCCCTCGACTCCACCCGTCCCGAGATCCTCGCCCCGCCCGAGCATCCGCCCACCTGCTGCACCCAGGTCACGATCACCGTGCCACCGTCGGTCAACGCCAAGACCCGCCAGAAGCACGACTCTCCCTCCAAGGCCTGGCGTCGCTCCTACGCGCGTCGCACCGGCGTCGAGCGCTCGAACGCCCGGATCAAGGATCCCGCCACGATCGAGCCCGCAAAGGGCTGGTGCCGGCTGATGGGCCTCGTCGGCTCGACGCTCTTCCTCGCCGCGGCACTCGCGGTCCGCAACCTCGAGATCGTCGACGCCTTCGAGGCACGGCGCACCGACAACGAGCGCAGGATCGGCGCAGGCCTCCCGCCACGGACTCGACGGCGACGGCGGCGCACGACGCTCGGTGACCTCGTGGCCGTCGGATCACCCGACGCACCGCCGTCGTCGGCCACGCCCGCATGCACTACGGCGACCGGGGCTCATGCGCGCCCGGTCGACGGCCACGACGGCGCTGAGCGGTCGAAACCCGCCAGATGGCGAGTCACAGCCGTCTGCTACAACCAAACGTGAAGATGGGTGAGGTCCAAATGTGAAGACCTCATAGTGGCGGGGGCGGGATTTGAACCCGCGACCTTCGGGTTATGAGCCCGACGAGCTACCAGACTGCTCCACCCCGCGGCGTAGTGAGCAGCATACCAGACCACGGAGGGGGTCCGACTCGAGGAGAGGACCCCACCGTGCCACGGTAGGACTGCCTGTCGTCAGGACGAGGCGGCGGTGCCGCTGGGCGACCCCATTCCTGGCACGATCGGTCCATGGGCTGCCTCGTGCTCACGCACCGCTGCCACGAGGCGGTCGATGTCGGCGGTCGTCGCCGGGGTGCCACGCCCGGTCCTCTCCGCGTAGCACGCCAGGCCCAGATCGCGCAGCATGGCGTCCGCCGCCCGCTTGGCCTGCACCTCGTCGAGCTTCGCCTGCCCCTTCTGCGCCGCGTCCTTGGCCACGGCGGTGGCCGCTGCAGCCTGCTCCTTCACCTTGTCGAGGAAACCCATCTCGCACCTCCTGGTTCGGCCGGTCGCTCCGGATGTGCGGCAATGGCGCCACGCAGCATCATCGCACGGTACGGGCCGGCCCGCACACAGGCCCGACCCAGGTTGCCCCGGCCGCTCACCCGAAGAGGCTGCCGGTACCGCGGAGCCCGCCCTCGCCCATGGGCCTGGGCTGTCCTGAGCCGTGCCGGACTCCGGCACCTGATCAAGCCGCCGAATGCTGGCAAGGGTCGCTGCGAACCCTCGAGTCGACTACCCGAATCCGCCGGGGAGCCCGGCCGCGCTGGGTCCCGGTCAATCGAGCCCGCCGGCTCCGGACGCTCCCGCCGGTGCGCCAGAGCCCGCCGGCTCCCGACGCTCCCGCCGGTGCGCCAAGCCCGCTGGCCCCCGACGCTCCCGCCGGTGCCCCAAGCCCGCCGGCCCCCGACGCTCCCGGTGAGACTCGCCGCGTCCCCTGCTGGCTCTCGGGGCCCGCCCAGGCCGGGTCCGGGGCGCCCCGAGGGACGGGAGCCACTCAGGCCACGTTGGGGGACGCCGCGGCCGACCCGCTCGAGGCCGAGGCCGCCCCGCTCGAGGCCGCCGATCCGCTGGAACCCGACCCCCCGCTCGAAGTCGGGGCTGCGCCGGTGGCAGCCGAGCTCGACGTGGACCCGGCCGATGCGCCCGTACCGCCGCCGCCGGTACCCGGAGCCGTGCCGCTGCCGGCAGCTGGCGTGGCGGCGCCGGCAGGGCCGCTGCTCGCAGGCGAGCCGAGCAGGGACTGAGCCGCCTTGATGTTCGCCTGCATGTTGTTGACGTCGGATTGGAACTGGCCCAGGTCACCCGCCTTCAGGTCGGCAAGCGCCTGGGAGTAGGCGTCCGAGGCCTGCTTGAGGTACTTGGCGATCTGGGCCTGCACCGCCGGGGTCAGCTGGCTGGTGGAGCCGCTCGACCCAGCCGGCCCGGTCGGCGAGGGCGTCCCGACGGGGATCCCCCCGAACACGCCCGACAGGGCGTCGTCGAGGTTGGAAGCCATCACCACGTTGTTGCCGAACACGGCGATCACGTCCTGCAGCTGGGGCTGAGGGTTGCCCGAGGACTCCAGGTACATCGGCCGGACGTACAGCATCGACTGGCCGATCGGGATCATCAAGATGTTGCCGAGCACCACGTTCGAGCCGTGCTGGTCGAGGAAGCTGATCTCCTTGGAGACGGCCTGGGCCTGCTGGATGCGCGTCTCGGCCAGCGCGGGCCCCACCGCGCTCTTGCCCTGCGGGGTGACGTACACGTGCAGCTGCCCGGGCTGGCCCGTGCCGTCGCTCATGATGAACGCGGAGAGCAGGTTCTGCACGAGGCTCGAGCCCGAGGCCGGCACGTAGGCATCCGAGATCGTGAGGCGCTGGCCCGTCGTGCCGGGCTCCTGGAGGACCTGGTAGAGGGGGGCCATCCGCTCGGGCGGTGTGCCGATCACCTGGCCCTGGGCGTTGGTGACCGTCGTGACCGCGAGCGCGTTCGACGGCGAGCCGACGCCGGCGGTCGGCGACAGGTTCCAGGCGTCGCCGCCGGTGGTGCCGGCCGAGTAGAAGTCGGTCGGCCTGGTGATGTGGTAGCGCCCGAACATGGCCGCCTGCACCGAGAAGAGGTCCTCGGGGTACCGCAGGTGCGCCTTCAGGGCAGGGCTCATCTGCGAGGCCGGCGTGAACATGTGCGGGAAGGCCGACTCGTAGGCCTCGAGGATCGGGTCGCGGTGCGCGGGGGTGGTCATGTCGTAGAAGGTCATCTTCCCCGAGTAGGCGTCGATCACCACCTTGACCGAATTGCGCACGTAGTTGTAGCTGGCCGGCAGCGTGCTGCCCGGCGGCACCTCGGTGGTATCGGCGTTCTGGGAGTAGGGGAACTGGCTCGTCGTGGTGTAGGCGTCGAGGATCCAGTCGATGTGGCCGTCGATGACCGCCGCGTAGGGGTCGTGGTCGAAGCTCAAGAACGGCGCTGCCTTCTGGGCCATCTGCTCCACGTCGCGCACGAACATGATGCGCGAGCTCGGGGTGATGAGGTTCGAGATGAGCAGGTTGAAGTCCCCGAGGCGGATGGCGAAGGCCGCCTTGGTGAGGAACGAGCCGAGGCGGACGCCGCCCGTCCCCTGGTAGTGGTTCTCGACGTTGGTGCCGTTCCCCAGCTCGTAGTCGAGCTCCGGCTGGCGGGTGTCGGCCACCACGTAGCCCGGTTCGTTCAGCCCGAAGTACACGTCGGGTTGGGTGATGGTCGGCAGGCCGCCCGAGGAGGTGCTCGGGACGTTCTGGATGGCGAACGCCGGGTTGCCGTCCTGGGTCGCCTGGTTGGCCTCGGCCAGCACCAGCCCTGATCCGTGCGTGTACTGCAGGTGCGTGTTCACCCACGACGACGGCACTCCGGCCGAGTTGATCTGGCGCACGCCGACGAGGACCGGCGTGAGCACGCCGTCGGCGAGGTAGCGGTCCACCGACACCGATTGGATCGTGTAGTAGCCGTGCAGGTTCTGGAGCTTCTGGAACGTCGGCAGCGCGATCGCCGGGTCCGGGTCCCACAGGCGGATGTTGTCGAGCGTCGCCAGGTTGGCCGTGACGGCCTCGGGCGTGATCGAGCTGCCCGCCTGGAAGGTCGACACCTTCACCCCGTTGAGGGCGTAGGCCTGGCGCGTCATCGAGATGTTCCTGGCGATGTAGGGGCGCTCGAGGGCACTCTGGTTGGGGTTCACCTTCAGGACCTGCAGGACCGCTGGGTAGATGACGCCCACCACGAGCGCCACGAAGGCCCACACGCCGACGGCCAGCACCGGCAGCGTCCAGCCCTGGCGGCGGATGTTGTAGAGCAGGACGACCGCGGCCGCGAGCGAGATCCAGAACAGGAGCGACAGCGCCGGCAGCCGGGCGTGCACGTCCGTGTAGCCGGCACCCTCCACGTAGCCGTTGGTGGAGAGGTCGAGCTGGTAGCGGGCCAGGACGTACCCGGCCGCCTTGGCCAAGGCGATGAGGGCGAGCAGCACGGACAGGTGCGCCTTGACCGCAGGCCGCACGCGCGGTGTCACCCGCTGGGCCCGGATGCCGCCGTTGAGGTAGTGGAAGACGGCGGTCACGACCAGGATCACGACGAGCGACACGAGCGTCCAGTCCACGACGAAGGACAGGAACGGCAGCTTGAACACGAAGAAGCCGACGTCGAGGCCGAACTGGGGGTCCTTGATGCCGAAGCTGCCGCCGTGGCGGAAGAGGATCCAGTTCTGCCACTCGCCGATCGTCCCCGAGGCGGCGATGAGCGCGAGCAGGAAGGAGACGCCGGCGTAGAGGCGGCCCGCGTAGGGCCGGGTCGCCCGCTGGTACCGGCGGACGAGCTCGTCCTCGGGCTCGTCGGTCGCCGTGGCCACCGCCAGGCGGTCGCACACGAGGAGGTTCACCCACAACACGGCGAAGAAGAGGGCCCCGAAGAAGGCGAACAACCCAACCTTGACCGCGAGCAGCGAGGCGAACACCTGGTGCAGACCCACCGAGGAGAACCACAGCGAGTCGGTGTAGACCGTGGCGAGCGAGCGCAGGGAGGCCAGCACCACGACGAGGACCGCCAGCGCGGCCACGAGCCACCAGCGGCCCCGGTGCCGGGCGCGCGCCGGGCGCGACGCAGGGATGTCGCCTGGTGTGCGCACCGCGTGGAGCCTAGGTGGGCAGCCGGGTCAGACCGGTGTCGGGTAGACGAGGCACCGGCATCCGGCGTGCGCGGGTGGGTGACGGTGGCCGGTCGGGAATTCGTCGCCAGGTGCCACCACACCCGCCAGCGAGTCGTCGTCGCAGTCGGGGCACGCGCCCTCGGCCCGGGCCAGCACCCAGCGGATCCCCGCCCCAGGGCCAGTCGAGGCGACCACCCCGGCCGAGAAGGCGCCGATGCAGTAGTCGCCGACAAGGCGCTCGATCCGCTCCCCCCGCCATTCGCGATAGGCGGCGCCCACCCGCTCGGCCGGCTCGCCGGCCGCCGGTCCGTCGTCGGCGCTCGTCAGCCGCCGGCGCAGGAGGGTGACGACGTTGTCGGCCAGCTCGGTGGCCAGGGCGTCGACCCGCCTGGCGTCGGGCGGCCGCGCCGGGGCGCCCGACCCCTCCTGCTCGCGGGCAAAGGTGTGGCCCGCGGCGAACGCCTCCCTCAGCAGCTTGACCGACGCCTCCGCGAAGGCTGCCCGCTGGTCCGCCTCGTCGGCGAGCAGCTCGTCGTTCCACCCGCTGGGCGAACTGCGGATCCGCTCGAGGAGGCGGTTCTGGTCGTCCTGCAGGGCCCGCTTCAGGCGGCGGCCGAGCCTCGACGCCACCGGGTCGACGAGGTCCGACCGCCGCTCCACCAACCTGGCATCGCCTACCTCGGCGACGGCCGGGCCGTCGGGCGGCTCCGCGTCGTCCACCACCTCGCTGGGGGCCGCCGGCTGGTCGCGTGCGGTCTCGGGCTCCCGGCCGCCGGACCCGGGCTCCCGCCCGGCCCGCAGGCGGGCGAAGAGCGCCTCCACCCTCGCCGGCTCGGTGACGACGGCGGGCTCGGCGGGCTCAGCCTGCTCGGGCGCGCCAGGGGGCTCGGCAGGCACGGCGGGTTCGTCCGCCGAGGGCGCCGCGGGCTGATGGGCGACGGACTGTTCGGCCGCGACAACCTGCTCGGCTGCCTCGGTCGCCTCGGCGGGCGAGGCGGGATGGGCTGGCTCGGCGGGCTCGGCAGCCCCGGCCGGCTCGGTCGCCCCGGCGGGCGAGGCGGGAGGGGCTGGCTCGGGCGCGACGGAGGGCCCGACCTGCTCGACCGAGATCTGACCCGTGGCCCCGAGGAGCACCGCGTCCCCGCCGTCGTGGGGCACCGGTTCCGGTGCGCCGCCCTGGGGCCCCGGCTCGGGCCCGGCGCCCGTGGTGCCGGCGGGCGCCAGCAGCGCCTCTTCGAGCTCGGCTGCGATCTCCTCGGCCTCGCCGGCGCCGCGGCGGGCCGCCCTGGCGGCGGCGGTGCGCGCCGCGTCGTCGGCCTGGGCGAGGCGGGTGACCACCTGGTCCACGGCGTCTCGGACGCCGAGGACGGTGGCTGCCAGCTCATCGCGTGCGGCCCGGAACTGCTCGATCTGGAGGTGGATCGCCCGGCGCCGCTGGACGAGGTCTTCGACCACCTGCTTCCTCGCCTGCTGGGCCTTCTCGATGAGGATGCGCCCCTGCTCGCGCGCCTGGTCGATCACTGCCTCGCCGTCGGCCCGGGCGGCGGCGAGCAGCGCCTCGCGCTCCTTGTCCACCTGCTGGTGGAGCGACGCCGCCGCCAGCTCCGCCTCGGCGATGCGCTTGGCCGCGTCGGACTCCGCCTTGATCTGGACCTCGTTGGCCTGTTGCTGGGCCTGGTGCACGAGGCGGGCCGCTCGCTCCTCGGCCTCGCCCACGATGCGCGTCGCCTCGGCGTAGGCCTGGCGGAGCACCTGGGCGCTCTGCTCGCCGAGCGCGCCGGGCAGGGTGGCCTCGTCGAGCACGGGGTGGCGCGCTCGTTCCTCGGCGTCGGCCAGCTGCTGGCGGAGCTCCTGTTCGCGCTGCTCGAGCGCCTGCAGCTCGCGCGAGGCCAGCTCGAGAAAGGCGCGCACCTCCCGTGGGTCGAACCCCCGCCGGGTGGTGCCGAAGTTCCTCCGGGCCACGTCTGCCGCCGAGAGCCTCGACGACGAGATGGTGTGGTGATCCTCGGGCATGGCGGAAGCCTACGACCTGCCCGCGGTGCGATCGCGGCTCAGGCGCCCGGTGCTGGCACGGCCGGCGGCGGAGGCACGTGGCCGCCCAGGCGTGCCAGGACCCCGAGCGCCTGGTCGAGCGTCGCCACCGCGTACACGTGCAGCGACGGCGAGGCGTGCGCGATGGCCACCTTGTACTCGGGCGGGGGCACGAGGAACACCGTCGCGCCCGCGCGTTCGACCGCCACCGTCTTCTGGGCCACCCCGGCCACGTCCCCAACGGCGCCCTCGGGGCTGATGGTGCCGGTCGCCGCCACCGTGGCTCCACCGGTCAGCCGCCCGCCGGAGAGCTTGTCGAGCACGGTCAACGACATCGCCAGCCCTGCCGAGGGGCCTCCGACGTCGGGCGTGCTGACCGAGACCCTAAAGGGGTAGCTGAAGACCTGTCGGGTCTCGGCCGCCACCCCGAGGAGGGCGCGGTTGGGACCCGCGACACCCGGGCAGCCCGACGGTGCGGCCGACCGCGGGGCTCTGGCGAGGCGGACCCTCTCGTGCACGGTTGGGCCCTGCGTGACGGCGCCGTCGGCCCCGATTCGGGTCCGCTCCACCGTGAGCTCCACGGTGTCGCCCGGTGCGAGGGCGTGGAGCGCGGCCACGAAGGCACAGGCGTCGGGGGTGGGCACGGCTCCCACCGCGGACACGACCTGTCCCACCCGCAGCGTCCGGCTCGCCGGCGTGCCCGGCTCGATGGCGTCGATGACGACCCCCGCGTCGCGCTCGGGCACCTGGTAACCGAGCCGCCGCAGCGCGGCGGCGACCGCCGCCGCCTTCGACGCCGCCATCTGCAGGTAGCCCTGGGCGGCCAGCTCGGCGGGTGAGCCCGACCCGAGGACCCGCGACGCGGGTTCGAGGTCGGTGTCGGCGCTCAGGCGGTCGGCGAGGTACGACAGTGCCGTCACCTGGGTGAGCAGCACGTCGGTGAGCAGGATACGGCCGTGCAGGGGCGAGCCCTTCCCTGGCGGGAGGTGCACGAGCGGCCCCACGTCCTCGGCCGAGCCGGGCGACAGGGCGTAGTAGGGAAGGTCGATCCTGCTGGCCACGAAGGCGGCGACGGCGAGCATGCCGAGGACCACCCCGAGGGCCGGCACCCAGCGCCGGCGGCGCGGCGGCACGCGCCGCTGCGGGCCGAGGACGTCGACGTCCGCCGGCCTCGGTGGAACAGGAGCCCCGGTCATACTTGGGTGGTGCCCGACGATCCTCCCATGAGGGGCTCCGGCGCCGGCGTCGCCGCTGACCGGCGGCGACTGGCGATCACTGCCGGGCACCGCCGGGAGCCCGCAGTGGCCCGGGAGGCCCTCGGCGACGCCGATCCGGCAGTGCGCGCCGCGGCCCTCGGAGCGTTGGCGCGAAGCGGCGCCCTCACGGTCGCCGTCGTCCGCCGCTGCCTGGCCGATCCGTCGCCGGTCGTCCGTCGCCGGGCCTGCGAGGTGTCTGCCACCTGGCGGGGCACAGGGACTGCCACGCTGCGGTCTTCCCTTCGGGCTGCAGCCGAGGACGCCGACCCGCTGGTGGCCGAGAGCGCCTGCTGGGCCCTCGGCGAGCACGCCGACCGCCGGGCCACGGGCCTGCTCGCCCGCCTCGCCACCGGGCACCCCGACGCCCGCTGCCGGGAGTCGGCAGTGGCCGCCCTGGGCGCGATCGGCGATCCGGCAGGGCTGCCCGCAGTCCTTGCCTGCCTGGCAGACCGCCCGGCCGTGCGCCGCCGCGCTGCGGTCGCGCTCGCCGCCTTCGCAGCACCCGAGGCGGACGAAGCGCTGCGCCGCTGCCTCGAGGACCGCGACTGGCAGGTCCGCGAAGTGGCCGAGATCCTGCTCGCGGGCGAGACCCTGCTCGAGGGATGAGGCGGGCTGGCGCTGCGGGGGCGCCCGGCAGACCTCACCGGTAGCGGTCGCCGGCCGCGAACAGCTTGCGCAGGTCGTCGAACGCCTCGAGGCACTGGCCGGCACCGAGGACCACGCACTCGAGGGGGGCGTCGACCAGGTGCACCGGCACCGAGGTGCTGTCGGCGAGCCGCTGGGGCATCCCCCGAAGGAGCGAGCCGCCGCCCACGAGGTGGATGCCCTGGAACATGATGTCCTGGGCCAGCTCAGGCGGGGTCTCACCGAGGCAGGTGGCGGCGGCCTCGATGATCTCGGCTACGTGGACCTCGACGGCGCGGCGGACCTCGGCCGGGGTGAGCACGATCGTCCTCGGCATGCCGGTCGCGATCTCGCGGCCACGGATCTCGGCGTCCTGCTCGTCGTCATAGGGGTAGGCCGAGCCGATGACCATCTTCACCGCCTCGGCCGTCCGCTCGCCGATGGCGACGCCGTAGGTGGTGCGCACGTAGGCCTGCACGGCGGCGTCGAGGTCGAAACCGCCGCAGCGGATGGCTCGCAGGGCAACCACCCCCCCGAGCGAGATGACCGCCATCTCGCTCGTGCCGCCGCCCACGTCGACCACCATCGATCCGACCGGCTCCTCGACGGGGAGCCCCGCTCCGATGGCCGCCGCCATGGGTTGCTCGATGAGGTAGCACGCCGAGGCACCGGCGCGGCGGGTGGCCTCCTTCACGGCTCGCCGCTCGACAGCGGTGATGGCCGAGGGCACGCAGATGAGGACCCGGGGCCGGCTGAGTCGCCCCACGCCGCACCGCCGCAGCAGCACGTGGAGCATCCGCTCGGTGATGTCGAAATCGGTGATCGCCCCTTGGCGCATGGGCCGCACCGCCACGATGTAGCCCGGTGTCCGCCCGATCATCTGCCAGGCCTCGTCACCGATGGAGAGCACCTCGCGGGTGCGCGTGTCGAGGGCAATCACGGTGGGCTCGTTCAGCACGATGCCCCGCCCCTTCACGTACACGAGGGTGTTGGCCGTGCCGAGGTCGATGGCCAGGTCGCGGGACATCCGCCTCATGGTAGGGCCAGCGCCCACGATCCCCACGAGCGATCCCGGTTCGATCCCCACGGGCGATCCCGGTTCGATCCCCACGGGCGATCTCAATTCCGCACCGCCCCTCGGTAACCTCACGGCGTGACCTCACAAGGCCCGCCGCCCTTCGGGCTTGGACCGGAGGACGCCGGGGGGCTCGAGCACCACGGCGAGGACGCGCACGACGCCGACGCGGACGACGGCCACCTGCGCGGGTGGGTGGCGCCGGAGGACCGGCTGTGGCGGCACCCCTCCGAGCTGTTCGGGACGCTCGAGCGGCACCCTGCCCAGCTGGGAGCCGGCGGCTGGCCGGCCGGCGAGGTCGCGGCGTCGTGGGCCGGGCGGCGGCGGATGGCGGCCGGCTTCGTCGCGACCAGTGCCGCCGCCGCCGTCGTCATGGGCGTCGTGCTGATGACGGCCGTGGGCATCGACCGGGGCACCGGGCCGGGGCGCGCGACGGGCTCGACGGCCACCAGCGTCACCGCCGCCTACACCCGGGGCGTCGCGTCCGGCGCCATGCCGGGCGCCGCTGCCTCGGTCGCCCGGGCCATGGTCACGCTGCTCCTCACCACCCCGTCGGGTCGCCAGCGGGTGTGCGCCGTGGCAGTCGCCGAGGGCGGGCTGGTGGCGACGGCCGCCGAGCCGCTCCTGCACGCCACCGCGGTGTCGGTGGTGCTTTCACCCGACCGGGTCCGGCGTGCCTCCCTCCTCGGGGTCGACCCGGACTCGGACGTGGCCCTCGTCAGGGTGCCCCGCGACCTGCCGGTTCCCCAGTTCGACGGCAGCGACGACCCTGGCGCCGGGCACTCGGCCGTGGTGCTCACCGCGGCGGGCGGTGGCCCGGGTCGCTCGTCGGCGTGGACGTGGTCGTCGGGGACCATCGTGGGTGCCGGCGGGCCGGTCGGCACGGAGCCGGCAGCCCTGGCCGGCATCACGGCCGCCTCCCGGGCGCCGGCGGTCCCAGGGGGCATCCTGGTCGAGCCCAACGGTGATGTCGCCGGCCTGCTCGACCATGCCGTCGTGGCGCCCGACGGCGAGGCGGTGGGGGTCTTCGTGCCCGGCTGGCTCGTGCTCGGAGTGAGCAGCGAGCTGGCCGCCTCCGGTACCGTCCACCATGGCTGGCTCGACGTGACGGTGGGCGACGTGCCGGGCGAGCTCGGTGCGGTCGTCACGAGCGTCGACCCCGACGGTCCGTCGGGCCAGGCCCTGCGAGCAGGCGACGTCATCGTGGGGCTGGGCTCGGCACCGGTCCGCTCGACCGCCGAGCTGCGCGAGCGCCTCTACCTGCTCGGGCCAGGGACCCCGGTCCGCCTGCGCATCCTCCGCAACGGCACCGCCAGCACCGTGATCGTCGACCTCGGCGAGGCGGCCCAAGCCCCCGGCGGCCCCTGAGGGCCGTCGGGGCATCGTGCGCCGGCCCCTAGCATCAGGTCGTGGCCATGTACGAGCCGGGCGAACCGGGCAACCCCCTCCAGAGCCTCCTCGGCGACCTCCTGAAGCTCATCGGCGCCTCCTCGGCCACTGGCGCCGCGTGGCTCGAAGCGGCCCGCTCGCTCGCCCTGGGCGTGGCCACTGACGGCGAGCCCGAGGCCAACCCCGACCCCCTGGAGCGCATCCGCCTGCAGGAGCTGGCCAGGGTGGCAGAGCTGCATGTCGCCGAGGCCACTGCGCTGCCGGTCGGGTCAGGGCAGCACACCGTTTCCTTCTCCCCCGTCGGGCGCGGCGCCTACGCCATCCGCCTGCTCGACACCTGGCGCCCGGTGCTCGAACTCATGGTGGCACCGCCCAAACCCCACTCGCCGGTGAGCGGCATCCAGCCCGTTGTCGACGAGGGCGGGCTGCCCGAGCTCCTCGGACGGTTCGCCGTCACCATGGGCCCGGTGCTCGTCGGCATGCAGTTCGGGTCGGCCGCGGGCCACCTGGCCCAGCGCGCCCTCGGGCAGTACGCCCTGCCCGTGCCGTGGCCCGGTTCCGACGAGGTCCTGATCGTCCCGCGCAACGTGTCGGCCTTCGCCCGGGACTGGAGCCTTCCCGACGACGAAACCACGCTCTGGGCGTGCGTCCACGAGCTGACGGCCCATGCCGTGCTGGCTCGCCCGCACGTGGGTGCCCGCCTCCGCCTGCTGCTCGAGTCCACGGCGCGCCAGGCGGTGGCCGTGCAGCATGGCCTGACGGAGCGACTGGGCCACCAGGCCGGCGACCCAGAGGCCCTGCAGCGCCTGCTCACCGACCCCGAGTCCCTTCTCGCCGACCTGCTCACCCCCGGCCAACGCCACGTGTCGGACCAGCTGACGGCGCTGGCGAGCGCCATCGGCGGCTACGTGGACCACGTGACCTCGCGCGTCGTGAGCGGTCTCACCGGCTCGGCCGGACGGCTCGGGGAGGCCTGGTACCGCTACCGGGTCGAGGGTGCCACGGCCGAGCAGGCCGCTGGGGCGCTGTTCGGCATCGAGACCGGCCGCGGGCAGGTGGACCGCGGTGCGGCCTTCGTGCGGGGCGTGCTGGAGCGGGCGGGAGAGGAGGGGCTGGCCCGCCTCTGGGCACGCGAGCGCAACCTGCCGACCCCCGCCGAGGTGGACGCGCCCGGCCTCTGGCTCGAGCGCATCGACCTCCCCGACGACGAGCTCGAAGAGGGAACGGGCGGCGGGTAATCGGCTGTCGCGGGCGGCTGATTGCGGCCGCCGCGGGTTGCGGGGAACCGGGCCTCCGGGGTGCCCCCGGCGGTCACTCCGTCGACGGCTCTTCGGGGAATCCGAGATCCCATTCGAGGACGAGGCGCTCGCGCTCGGCGTCGCGCACCACCCGCTCGCGGTTGCGCCGGAACTGGGGGTCGTGGGGGGGCAGCAGCACGAGGCGGGCGAGCGCACGGTCGCGGAAGGCGTCGATGATCTCGGGGTCGCCGTAGTCGGACTGGACCTCCCAGTGCGGCGCGACCGGGCCGAGGTAGACGATGCGCACGTGGCCGACCGGCTCGACGTCCTCGGCCTGGTCGGTCGTCGGGTCCTCCACCTCGGGGGACATGGCACCTCCTCGGGAGCTGCGGGCAGGGCGGGGGCACCAGCGTACCGGGTGGGGGCTGGCCCCCGGCCCGGCCCTCCACGAAGCGGGAGGCCGGCCCTCCGTCGATGCGATGGGTGGCGGGTCCGTGCCGACGCCAGGCGGCGGGTCCGTGCCGACGCCAGGCGGCGGGTCCGTGCCGACGCCAGGCGGCGGGTCCGTGCCGACGCCAGGCGGCGGCACCCCGACGGGAGGCGGATCCGGCGGGGGGAGGTTCCGCCGGCGGCCGACAAGGAGTACCGCCGCCGGGTGGAGGATGGGTAGACTCTCGCTCCGAGAGAGGGGATGGACGATGAACACCGACTGGATGGCGGAAGGGAAGTGCCGCGACGTCCCCCCCGCTGTGTTCTTCCCGAGTGACGGCCTCGGCGTCCAGGAAGCGCAGCGCATCTGCGCGGACTGTCCGGTCGCCGAGCAATGCCTTGAGTACGCCCTGGTCAACCGCATCGACCACGGCGTGTGGGGCGGGCGCTCCGAACGCGAGCGGCGGCGCATCCTTCGACGGCGGCGTCTCGCCCAGGTGGCCGTCCCGAGCTGACGCCCTCGGGTCGGCACCGGCCGGGCCACCTCGGCAGGCCGGCGGGGTGCCGCTGCTCGAGTGCGTCGCGAACGTCAGCGAGGGACGCGACGAGGAAGTTCTCGCCCGAGCGGCTCGTTCCTGCGGGCAGTGGCTGGTGGACCTGCACCGTGATACCTGGCACCACCGCGCCGTTTTCACCCTGGCAGGCCCACCTGCCGCCGTCGAGCTGGCCTGCAGGCGGCTCGCCCGCTTCGTGGTCCGTTCGGTCGACCTGAGGAGCCACCAGGGTGTCCACCCGCGGCTCGGCGCGCTCGACGTGGTGCCATTCGTCGCGCTGAACTGGCTCCCCGTCGAGGGCCGAGTCGAGGCCGGGCCAGACCTCGGCCCCGCGACTGCCGCTCGCGACCGATTCGCTCACTGGGCTGCTGCCACCCTCGGGGTCCCCTGCTTCCTCTACGGTCCGCTCGACTCGCGAGAGGGCGCGCCAGACGGCTCGGGCCACCGCTCAGGCACAGAACGCGCTCTTCCCGAGGTGCGGCGCGACGCCTTCGGCCGCCTCGAGCCCGACATGGGGCCGCTGCACCCCCATCCGACTGCCGGGGCCATCGCCGTCGGGGCCCGGCCCCTCCTCGTCGCCTACAACGTCTGGCTGGGGGGCTGCGGAGTGCGCACGGCACGCCGGATCGCGGCCGCGATCAGGAGCCCGGCTGTCCGGGCCCTCGGCTTCGACATCGGTGGCGTCGCCCAGGTGTCGTGCAACCTCGTCGAACCTGCGTCGTACGGCCCCGCCGAGGTCTACGACGAGGTGGCTCGGCTGGCAGCCCTGGCCGGTGCGGGACCGGTCCGGGGGGAGCTCGTGGGCCTTCTCCCCGCCTCGGTTCTCCACGCGGTGCCCGAGCGCCGCTGGCCCGAGCTCGGGCTGGCGGCCACCGCCACGCTCGAGGCCCGGCTCGCTGCTGCGTTCGCCGACGTCAGCCCGCGCTGACCATCTGGGCCCGTCGCTGCATGGCCCGGGCCCGGCGAAGGCGGCGCCGCTCCCGCTCGCTCAGCCCGCCCCAGATGCCGAACTTCTCGCCGTTGGCGAGGGCGTACTCGAGGCAATCCTCGCGCACGACGCAACCGCGGCAGACCTCCTTGGCTTCCCGGGTCGAGGCCCCCCGCTCGGGAAAGAACAGGTCCGGGTCAACGCCCATGCAGTTGGCCCGGGCCTGCCAGCTGCGTTCCTGGCGACCGTACAACAGCGACACGAGGTCCACCGGTCCGCCTCCCCTCACCACGCTGTGTGGCATGTGTGTAACTACAGTCGTGTCATCTTCTCTCACCCGAGGCCCGAGTGCAAGCGGGAGGGAGCGGGGCCGGCCACGCTGTCTGCACGCGGCCCGGCCACGCTCGGTGATCACGGCCCGGCCACGCTCGATGGCGACCGGGCCGTGATCGGAACGACGAGCCAGTTCAGTCCTGGGTGAGCTCGGCGACCGCCTTCTTGGCGCAGGCGTCGTCCACCAGGTCCTTGCCGTCGGCCGCTCCGGCGATCAGGGCGGCGATGGCGGCGTTGTTGAGCATCCGGGGCAGGCCGCTCGAGACCCGGTGCAGGCGGGCGATGGCGTCGTCGGCGAACAGCGGCTCGTCGCGCCCGGCGAGCGCCAGGTGGTGACGCAGGTAGGCGGCAGATTCGCCGATGTCCATGCCCTTGATGGAGTAGCGGGTGGCGATGCGCTGGTCGAGAGCGGCGAACGTGCCCATGCGCAGCTGGCGGTTGAGCGTTGGCTGGCCGACCAGGATGCCGGCGAACGCCGAGGCGGAGTCCATCTCGGCGTTGGTGAGCAGGCGCAGCTCTTCGAGCTGGGCTGGTTCCAAGAGGTGGGCCTCGTCGACGACGAGGACGACGCGCCGATGGCGCTCGGCCTCCTCGGCCGCCAGCAGGTCGGCTGCCTGGGCCATGAGCTCGGCCTTCAGGTAGCGGGGTTCGGCCCCCAAGGCCCGGACGATGGTGACGTAGAGCCCGCGGGTGCCAAAGGCCGGGTTGGCCACGTAGATGACCTGGTGCCGGGTCGGGTCGAGGCCGGCCACCGCGGCGCGCACGGCCACGGTCTTGCCCGCCCCGACGTCGCCGGTCACCACCCCGAGGGCCGACTCGACAATGCAGAACGTGATCCGGGCCATCGCCTCTTGGTGGGCCTGGCGGACGAAGAGGTCCCGGGCGGCGATGGACTTGGAGAACGGCGTGCGGGTGAGGCCGAAGTGGGCCACCCAGGGTGCCCGGCTCATCGCTCCTCCTCGGTGTCGGCGCCGAAGATCTCGAGCTGGGAGAAGTCGACCAACCCGGCGGTCCCGGCCTCCTCGTCGTGGGCGGCCGCCACCATCTGGAGGAAGTCGATGCCGGTCGGTGGGGCGACCGGGCGCTGCGCCTGGGGAACGGCCCGGTGCACGTGGCGGCCGACGACAAAGGGCGTCGCCGTCCCCGCCGGGCGCCCCTCGAAGTAGACGGCGATCTGAGTCAGGTCCTCGGGGTCGTAGCGCAGCTCGACCCGGCGGCCGACGAGGGCGGGGTCGACCGCATAGGCGTTCCCCTCCAAGGGCACCGTCGCCGTCCTCGTCACCTTGCGGGTGACCGACCAGCGGAACGCCTCTTTCAACCGCTCGGGGTCGACCTGGCGAGGGGGGCCACCGGCCTCGAAGCGGGCGAGGGGCGTCATGAGCGTCTCGGCGTGAACCCTGCGGTTGGCGACCTGCTCGGCCCAGGCACAGAACAGGTCGTTCAGTTCCTCCAACGTGGCGATGCCCTGGTGGAGGGCCTCGGAGAGGAACGACTCGCGGATGAAGCGGTTGAGTCGCTCCTGCTTTCCCCGGCCCTGGGGCGCGTAGGGCTTGGAGTGCACGAGGCGGACGCCCAACACGGCGCAGGTGCGAGCCAGCCAGGCGTTCTTGAACGGCGCCCCGTTGTCGGCGTAGAGGACGTCGGGGACGCCCCGGCGCACGATGGCCCGCCGCAGCAGGTCCTGGCACGCCCGGGCGTTCTCATGGGCGTAGAAGGCGCCGTCTAGGAGCAGGCGGGAGTGGTCGTCGACGATCAAGAACAGCTTGGCGCGCACCGAGGTCTCGACCCTCGGGTGGGGGACGAAGGGCCCGACCAGCACGTCGGTCACCCACCGCTCGTTCGCCCGGGCAGCCTCGTAGCGGCCGAAGGCACGGGGCTCGGCCGCCAGCGCCTCACGCGACAGCCCCCGCCGGCGCAGCTGCTCGCGCACCGTGCGCTCGGCGACGCGCACGCCGTGGCGGTGGAACAGGATCCGGGCGATCTGGGCGGCCGAGCGGGTAGGGAGCTCCAAGCGCAGCGCACAGGCCTCTTCGAAGAGCTCGGGGTGGGACCGCACCGCCCCGGTGTCGGCGCGCTCGGCAGGCTCGAGGGCGCTCAGCCCTCCGGTCCGCCAGGCCCGGATCCAGCGGTCGAGGGTCCCCCGCGAGTAGCGCCGGCACGTGCCGTCGGGGTGGACGTGGGAGCGACCTGCGATCCCCCGGACGAGCGCGCCGCGCTCGGCCGGGGTCAACCGGTCGTACACCGCTTCGGCGATCACCCCGAAGCGGTGCAGGGCGATCGCCTCCTTCTGGGCAGGTTCCATCGGTTCCTCCTCGTCGTCATGGGACGGGAGGCATGAAACGCCGTCTGCCGACGACGAGGTAGGGGGAGTTCGTGTTGGGACGAAGGAGCGTCCCGCCGCACACCGCAGAACAGAACCGCCAGCGCCCGACGGCCAGCCAGCCCGCCAGCCCCATGGCGGCCCGCCACGCCGCCCGGATGGCCGAAAGGGCGCGGACGCCGGCGTCCGCCACCGGCGTCACCACCTCGCCGCCCAGCTCGACGGCCAGAGCGGCGAAGCTCGTGGCGAGACGACCGGCGTGGACGAGGAACGCTCGCACCACGCCGCGGGCGGTGGTGTGGGGGATCTCGGCCACCCCCGCCGCCGGCCGCACCCCACCGGGACCGCTCACCACCGCCTCGAGCACGGCACCGACGGTCTCGGCGACGTCGAGGCGATGGGGCAGGACGAACGCCGGGAGCAGGGCGTGGGTCGCCCGACAGGCCACGCACCGCCCGCGGCGGATGAACACCCGCAGGCACCGGCCGGTCTCTCGGACGAAGCGCCAGTAGCCCGACCAGGGCGCGAGCACCACCTGGCAGACCGGGCACGGCGTCTCGGGCGCCTCGACACGGCGGCCGGCTGCCGCGTACGCATCGACGGACAGCGGGCAGGGCCATACGATGGCCATGGGTGGCAACACCGCCTTGGACCCCTCCCGGCGTCAGCGACCAACTGTGCGGGAGGGGTCCCTCGCGTTCAGGGACCGGCCATCGTCGCTTTCAGTTGCCCCGCTCGGCCAACCAGCCCGTCCGCACGACGCGCAAAGAGCGCCGCCGAACCAGGGCTGACCGTGGTCAGGAAGTCACGCCGTCAACAGGGGCGTGGGCAGGCGCCGTGTGGCGGGGCGGTCCGGGCGCGGGAGTGCGAGGCGCGGGAGCCAGGGCTCCGGGCGCGGGGCGCCCGGCGCGGGCCTGGGGAGCGGGTCGGGGCGCAGCTCCGGGCGCGGGGCGCCCGGCGCGGGCCTGGGGAGCGGGTCGGGGCGCAGCTCCAGGCGCGGGGCGCCCGGCGCGGGCCTGGGGAGCGGCGGGGGCCCGCCCAACGAGGTTGGCGGTCGGGGCGGTCGTGGCGGTCGGGACGCGGGGATGCGGGCCCGGACGGGCCGAGGACCCGGCCCGTCGAGCTCAGCCGGCGGGGCGGAGGACCCGGCGGTGCCGAAGGAAGTCGACCAGCACGTAACCGCCGAGGGAGTCGGGCGAGGTGTAGAAGGTCCGGCCCCCGTTGATCCTGGCGATCTGCTCCACGAACGGGTAGCGGGTGCGCTCGAGGTCGAGGGCGAACACGTTGATCGTGATCCCTCCCCGGGTGCAGCGCACGACCTCGGCCATGGTGCGCCGGAGCGTCTCGGGGACGGGCGGGTAGCTGAAGAACACCTCGCCGTCCTGCTCGATGTGTGCCGTGGGCTCGCCGTCGGTCACCACGATGATCTGCTTGGTGCCGTGCTGGCGCGCCAGCATGGTGCGGGCGAGGAGCAGCGCGTGCTGCAGGTTCGTGCCGTAGACGTAGTCCCACATGGCCGTTGGCAGGTCGTCGGGCTTGATCTCGTGGGC
>Ga0070738_10003972_pt1 | contig 18497 bp, 17 predicted proteins | sample Coa_R2_2_FD_66446 | JGI IMG/M metagenome (GOLD analysis project Ga0070738, IMG submission 66446) | Surface soil microbial communities from Centralia Pennsylvania, which are recovering from an underground coalmine fire - Coalmine... | ecosystem: Environmental > Terrestrial > Soil > Unclassified ... | reverse complement strand
CGCTTGCGCGAGATTGGTCGGACAACAAGCGACCCGGACTTCATGGTGAGTTCCACCTTGGAGCCTTCGGAAATACGGACTTCCGAGGCGTAAGCGCGGGGAATACGCAACGCCAGACTATTACCCCAACGCTGAACTGCAGTCTTCATGGCTCTACAAAGTAGCTACGCCGCACGATGATGTCAAGAGGGCGAACGACAAAGCGCACCGAGGAGCGGCGTGCTCTGATGCTCGAATTTCAACATGACGTTGTTGCCGCTCATTCGGCGCCGCGCCTCGTTATGCATCCATTAGTCAAACTTGGTTTCAGTAAACAAGTCCTCCGTCGGTACTTTGGGAGCAACAATTTCTGCGAACCCTTTGATCAACCAAAAACGCGAATTCTGAAACCCTGTCATAATTTTATCTGCCGTTCTGTAGTATCTGCTATCCTCTGATAAAGTTACCATCCCGCTCCACTCAATCCCGTTCGTGGGTGCCAAAACGGGAAATCGATAGAAGGAATGGCGAGTCAGTAACATAAAATTCTCACCAAACATTCGCTTACCAAGGTTGCGCGTTGGGCGCGTTCCAAAGAAAGAGGCCCATCCATAAAGCCTAAAATCTGAGTTACTGAGATTGGTGACGACGACGTAAGCAAATCGCTTAGGATCACCGTAGAAGTTTGTGTATCCTGGCTCGATGATTAGCGACACCGAGCTAGCGGCAGGCCGTGCCCGTCCTGGAAGCGCCCGCGTGACGCAAAACATTATCAGCATTACGGCGGCGAACCCAAACATGAAAAACCGGAGCAAAATCTTACGAGGCATAACGATTGTCGTCAGGCACTCCGGGCACCTGGCCCAGGGCCAACAGAATGGCGCAAACCGGAGTTGCCTGCACGAAATTGTTACGCCGTCCTTTGATCATTGCAAATCATCTAGGCTATAGGCTTGCGGAACTGCCAAGAACCCCCAGGTGTAGGCTACCGCAGCTAGACCAATTCTCATCAACCAGACCATTTCGTAGTTCCCAGCGATGCTCGCCGGTGCCATAGCGTCGAGAAAGAACAGTGCAGCAAGTACCATCAGTACCCCCATGATTCGCCGCCCCCACGTGCGACCATGAAAAAATCCGATGCTCGTCGCAACAAATGCAAACGACAAAACCAGGGCGATCCATTGGCCAAAATCCGCCCAGGAGTCGTGCTGAAGCAAAGAACCGATAAAGATCACACCAACGAATCCCCAAAGCACACCCAGCACCCGATGATGCCAGCGAATCCCCGGCGTTGGAAAGATGGGCAGGCTCATCCAGCGTAACTGTGTTTCAACGACGGCCAGTCGCTGATCTCGTTGTGCTTCATTTGCATCCTATTGATTATCAAGGATCGAATTCGGATTCGCTCTGATCAACGAACCGGCTCGAGCCTCCCCTCATTTTTTTACATAAGCTGTTCATGTGCAGCTCTACTTTCCAGTACAGATTCTCGGCCCGTGGACCTTCACTTTCAAGCACGAAAATGCTTGTCTTTTGACGGCCGAGTGCCGCTGCGGCCCTTTTCTGGCAGCGGGGTCGTCGACACCTGCTTGGAGAAAAATTCACTTGGACAGTATTTGTCCACGTGACCCCGCTAAACTGCTTTCCAGATGAACGCGACCCAGGCAATTGAAGGGCTGCGCCAAGCTCTTCGTCGCCAGCACAAGGCCCTCTCGACCGAGGATGCTTATGTGTTCTGGCTCCGCCGTTATCTCAAGGCTCTCTCCGCGATGGATCCAGCTTTGCCTAGCGACAAGAAGGTCGAAGCGTTCCTCACACAATTGGCCAGAGGCGGCATTTCGGCCAGCAGCCAAAACCAAGCCTTTAACGCCGTGCTCTATTTTTACAAGGAGATCTTACAAAAGCCCTTGGGCAGAATAGATGCTCTGCGGGCCAAAACACCGGTTCACGAGCGCCATGCCCCAACCATTGCAGAAACTCAGGCGCTTCTGCAGATCATCCGGAACGAAGGCGGCTATCCCACCAACCTCATTTGCCGGATGCTTTACGGCTGTGGTATGCGCGTTACCGAGCCTCTAAACCTGCGCATCAAAGACATCGACCCGGAACGGCTCACTCTCTGCGTACGAGGCGCCAAAGGTGGCAACGACAGAGTTGTCGTCCTGCCGGCATCCCTGGTCAGCGAGTTAAGCCAACAAATGGAAGTGGCCAAAGCGGTTTGGGAACACGATAAGCACGATGGTATGCCGGTAATGATGCCCAATCGATTAGCCAAGAAATACCCGGAATTCCAGTTTAACTGGGGCTGGGCCTGGTTGTTTCCTGCGCACCATGTTTGCCGGGATCCGCGCTCCGGGAATCTCGTTCGTTTCCGGATGCATGAAGTGAATGTTCAGCACGCCCGGCGTAAGCTCGGCATTTCGGTGCTTCCGCATGAGCTGCGCCATGGCTACGCTACTCATTGCCTTCAACGTGGCACCAATCCGCGAGCCATTCAGAAATCAATGGGGCACAGCCATTTGGAAACAACCATGGGTTACTTCCATGCCGAGGCGTTGAGCGTTTCAAGCCCGTTGGACGCACTGTTCATCGCCCCGCCGACGTTCGGCGCGCAGGCAGTCTTTCCCAGGATCGCGAACGGTCGGCCATTGAAACGGGGGAGTTGCGGCCTCCTTCAGTTTCCGGCATGTAGTTGTCTTGAAATCTTGCAACTTCCTTGTCAGTCATAGGACTGAAATAATAAATTAATTCCAGTGAACAGGGGCTTGCGCAAATCAGCTTTCATAGTTACAGGGCTGGTTGCTTCGTTCTCACTTTTTTTGGTGGTTGAGCATATTCGCGGGCGCGTCTCCTTGAGCCGCTACAAGGCGAACCTGGTTGCTAGCGGCGTAAACCTCGCACCCCGCGGGTTTCATGCAGCGTCCCGGGATCCCACCAACGGAATCCAGCTGGTGTCTGACGGGATCCGGAACCTGACAGCCGGACGCTTGCTGCCCAACGACATTCACCCTCCGATGGTTCTGCTGCCAAGTGGGCATGCCGTCGCCGGTTACCTGGAGGAAACGTGGGAATCCCAAACCCTGTCCAACGCCTGGGATCAAGTGGCACAGGATGTCGAAAAAAACCGAGGTGCCCTGGGCCAAATCATGGCAGGGCTGGGACAGCCGGTAATTGAAAGCGACATCGACTTCAGGCAAGGGCCGAAATTGGAGATTCCCTTATTAAAGTCACTGAAGCCCCTCGCGCGTTGGCTTGCCGCGGCGGCCGAACTGGAACTTAGCAAACGCAATACCGCCGCCGCTGCTCCCTTCTACGAAGCAGAGATTCGGCTGCCGCACCTGGTTGCCGCCCAAAACATGGTTATCAGTGAATTGGTGCGAACACTCCTGGCATCGATAGCGCGCGGCGCAACTTGGGAGGCCCTTCAAAGCCCCGCTTGGCACGATAACGATCTGGCCCGGCTTCAAAACGCATGGGAGATGCAAAGTTTCAGCGTCGAAATGCTGCGTAGCCTCGAAGCTGAGTTTAGGGACGTTGATCCGGGATTTGCCATGTTTCGCGCTTCAAACGATGACGCTTTCATGATGCTTTTTGGCATGGAAACATATTTTCCAATAGATCAGGCCGATTGGCCGGTTTGGGAGAAATGCGTCAGGCATTTTCCATACGGCGAACAGATCGCGCTTTTTGTGAAGAGGCAAATCTACTGCCGGATTTGGCGGTTTGCGTGGCTCGATCAGCACGAGTGTTACTATTTAAACGCGGCTTTGCGGCTTGCCAAAGCCCTCCGGTCAGCCAACGCCGCTCGCTCCTATGCTCCCGCCCGCCGCGAAGTAGAGGCTTTGGAATCGGCTCAGGAAAACCGCAATTTTTATAACAGGCTCAGATTCCCCAGTTCATCAAGTCCCCTAAAGATGTCGCGTGTTATTGAGAAAGCCATGCGCGCCGAGACCGAGAGGAGCATTGACATTTGCGCGCTGGCCATCCAGCGGTTCTTTCTCCGCGAGGGCCGGTTTCCTGACAGTCTCCAATCCCTTGTTCCGGATTATGTTAAATCGGTGCCCATCGACTATATGGATGGCAACCCAATCCGCTACCGACTGCAAGCTGAGGCCGGATTTATTCTATATTCGGTTGGCGATGACGGGAGGGATGATGGCGGGGATCCGTCGCTTGCCACCGGCAGGGTCAATGAGAAAAGCGTTTGGGACCGGCGCGATTTTGTGTGGCCCGCCGCTGCCACTGCGGAAGAACTCAAGGTATACAGAGCTCACGTCCATTGAGCCTGGCCTGATCTCCCAGGCTACAAATTGAATTCAATCCGCGTTCTGCTGCCCGTCTGTCGGTTTCGGATTTCCATCTCTTCCAATTGCCAAACGCCGTTAACTTTTTCGACTTTTTTCGGATCGAATTCCTTCAACAGTTTATCATGTGCGTCGTAGGCTTCTGCGTGGACGATGACGATGTCTTCGGGGCGATTGATGGCGATCCAGCTGACTACCCGGTAATAGCCGCCGTCGGTTGGCTGCGGGTTGACGCTTTGAAGGACATCGCAGGAGAGGCCTTTGCGCATTTGTGTCTTAAGAATCCTCTGGTTCGGCCAGTGCAGGAACTCCAAGCCGAGGTCCGCAATCCAGAAATCCGATCCGGCAAAAGGCGCCATGATTTGTTGAGCCGACAGCGGGACGGAGGAGTCGTCCGGCAAGTACTGATTGGGTTTTCCATCGGAATGGACAATGGTCAATTTGACGAGATTAGTCCCTGTCAGCGCTTCGTAGACATTGAGCCAATTGGCGGCGCGCGGAACGATATCGAACCGGGCGGACACTTCGTGTTGGGCTCCCTCAGCGTTGCGGATTTTGAGCACGCCAGTGTTGGTGGCGGCTTGCTCGGGCTTTTGTTCGAGCAACCTGGCCAATAGCGAGCGGGCCTGGCGTTCGCCTTCGGCCGGATCCAGGGGGCGCGGGGGAGCGAGATCGGATTTCGGCTGCGCGCCGCATAGCACCGGCAGGAGCAACAACGCCGCAACCCACCACCCGCCCAACCCCCACTCGATCTTACTTCGCATGCAACGCCAGGGGCAGCAGCTCCGAGATATGATGAACAAAGTGCACCTTGAGTTTCTGGCGCACCTCTTCGGGGACATCACTCCAGTCAGGGGCATTCTGGTCGGGCAAAATAACCTGTTTGATGCCAAACCTCGCGGCCGCGAGGACTTTCTCCTTGATACCCCCGACGCGCATCACCCTGCCGCGCAATGAAATTTCGCCGGTCATGGCAAAGTCGGAACGCACCCGGCGTCGCGTCAGCAAAGAAGCCAGGGCTACAACCAGCGCAACTCCGGCGCTGGGGCCGTCTTTGGGCGTGGCGCCGGCCGGCACGTGAATGTGAATGTCGTACTGGGCGTAATCGTCCAAATCGATGTTCAGCATCTTGGCCTGGCTGCGCAGGTAACTCATCGCGGTCTGCGCGCTTTCTTTCATCACTTCACCCAATGAACCCGTCAACAATAGCGCGCCTTTTCCGGGCATCCTCGTGGCCTCCACGAACAGCACTTCGCCGCCCACCGGGGTCCAACCCAGCCCGGTGGCGATCCCGTATTCTTTGATGGTTTCAGCGGTTTCATTGATGAACCGCGCCGCTCCGAGATAGTCATTGAGAACCTCCGGCTTGAGAACCAGCGGCTTGGGGAAATGACCATTTCCCACGATCCGCCGCGTGGCTTTCCGCGTCAGAGCCGCAATCTCTCGTTCCAGTTGGCGCACTCCCGCTTCCCGCGTGTAGTCATGAATCAGCCGGCGCAGCGTCGCATCCGGAATTCTGACTTCCTGCTTCGCCAGCCCATGTTCTTCGAGTTGTCGCGGCACCAGGTAACGCTTGGCGATTTCAAGTTTCTCCGACTCCGTGTAGCTGGGCAGTTCAATGACTTCGAGCCGGTCGCGCAGAGCCGGGTGGATTGGATCCAGCCAGTTTGCGGTCGTAATGAACAAAACCCGGGACAAGTCGAAAGGCAAATCCAGGTAATGATCTGTGAAAGTGTTGTTTTGAGCCGGGTCGAGCACCTCCAGCAAGGCCGACGCGGGATCGCCTCTGAAATCGGCGCCGACTTTGTCCAACTCATCCAGCAGGATAACCGGGTTGCGGCTTTCAACCCTTCTGAGCGTTTGAATAATCCGCCCCGGCAAAGCTCCCACGTAAGTTCGGCGGTGTCCGCGGATTTCCGCCTCGTCGCGCATGCCGCCAAGAGCGATGCGGGCAAACTTGCGGCCAAGTGCATCGGCGACACTGCGGCCGAGCGATGTCTTTCCTACGCCCGGGGGACCCACAAGACAAAGGATCGGGCCTTTGATTTGTTTGCGGCGTTTGATTACCGCCAGGAACTCCAGCAAGCGATCCTTGACCTTGCGCAAACCAAAGTGCTGTTCGTTCAGGATCCGTTCGGCTTCGGCCAAATCCAGTTTGTCCTCGGTTTCCTTCGTCCAGGGCAAACCGAGAATCCAGTCCAGGTAATGGCGTGTTACCGCATACTCCGCCGCCGCGGGCGGCATCTGCTGCAGCCGATCCAGTTCCTGGCTGGCGACCTGTTTCGCTTCGGCGGGCATTGGCGTTTGCTCGATTTTCTCGCGCAAAGCCCGCATTTCCGTAGCGTTGGGATCCGACTCGCCCAGTTCGCGCTGGATGGCGCGCATTTGCTCGCGCAAAAAGAAATCGCGCTGGGTCTTGGATATGGAGGTCGCAACTTCGGTTTGAATCTTTGAACTGAGCGTGAGCACTTCATGCTCCCGGTTGAGCATAGGCAACAGCCTGGTGAGGCGCTCTTTTACCGAGGCGGTTTCAAGCAGACGCTGCCGTTCAGAAAGTTCGAGGTTCAGATTCACCGCAACCAGGTCCGCGAAATGGCCGGGATCCTCGGTGTTTAGCGCTGCAATCTTGATTTGCTCCGAAAGCGCAGGGGATAATTTGATGATTTCCTGGAACTGGCTCTGCGCGTTGCGCATCATCGCCGTGAGTTCCACCGAATCTTCAGTGACATCCTTGATGAGCTCGAACTTGGCAATCAGGTACGGATCGCTGGTGTTGTAAGTCTTGACTCGGATCCGCCACAACCCCTCGACAAGCACCCGGACTGTGTTGTCGGGAAACTTCAACATTTTGAGAACCCGCGCGGCGCAACCTACTTCATGCATCTGGTGCGGGAGCGGGTTTTCGGCGTCGGCATCGCGTTGCAGCACCACTCCGAGCAAGCGATCTCCGCCAACGACATCGTCAATGAGCTTCGTGCTTTGGGCGGTTTCAACCAGCAACGGAGCAACCATTCCAGGGAAAATCACGATATCCGACAGGCCTAGGATAGGGAGGGCGTCGGGAAGGGAACTGGAAGAGACGCGCGGAGGCGCTTCCGGGCTTCCGGCGGCCCCCAAGATGCTAATAAACTCGGTATCGGGCGAGCTCATATCGCGACATTCTGCAAGTTAGATGCCGGCCGCCCGAAAAAGTTCAGAGGAGAGATGATTTTCCTTCGGCGATGGGCACCTTGGCGCTTTTCGACGTGCGCACCACCAGGGGCACGTCGATACGTAAAAAACCATTTAGATAGGACGCTTTGGCGAGGCTCAGGTCGTAACCTGGAGGCACTTCCAAAACGCTTTCAAATGGCCCGTAGTTGATCTCCATTACCAAAAAATTGCATTTGGCGGCCCGGCAGCCGTCGGGCCGGTTTCCACTGATGCGCAGACGATTCCCCTCAACTGTGATCTCCAGGTGTTCGCTGCGCATACCCGCTAATTCCACTTTCACCACTAAGCCACTGTCGGTGGTGTACACATCCGTGTTGGGAACCCAGTGGGGCCGGGCAGAACCTTCACGCACAGTCCCGACAGAGCGGGTCACGAAATGAACGGATGAACTGACTTTGCACATGGCCTATTCAGCGACAGAATCTTATCCCAGCACCCAAGCCCGCGCAAGCGATGTCATCTCATTTTGACGAGCACTTCGGGGCGTTGCCCCTTCCGAGCTCGAAAAATAATGGAATTACGCGAGGTGCTTTGAGGAACGGCAGCGCACCCGCAGTGAGTGACTCGTTGAAAACTCAACGCCGGACGCCGAAACGCGCGCCCAAGCAAGAGTACTGCGGCGGAGGCAACTATCAACAACGACACCAACTGCTGCCAGTCCATGCCTGAAGATAACCTGAAAATCGCGCTGCGCAACAAAGGATTTTACAAAGTCTTCCATTCTTTGATTGGCACAGCCAAAACAAAATTGGTGCAGCGCGCCCCCCGGCAAAGGGTCTCACACCTCTCCGCCGCTTCGTCCTGGGTCGCCCTTGCCTCGCAGATGATACTCCACCAGATATTCGCGCCAGGCATCCATTCCTTCGCCCGTCTTTGCGGAAGTCTCAAACACCCTGGCTTTCGGGGCGACGCGCCGGATGTTCGCCAGGGCTTGCTCTGGATTGAATTCGCACGCTTCCGCTAAATCAATTTTGCTGATAATGACCACATCCGCCGCTTGGAACATCGGCGGGTATTTCAGCGGCTTATCCTCGCCTTCCGTCACTGACAATAGAACCACGCGCAGATCTTCGCCCAGGTCAAACGATGCCGGACAGACGAGGTTGCCCACGTTTTCAATGATCAACAGCTGCAGTTCTTCTACCGGCAACTGCTTTAGGGCTTTGGCGATCATGTTGGCTTCCAGGTGGCACATTGTGCCGGTGGTGATTTGCACCACGGGCGCGCCTGAAGCACGCAGCTTTTGGGCGTCATTGTCCGTGGCAAGGTCGCCTACGATGATGCCGGTTTTGAGTTTTCCGTTCAGCCCTCTGGCTGTTTCACGGAGGAACGTCGTTTTGCCCGAACCCGGTCCCGAAAGGACGTTCACAACGCTCAATTTGTGGGCTTGGAAGAAGCCCCGGTTGCGTTCCGCAAGTTTGTCATTCCTCGAGAGTATCGCCTGACCCACTTGAACGGTGCGCATTAGTCTACCTCCAGTGAAGCCAGTTCCAGTTCGCGCCCTGATCGCAACTCACCGCTTGGGACATGGCAGACCGGACATTGGCCAAAGAAATCAGCCGCTTGGAATTCTGCCCGGCACTCGGGACACCAGAATCGAGCGGGGACTTCCTCGATTTCCAGCACCGCTCCCTTGGCAATTGTTTCGGGGACCAGGGCTTCAAAAGCGAACTGCAGCGCATCAGGAACAACCCCGCTCAGGACCCCGATTCGAAGCCTGATTTTATGCACCTGCAGGGCGCCGGCTTTCGCAGCCCGATCCAGCGCCAGGCTTAGAGCGCTGTCCATGATCGCAAGTTCGTGCATCGTGCGTGGCCCGGGTTGAGACCCGGCTCGACGCTATGAAATTAGATTGGATGAGCGCGGCGTGACAACCAATTTGTCGCCTCAACGGCTTACTCCTTGGACGATGACAGGAACCGTTCCAGTTTGACCCGGCCGCTTGATTCCAAAAGCGGCTTCCAAAGGTCTCCCATTTTTTCAATGCGCGCCGGCACGTTGTCCATCCTGAAGTCTTCTATCTCGATGCCGTCCTCTATTTCGGTCCAGGTGATTGGAGTCGAGACCGGCGCGCTGGGCTTGGGACGCACGGAGTAGACCGAGGCCAGCGTGCGGCCCCACGCGTTCTGGTTGTAGTCCACCAGCACGCGTCCTTTCGGGCGTTTGGCGATGCGGTATTCGGCCGTGACCAGTTCCGGATGCAGGTGCTCGAGCCCTTGCGCAAAGCTCTTGGCAAACGTCCAAACTTCCTTTTGGTCCGGCCCGCGGACGATCGGCACATAGACGTGAATTCCCCTCGAGCCCGTTGTTTTTGCAAAGTTCGGAATTTTGAGAGCATCGAGCGCCTGGTGGACCAGGAGCGCGGTCTGGCGCACTTTCTCAAAATCGGCGCCGGGAACCGGATCCAGATCGAAGTGGAGGTAGTCGGGTTTATGGACGTCGCGGCATCGGGCGTACCACGGGTTGAGGTCGATGCAGCCAAGGTTGACGATCCAAAGCAGAGTTGCCAAGTCCCGAACGATTGGAAAATCAATCACGCCCGAGTTGGTATGCTCGATCGGACAGGTTTCGATCCACTCCGGTCTGGGCACCGGCGCGCGTTTTTGGAAGAAGAAAGGTCCGGCTGCGCCATTGGGGTAGCGTTTCATGACCATGGCTCTTGCCTCCAGGTGAGGCAACAGCACCGGGCTAACGTCCACGTAATAGCGCAGCAAGTCTCCTTTGCGAAGGCCTTCCTCGGGCCAAAAGAGCTTCTGCAAATTGGTGAGTTTAACTTTGCGGCCTTCGAAGGAGAGTTCGATCTCCGGCGCCTCATCGGGGATGAGGTCGGTTGATTCGACGCTGGCAGGGACCTTAACACCGCGCCTGGTTGTTGCCGAACGCTTCGTGGTAAACCGCTTAATGGCCACGTTCAAAACTGGCGGGGGCAGACGGCCGCCACAATTCAGGTGTTTACCTGTGGGGTTAACACTCCGTCGATACCTGCCTGCGCACGAAGTAGTTTCCCACCGCGGGCCAATTTTTAAGTGACTATGAAGTTTTCAACCACTTCCAAATCCCTTAGCTGGTTTGCGTCTATGACTACAGTGTTCGTGACCAGTGCACTGGCAAGTCCTCCGGCAATTTCGACCATGTCTGTGTCTGGCAACAAGCTCGATCTTACCATCACCAGCGACATCGGGACAACGAACCAGATTCAAATTGCTACCAACTTGTTCCATCCCGCCTGGGCCGATCTTGCGACTGTAGTCGTGACCCAAAGCCCATATTCGTTTTCAGCTAACTTGTCTCCGGCGGCCCTGCAACGGTTTTATCGCGTAGTGGCGATCGCCCCTCCCTCCAAGGTCGGTGTTCCTTCAACCATGGTCCTGATTCCCGCCGGTTCCTTCCAGATGGGCGACACGTTCAATGAAGGCGCACAATGGGAATTGCCGGTGCACACGGTAACCATCAGCGCGTTTTACCTGGAAAAATACGAGGTCAGCAAAGGGCTGTGGGATCGTGTGAAAGGCTGGAGCAGCAGCCACGGTTATGCGTTTGATAATGTGGGTTCCGGGAAAGGGACCAATCATCCTGTCCAGACAATCAATTGGTACGACATGGTGAAGTGGTGCAATGCCCGGTCCGAAATGGAGGGACGCCAGCCCGCATATTATACAGACGCGGGCCTCACCCAGGTGTACAAGAGAGGCCAGGTTGCGCCCTACGTGAACTGGAAGGCCGGCTATCGGTTGCCGACCGAGGCCGAATGGGAACGAGCCGCGCGCGGCGGCGCCAGCGGCCACCGGTTTCCATGGACCAATGGGGATACCATCTCCCACAGCCAGGCCAACTATTACAGCGACTCAAGCTATGCGTACGACGTGAGTCCGACGCGCGGGTACAACCCCGCCTTCAATGACGGCGTTATGCCCTACACCAGCCCGGTCGGCTCGTTCGCGCCCAACCCGTATGGAATTTACGACATGGCCGGAAATGTTTGGGAATGGTGCTGGGATTGGTCCGGTAATTATTCGAGCCTGCCGGAAACTGATCCGCGGGGACCTGATACCGGTTCAGCACGCGTAGGACGCGGCGGGAACTGGAACTATTACGCCGAACATTGCCGGGATTCGTATCGTTACGGAAACCCGCCCACCGATGCCGCGACGAATATCGGGTTCCGTTGCGCGCTGGCCGTCCCGTGAGCCGCAGAGTTTTTCCCACGAAATTCAAGTCGCGTTCGTTTTCGCAACTTGTTCCACTTGCTTTGACCTCAAACCGATCGAACATATGCCATGGTTCTCTACAACCTTTTCCCGTTGCTGGCGGGTCCTTTTTCCCAGTGGCCGCCACATCTGAAGCGCGCTGCTGAGATGGGTTTTGATTGGGTTTTTTTCAACCCCATCCAGCACCTTGGCGCCTCGCGGAGCCTTTATTCCATCGCCGATTATTTCAGGTTCAACAGCGCATTCCTGGATTCCGAGACCCAGACTCCCGACGGTGAGCAGTTCAAGCAAATGATGGACGCCGCGCACGCGGCGGGCCTCAAGGTCATGATCGACCTTGTAATTAATCACTGCGCGATTGACTCGCACCTGACTTCCGAGCACCCGGAGTGGTTCGTGCGTGAGCCCGATGGCCGCGTTGCCAATGCTTTTTGCATGCACAACCAGGAAAAGGTCGTTTGGAAAGACCTGGCCCAGTTCGACCACTACCATTCCTCCGATCCCGAAGGTCTCTATCAATATTGCCGGCGCGTTGGCGAGCACCTTCTCAGCCTGGGCTTCGAAGGGTTCCGTTGCGACGCCGCTTACAAAGTTCCTCGAAAGTTCTGGAAACGGCTCATCCACGATCTTCGCCAAACCAACCCGGATATTTGTTTCGCCGCTGAAACACTGGGCTGCACCGCCGATCAAACAAAGGAAACGGCCCGCGCCGGCTTCAATTATGTATTCAACAGCTCGAAGTACTGGAATTTTCACGATTCCTGGCTGCTTTCCCAATACAACCTGGTGAGGGAAACCACTCGTTCGATCAGTTTTCCCGAAAGCCACGACACCGGCCGCCTCTGGCCCGAGTCCAACGGGAACATCAACCTGATGAAGCAACGGTATCTCTTCTCCGCTCTGTTTTCTGCAGGCGTCATGATGCCTGTTGGGTTCGAATTCGCCTTTTCCAAACCGCTCCACGTCATCAACACAACTCCCGCGGATTGGGAAAACCCTAATTCTGACCTGAGCGGCTACATTGGAAAGGTTAATGCCATCAAGAAGAATCACCCTATTTTCCTCGAGGAGAGTCCGACACAACAACTCCATTGTTCCAATCCCAACGTGCTGTTGCTTTGGAAAGCATCAGTGAAACGTCCTCACGAAGCGTTGCTGATTCTCAATAAAGACCCCTGGCATCACCAGGAGTTCTACACCGACACCTTCAGGCATTACGTTCAATCAGGCTCACCGCTCAAAGACGTTTCCCCTGAATACCCCCTGGACTATATTCCCGAGCCATTCCATTACGCTCTGCGTCCGGGCCAGGGGATTGTGCTGGTGACGACCCGGGAATAAGAGAGGTTTGAATTTCAGGGCAGCCCCGCATCGTGGGGCTAGTGGGTGAATTCAGGACGGCGCAAAGCTCTGCGCACTCGTCGCTTGTCACTGGTTCCTGCGAATTGATACTCTGGCTCGATGGCGCGAAAAGCATCGACAAGTTCTGAACCTGCGCATGGCCTCAATGACGTACTGGGGCTGGCGCTGATGGGCCTGGCTGTGCTGCTGCTAGCGTCACTTCTCTCCTATGACCGGCACGATGTGCCCGATAACGCCCTGCCGGCCAATCCTTCGATTCACAATTGGGTGGGGCCTTTCGGCGCCAGAATGGCCTATTACTGGCTCGAATGGACCGGGGCCACGGCCTATGAAGCACCCGCGCTCCTGTTGTTGGTCGGGCTGGGTTGCTTTTTCACCCCGTTTTCCTATCTGCGGCGGCGCTGGCCTTGGACCTTGGTCCTGTTCATCTGTTGCATGGGCCTGTTCGACCTCTACAAACCATACCTCCGGCGGCTCGAACTGAACCTGAATTGCTTTGCCGGCGGCGTGCTTGGACAATTTTTCAATCAACACCTGTTCGCCAATTTTGGCACCGCGGGCGGCACGATTATTTTCCTGATGGTTTCTTTTATCAGTGTGCTTTACCTGACCAATTTCAAGCTCGGGTTGTGGCTGAACCACCTTTGGGCTTCGCGCTCCGCCCCGGCTGCGGCCGTCCAGGAGCAGGTTCTCGAGAAGCGTGCGCGGGACCTGGAAAAGCAGAAAAAGGTCCTCGAAGAGGAGGTCGCGCGCTCGGGTCTGGGACCTGACCTCAAGCCGGTGCCCGAACCAACTGTTCGCGATTTGAGCGTTCCCCAGCCCAAGATCGGCAAAACTCGGAAAGCTGCCCCCGTTGATCCGGCCAAGGAACCCGAGCCCGCCGTGGAAGGCGTAGTAATTTCGGCCCACGAAATCGCCGCTGCGACCTCCGAGGATATCCTGGGTAAAAAGTCCGAAAAGAACGCGGCTGACAAGAAGCCCGCCGGCGCTCCCGAGCAGCCTGTCGTTATTGATGCCAGCGTCAAACCAGCGTCTGAATCCGGCGGGGCAGACCCTGCTTCGCCCAGCCCCGGACCGCCTGCCAGGCCCAAGCTCGTCCCTAAGAAGCCGAAACCCATCGCGGTCGCTTCCACGCCGCTCATAGGCAATTATCAATTGCCTTCGATTGATTTTCTGCAGCACCCGGATTCCACCATCAAGCCGACGGAATCCAAAGAGGAGCTGATGGCCAACGCGCGGCTGATGCAGCAGACGCTGGCCCAGTTTGATATCGACGTATCTCTTGGCGATATCACCAAAGGGCCAACCATTACGAGGTACGAACTCCACCCCGCGCCCGGTGTGAAGCTGGAAAAGATCACCGCTCTCAACAACAACATCGCCGCTGCCCTCAAGGCCGAGCGCATTCATATCCTGGCCCCAGTCCCTGGCAAAAGCTCGGTCGGCGTCGAAGTGCCTAACCTCATCAAGACCAAGGTCATCATGCGCGACCTGCTCGAGTCCGAGGAATGGCGCACGACCAAGGCCAAGGTGCCGCTGGCGCTGGGCAAAGATGTCTATGGCAATCCCATCGTTGCCGACCTTTCGGAAATGCCGCACCTGTTGATTGCCGGCAGCACCGGGTCCGGCAAATCCGTCTGCATCAATGCGATCATTTCCTCTTTGCTGTACCGGTTTTCGCCCGACCAGCTCCGGTTTGTCATGATCGATCCAAAGGTCGTCGAACTGCAGCAGTACAACATGCTTCCGCACCTGGTTGTGCCGGTCGTGACCGACCCCAAAAAGGTGATCCTGGCGCTGCGTTGGGTCGTCAATGAAATGGAAAAGCGCTACCAGATTTTCGCCCGGGTCGGCGTGCGCAACATCGGGGGCTTCAATTCGCGTCCGAAAAACAAGCCGCTCCCGCCAAAAGAACCCGAACTGCCGCTCATGGCGAAGAAGGAGAAAGTCGAACCTGGAGCCGACGGCTTTGCCGTCGAAGTGGACGAGGAGATTGTCGTGCCTCGTGAAGAGGACATCATCATTCCCGAGAAGCTCAGTTACATCGTGGTCATTATTGACGAATTGGCGGACTTGATGCTCGTCGCCCCGGCCGACGTGGAAATGGCCATCGCGCGAATTACGCAAATGGCGCGCGCGGCCGGCATCCACTGCATCGTGGCGACTCAGCGGCCTAGCGTCGATGTCATCACGGGTGTCATTAAAGCCAATATCCCGGCGCGAATCGCGTTCCAGGTCGCCGCGAAAGTCGACTCGCGAACCATTCTCGACGCCATGGGGGCTGACAAACTCCTGGGCAAAGGCGACATGCTCTATCTGCCGCCCGGTTCCGCAAAGTTGATTCGGGCGCAAGGCGCGCTCATCACAGACCAGGAAATCCAGAGCATCGTCGATTTCATCGCGCGGCAGGGCAAGCCGAGCTACGAGATGGAGATCCATCAACAGTTGTCCAAGCCTGCCAGCAGCTTTGAAGAAGACAGCGGGATCGACGAAGACGAGGAGATCATCCAGCAATGCATCGAAGTCATTCGCAGCGAGCAAAAGGCCAGTGTCTCACTGCTCCAGCGCCGGTTGCGCCTCGGCTACGGGCGCGCGGCTCGAATCATGGATGAACTTGAAAACCGCGGTATTGTGGGCCCAAGTAAAGGAGCCGAGCCGCGCGACATTCTCATCGACCTCGACGGCACTGGCGCCGATGGCTCGCCGGCCCAGGCAAAGTAATTGGGCACAAGACCCTAGCGCGGGTTGCCCACCGAAAGCGTATTATTTTCCGTTGAAGGAGCGGTCCTCTGGATTGCCCGCTTCACACAGGAGAAAAGATCATGCTAAGGTGGGCTGCCATATTTTTTGTGATTGCCGTCATCGCTGCGCTGCTGGGCTTCACCGGCGTCGCGGGAGCCGCGGCTGACATCGCGAAATTTTTATTTTTCCTCTTCGTCGCCATTTTCGTGATTTTACTGATCCTCGGAATCATGGTCGGCCGAAAGATCTTTTAGAATCGCTGAGAGACGTTCCGGGGTGTCGCCAGGCTCAACCTGGATCCAGCAAACGGGAAGCTGGCGGCGAAACCACGTCATCTGCCGCTTGGCAAATTGGCGGGTCCGGGTTTTCACCAGCGCAACAGTTTCCTGCAGAGACCGTGCTCCCCGTAAATGCTCAATCACCTGGCGGTAGCCCAGCGCCTGTGCCGCGGTGCGATTCTCTGCCAGGCCTGCTTTCAACAGCTCTTTTGTCTCTGCAACCAGCCCCTGCCCGAACATGCGCTCCACCCTGGCATCGATGCGGCGCTGGAGGTCCGCGTGATTGCGTTTGAGGCCAAAAATCAGCGCCCCGGGTCGGGCATCGGCCTTCCCCCAATCGGAGCGTTGCCGGGAGAAAGGTTCGCCCGTAACCCGGATCACTTCCAGGGCCCGAATGACGCGGCGCGGGTTTTGCCGATCGATGCGCTCATACGTTTCCGGGTCGCGCAACGCCAGTTCTCTCAACATCTCCTCGATCGACAGCTTCTCGAGTTCCGCTCGCACCGACGAGTCCGAGGCCGGCGCCCTTCCAAGGCCTTCAAGGAATGCTTTCAAGTAAAGGCCCGTGCCGCCGCAGAATACGGGCAGTCGGCCCCTGGCCCGGATCTCCCCAACCGCTTCTGCGGCGAGGCGGACAAATTGAGCCGCGTCGAAGGTGGTCTCCAGGTCGATGATATCGACGAGGTGATGCGGCGCGCGCTGCCTGTCCTCAGCCGGTGGTTTTGCGGTGCCAATGTCCATGCCTCGGTATACTTGCATGGAATCGACGGAGATGATTTCGCCTTGGAGTTGTTCGGCCAGTTGAAGTGCGACGGCGGATTTCCCGACCGCGGTTGGGCCCACTATAGCCAGGAACCTGTCTTTCGCAATCGTCTGCTCGCGCGCGGCCACGGCTTAACTGCCGCTGGGCGCGGCTTGCGGTTTGAACCGGGCCAAAAGCAACCACAGGATGACGCCTGCCACGAAAATTCCCATGCTGACCAACTGCGCGGGTGTGGCCCAGCCTCCGAGGTAATGTTGCGGATAATCGCCGCGGTACATCTCCACGAAAGAGCGGAACACCGCGTAACCGATGAGATAGGACGCGAAGATTTCGCCGTCGAATTTTTTGCGCCGGTACAGCCACGCCAAAAACAGATACAAAATGAAGTTCAACAGCGAATCGTAAACTTCAGTCGGGTGCACTCCGTGCGGGTAGGTTTGGTGGCCGTAGGGAAAATGGATGGCCCAGGGAAGGTCGCATTCGCGTCCGTAACAGCAGCCGTTGAGCAGGCATCCGATCCGCCCAAACACCGATCCGAGAGCGATACTTGGAGCTACCACGTCGCCCAGTCTCCAAAGCGGGAGCCGCTTGCTTTTGGCATAAAGGATGCCCGCTGACGTTGCTCCGATTAGGCCCCCGTAATAGACCAGCCCGCCTCTCCACACTTTGAAAATCTCAACCAACGGCTGCCCTGCGAACTGCTCGTGCCAATAGGAAATCACGTAAAGCGCCCGAGCGCCAATCACTGTGCCCACGATCAACCAGGGCCCAAGATCAAGCACTTTTTCGGGAATGATCCCGCTGGTCGGCGCGCGGCGGCTCGCATTCCATAATCCAACCAAAAATGCGGTTGCGACCATCACGCCGTACCAAGTGATGGTGAGCGAACCGACTTGGAGGGCAATCGGATGCACGAGGGAAGTAAGTTGCCCTAGAGCACCCGTCCGGTCAATTGGCTCAATTTGTCTCCGTCACCAGCGAATTCGCAGCGCGCTTCGGATTCACACTGGCCGGGGGCGGGGGCAGCGGCGCGTGGGGCGTGTTCAATCCTGGCGGCAGCGGCGGCTGATGAGACAAAGTCGAGACCAGGTTTCTCCAGGATTGTCTCTCGGCCGGCGTCATGTGTTCCCAACGCTCGGCATTTTTGAGGAATTGCTGCCGCTCGTCGGGAGTGAGCGAAGCAAACTTCTGAAATGAACGAATGCACTGGGCGCGCAACGCCGGGCTCAGGCCTTCAAAGGTTCGCAGTGTCTTATCCAATTGCGCCCGCTCCGAGTCCGAAAGAGTCCTCAACACATCTTCCTTCTCCGCGGGGGTCAGTTCGAAGAACTGGTAAAAATGGCGCACCACGCCCTCGCGCTGCGACTGGGTCAAAGATTGCCAGCGCCGAATTCCAGATTCGAGCTGCGCGTGAGCCGCAGGCGCCAGGTTTGTGACCGCCTGGGCCCGCTGTTCAGGAGATCTCGCGGCCAGTTCAAAGTAAAAACGGATCGTCGCCTCGTTATCCAGAAGCTCGTTTTGAACGGCGGGCGCAAGTTTATCCCATTCATCGAGGCGCGCCGTGACTTCTTTTTGGAGCGATTGGGGAATCCTGGCGATGAGCGAAGGCCGGTTCGTTGCCGGACTGCCCAGGAGCGGCATGAGATAG
>Ga0070738_10003971_pt1 | contig 18503 bp, 17 predicted proteins | sample Coa_R2_2_FD_66446 | JGI IMG/M metagenome (GOLD analysis project Ga0070738, IMG submission 66446) | Surface soil microbial communities from Centralia Pennsylvania, which are recovering from an underground coalmine fire - Coalmine... | ecosystem: Environmental > Terrestrial > Soil > Unclassified ... | reverse complement strand
GTTGGAGTAACACACCCGATCTCGTATCAACGCTCAACTTCGGCAGCCTGGAAATCTTCAAAATCTTGCAGCTTGATCTCGGCTATGACATCGAGTTTCGTCAGAGCGGCTCTCTTCAGGCCATCCAGACCGCTGAACAATACGCTTTTGCCCAACGAGAAGCCCACAATCTGGCCGCCGCCGGGCACCGGGTGGAGTTGCTTTCTGCTCGCGAGGCGCGCAGCATCGAACCCGAACTCAGCCCGCATATCCTGGGATGTCTCTACTATCCCTACGGCGGCAATGCCAATCCCGTGAAAACTGTGCAGGCGCTGGCAATGCTCGCGCAGAGACATGGCGCGAGCATCCTCACGCACCACACTGTTACCGGCATTACGCACCTGGATGAGGGCAGCTACGAGGTCATCACGCCACCGGCGACATTCAAAGCTCGAACGCTTGTCTTAGCCGCCGGTCCCTGGTGTCGCGACCTCGGCGCTATGCTTGGCCTCTCTATTCCCGTCTATCCTGTGCGCGGCCAGATGTGGGCCACAGCTCCTCAGCCACCCAGAATTTTTCACAGTATCGGCGCGCTGGAGTCGCACTTCTACTGGCATACGCATCCCTACAGCGATGAGCAAACCCCGCTCGAACTCACCCATCGCCAGGGTCAGCGGCTCACCCGTCATCTTTATGGTCGCCAGACGCGCGAGGGCGAGATCATATTCGGTGGTGACAGGCAGGTGAACGTTCCCAAAATCCCTGAACAGGCCGGTATCGAAGTCAATCACGCCCACGCGCTCGAACTCTTCCCATTCCTCAAAGACCTGCCCATCGTCCGTACCTGGGCCGGCTGGATGCCCTTTACTCGCGACCTGCATCCATTGATCGGCAAGATTCCTCGTTTCGACAATCTCTACCTGCTCACAGGCCTCAGTTCTTCTGGCTTTGAGAAAGGCATGATGGCAGGAAAGCTGCTCGCGGAGTTTATGCACGAAGGGATAGCCGACCCTATTCTCTCGGAAGCTGATCCGGGTGGCTCGATTGGGTTTTTATAACCTTATTAATTTTCAGGCTGCAATCGAGCATTCAGGTAGTCGTTGATCTGAGTCATAATGGCCTGAAGTTGGGATGGCTTAAGGCCGCTGTATTCGTGCCCTCCATCATAGGAAATATATTGAGGCGAACGTTGATCACTCAGAAGCGCCTGATAGAGTTGTTTTGACTGATCTGGTAGCACCGTCTTATCCAGGGTGCCCTGGATAATGAGCGCCGGTCCTGTTTGGGGAGCAATGTTATCGATCGGAGAGGCATCGTTAGCGAGCGGGTCTGGTTTTTTTAGCGGGTAAGGCTTTCTACCCAGAAGAGCAGGGATATCGTTTTGGACTTCCTGGTTCTTTCTGTTTTGAAAATATAATTCACGCAGATCGGTTGGCCCGAACTGATCGACGACGCATTCAACGGTGGGTGACTCGTTTGGATATTCACCGGCTACATCTGATGGGTGAATAGTTTGCAACTCGTCAAGCATCAAGGCCAGGTGCGCCCCAGCTGAATCTCCTAGCGAACAAATACGTCCAGGATCAAGACCAAGAGAAGAAGCATTCGCGCGCAGAAAGCGAACCGCCAGTTGGACATCACCGATCTGGTCTGGCCAATGATCGGTATCTTGTGAAAGATTTGGATTAGCCAGGCGATAGTCTATCGTGACGGCGATGTATCCCTCAGATGCATAGTGCTTACACATCATATCGTATTTTTCTTTCTGTCCTCCGACCCAACCACCTCCGTGTATCATAATAACGCCTGGCTCTAAGGAATGCGTGTTCACAGGTAAACATTCATCCAGGACTTCTTCCGCTATTGTCCCATCCCCATAGTTAACGTTAGGGATAAACTGTATCGAGTAAAGTGAAGCGGCGCGGGCCTGTGACGTTTGATGAAATCCGGCAAACTGTAGAAATACGAATGAAAGGATACTGATACAACAGGTGACGAAAACGAGGCTCAGCACGGGTGTACGACGGGTCATCGATTTCTCTCTTTCATTATCGGTGACTTGTACAAGATATTGTCTGTATCTTATACTGTCCCTTTCCTGTCCTGGTACATCCAATGCCTTATTCATAACATATTTATTGTAGAGTTGTCAAGGAAAAATTCGACTATAACGTGCTCTTGACGCCGGATATTAGGGTGTGCTAATATCATAGTAAAGAGGTTGGATATGAGCATATCCTAAGCCCAACTTGAGAGCAAAGGCATGGAGTTATATCCGCTGCGCCCGGTCGAAGACGCAACTCTTTTTGAACGCTGATTGGAATTGAAATGGAGAATAGAGCAATGAGTCTTTTACATACCAGGGAAAAATGCTCGCTCTGTAATAGATCGCTCGCGCGGTGGGATGCCTCGACTTGCGCGCGCTGCGGTTGCAAGCTGTGCGGCCACCATACCCATTTGTTACGTGCTCCTCACAGTTATGTTCTTGTTTCGGTCTGTGATCATTGCACGAAGAGTGTAACGGCAGTACATGTGCAGGCGCAACGACCCTCCCATCATGCCGCCCACATAAATTCGTAGGGGCCGATTTATCGCGCCCATCGCCGATTCATCGGCCCGTCCCTTTGCCGGACTAATTTGTGAAAATTCTTTTGATCGGCCCCGTCCCTTTGCCGGACTAATTTGTGAAAATCCTTCACCGGCCCTCTATACGGAACCACTATTGCCGGATTGCTTTGTTAAAACCTCATTATCGTCTCGCTTTGCCCCGGTTCATTCCTCACGCATTGCCGAATATATATGCAGCCGCGAAGACCAGCGCACCACTTCCAACCACCTGCACGACCGAGATAAGCCAGTTCGTCCCAAAGTAGCGATGACGGATGGCCGAAATCAACACCAGCTCAAAAGCTACCACGAAGTACGCGATAATCAGGGCCAGGTGTAGATCGGGGACCAGAAACGGCAGCGTATGCAACGCGCCGCCAACGAAGGTCATAATACCGGTAATCGCGCCGCGTATCACCGGGCTTCCACGTCCCGTCAGCTCGCCATTATCCGAAAGCGCCTCCGAAAACGCCATACTGATACCGGCGCCGGTCGCGGCTGCGATGCCGACCAGGAAGGCGTAAAAGGCGTGATGGGTGGCGAAAGCTGTCGCGAAGATGGGGGCTAGCGTGGAGACCGAGCCATCCATTAAGCCCGCCAATCCAGGTTGCACCACGCGCAGCAGGAAATTGCGCGATGTATCATCGCGCGTCCGAATCGCGTGAAACAATTCCGCCAGTTGTCCCTTAAGCGTATCCGGCGTCTCGGCTACCAGTTGATCTTGCTCTGACATTCTCTCAAGTTTATCGGAAACAGGTGTCTCATTCTCGACGCTACTGGCTTTATTGACATTGACAGGTGTCTGTTGTTCACCGGGCATTGCTGAACTCCTTTGTATGTGGAAGGAAGAGCATGGAAAAACGCTCCTCTATCATTTACTATTCAGTACGTGTCGCGCACGACGGGCAGAGACCATAGAGCCGAACTTCGTAGGACCCCAGTTCGATGCCTGCCGCGCGTGCCGCCTGCTCTAAAGCGTCCGCCGGTACATGGACATCGACCGGCACATCCAGCAAGGCGCCGCAGTTCGTGCAGACGGCATGGTCATGGCGCGAGGTATTGCCATCATAACGATTGCCCTCCTCGTCGCGTCCAATCTCCCGGATATAGCCCTGCTCGGCCAGGCTATGCAGGATGCGGTAAACGCTGGCCAGACCCATATTGGGCCGCACAGTCTTTACCGCCTCGTAAATCTCCAGCGCCGTCGGATGGTTGTGCGCCTCCAGTACGATATGCAGCACCGCCTGCGCATTACTATTCAGTTTTGTTTTCGTGATTGTTTCCATGTCAGGTCACCCTAATAATGATAATCATTCTCACTTTTTTTCTGGTTCTATTATGGAACATGGGGAGGGAAGATGTCAAGGCGAGCTATAAGATTGACAACCCCTACCAATCGTGATAGTCTTGCACTCAGGCAACACAGGCCACAACTCCAGTCACTTTCGTATAGAAATGCAGGATTTGCCGCATGCTTCGAGAAGACTACGAACTCTCCCGCGAGGATATTCTATTGCTTGCCAATCGCGATGCCCTGGCCGCCCTTTTTGCCAGGCTGGGCTACGATACCAACGAACGGCTCGTCCAGAACATCGCCGCCATGGGCTTCACGAACGATCTCTTGAAGTCCAATATTACCCGCATCGAACGCCTCGCCAGCCAGGATGCGCGCATGTTCGAGGTCTATCTTTTCGAACTCAAATCTGTCACCGTCGCTGCCACCCAGGCCATTGTGCGCAACTTCCGCAACCGGCCCGGCGATTACCTGCTCGTCCTCACTGACGACTACCAGCGCCTCGATTTCGTGCTGGTGGAACGCTATAATGCCGACCTCGCGAAGGGTCAGGAGACTGCTGCGCTGCCACCCGTCTCTAAACAGGTGGGAGTGCGACCTCGTGTTCTGACTGTCAATCGCCGCAATCCAGATGATGTAGCAGTGCGCGTGCTGCGCCGTTTCAGCTATACCGAAAGCGACACCATTGCCCAGTACGAAAAACTCCTCAGCGCCTACGATGTGGCCGATTGGAGCGAGCCGTTCTTCAATAACCGCGCGCTCTTCTCCGATTACTACCTGACCCGGCGCCTGCCTGATAGCCCCGAATGGAAAGATTCCGCCGCAGCCGGAGCCATGACGCGCGCCTTCCACGGCCTGCGCGAACTCTACGCCGATGTGCGCGAGACCTTTTCCAACCAGCCCGAGTCATTGACACGCGCTCAATTGCTCGAACCCGTCTTCTCCATCCTGGGCTTCGCGTTCCAATCCGTAAAAGCCAGTAATAATGGTGCGGCTGAACCGGATTACCGGCTCTATATAACAGATAGTGTCCCGCGGGCTGCCGATAAATCAGGCAAACAGAATAAACCCCTGGCGCTCTGCCTGGCCTATACCTGGGGCCGCAGCCTCGATGGTAAGGACGAGCAGCGCGACAATTCGACGCCCGACGAGAATCCCGGCGCGGTCGTCGTCACTCTGCTGGACTCCGGTGAGGCCGACTGGGCCATCGTCACTAACGGCAAGACCTGGCGCCTCTATTCCGCCAGGGCCCACAGTCGCGCCACCAACTACTATGAAATCGACCTCGAAGAGACCCTCGCGCAGCCACCTCCGCATCGCGAACTCGCCTTCCGCTACTTCTGGCACTTTTTCCGCGCCGCCGCCTTTGTTCCCGGCGAACGATTCGTGGATGGCGAACAACGCCAGGTAAGTTTCCTGGACAGCCTGATGAGCGAAAGCGAACGTTACGCCCGCGAACTGGGAGAGCGTCTGAAAGAGCGTGTCTTCTTCGAGATTTTCCCGCACTTCGCCCGCGGCTTCATCATCTACGCTCGCCGTACAGAGCAGCTTCCCGCCAACCTGGATAGCCTGGATGCCAGTACACGCGATGCCTTGCTGGAACCCTACTTCAGCGCCACGCTTACCTTCCTCTATCGCCTGCTCTTCCTGCTGTATGCCGAGAGTCGCGACCTGCTGCCCGTGCGCGAAGAGCGCGGCTACTACGAAAAGAGCCTGGAAAAGCTGAAAAGGGAGATCGCCCAGAAGGCCGGTACGATTGAAGACGAGGCTCCGCGCAAGCTGAAAGACGCCTACAACGACCTCAGCACCGCCTTCTACGACCGGCTGCAGGAGCTTTTTTCGGCTGTGGATAAGGGCAACGCTGCCCTCAACGTGCCCGTCTACAACGGTGGCCTTTTCTTGACACAGCCCGACCCGCAGGATAGCTCGCCCGAAGCCGGTGTCGCGCGTTTCCTGGCAACCTGCAAGATTCCCGACCGCGAGCTGGCGCTGGGACTCGATCTGATGGCGCGTGACCGCGATGAAAAGCGCCACGATCTCGCCTTCATCGACTACAAAAGCCTGGGCGTGCGCCAGCTTGGCAGCATCTACGAGGGTCTGCTCGAATTTAAATTGCGGGTCGCGCCCGAAGTCATGGTCGTCGTCAAGGGCAAAAAGACCGAGGAGATCGTTCCCTATGCCGAGGCGCAGCAGAAGAAGCTGCCCATCCTCAAAGAGGGGCGCGGCAAGGACGCCCGCGACAAGACGCTCCCCAAAGGCAGCGTCTATCTCGAGAACGACCGCCGCGAGCGCAAGGCCAGCGGCAGCTACTACACCCCCGATTACATCGTCAAATACATCGTCGAACACACCGTTGGACCCGTCCTGGCGGAAAAATTGGAGAGCCTGCGCCCGCTCTTCCGTGAAGCTGAAAAGACACTCAAGGTAGAGAAAGACAAGGTTCGGGCCTTGAACCGCAAGGACATCAGCGCCGAAAACGAGACCTACAAGAAGTTCCGCGAGACGCTCAACGAGGCCTTTTTCGACCTCAAAGTGCTTGACCCCGCCATGGGCAGCGGCCACTTCCTGGTCGAGGCCGTTGACTACATCACCGACCAGATGGCCAAAATCCTGACCGCCTTTCGCTGGAACCCCATCATTCACGAACTGGCCCAGACGCGCTCGGAAATCCAGCAGGAGATGGAGCGCCAGGGCGTGACCATCGACATGAGCAAGCTCACCGACCTCAACCTGCTCAAGCGCCGCGTCCTCAAAAGCTGCATCTACGGCGTCGATCTCAACCCCATGGCCGTCGAACTCGCCAAGGTCAGTCTGTGGCTCGACTGCTTCACGCTCGGAGCGCCGCTCTCCTTCCTCGACCACCACATGAAGTGCGGCAACTCGCTCATCGGCGGCAACGTACAGGAAGTGGAAGACGCGCTCAGCCACGACCTCTTCGGCCACCAGTTCGCCGGACTGCTCAGCGCCACCCAGTTGATGCGCAAAGTCGGCGAACTCTCCGACGTCACCGCCGAGGAAGTAGCCGCGTCGCGCCAGGCCTACAAAGGCGCCTACGATGCCCTCGCCCCTTTCAAACGCCTGCTCGACGTCTGGATCAGCGAATACTTCGGCAACAAAAAGGCGCGCATCACCACCAGCGTCTACGCCGGAGCCATCGTCGCCGGCAACTACAGCAAAGCCAATGCAGAAGACAGGCAAGCCATAGAAACCGCCCTGGAACTGGCAAAGACCAAACGTTTCTTCCACTGGGAGCTAGAGTTCCCCGAAGTCTTCTTCGACGAGACGAAACGCAGAGAGAACGGGGGATTTGATGCAGTGGTGGGGAATCCGCCGTATGTAAGGCAAGAAGGATTGGGGGATGACAAGGTAGCATTTAAGACGATGTATGAAGTGTTTAATAGCATAGCTGATCTGTATACCTATTTTATTGAGCGCGGCAATGTGATGCTGCGTCCAGGTGGCCGTTTTGGAATGATTACAGCTAATAAGTTTATGCGAGCGAATTATGGAGCTGCTTTGCGCTCCTTTTTGACTAACAAGATAAGGCTGGAAAAGCTGATAGACTTTGGCGATTTGCCCGTATTTGGTGATGCTACGACCTACCCTATCATCATATTGTCAAGTAACAATCCGCGTCATACTAACCCGATTGAATATGCACTACTGAAAACGCTGAACTTTAAGAGTCTTCCGCTGGCTATTCTCTCGAAAATAAGGAAAATGCCTGAGACTGCTTTTAGCGATTCTAACTGGTCTCTTGTTGCCACTTCAGAACAATCAATTCTGGATAAGCTAAAAGCAATCAGTATATCGCTAGGAGAATATGTCAACGGCACAATCAGGCGAGGCGTCCTTACTGGCTTTAACGAGGCTTTCGTCATCGATCGTGAGACTCGTGATAAATTGATTGCCGAAGACCGCAAAAGTGCTGAGATCATTAAACCTTTCGTGGTTGGAGAAGATGTGAAACGTTACAACATTGACTTTGAGGAGCGATATTTAATATTTACAAGGCGGGGTATAGATATAACGAGGTACAGAGCGATAAAGCAGTATCTGTTACAGTATAAAACTCAATTAGAGCCAAAGCCGACGAGTTGGAATGATAGAAAGCAAGGTGAATGGTTAGGCAGGAAACCAGGGCCATATAAATGGTACGAAATCCAAGATAATATTGCCTACCATGCAGAATTTGAAAAGTCAAAAATTATCTACCCAAATATTTGTATGCAGCCAGAGTTTGCCTATGATTCTGATAGATACTATAGCAATCAAAAGACTTTTATTATTCCAATGGCAGATATGTATCTATTAGCTGTTCTCAATTGTACTGTTATGAATTTCATTTTTGAGGTTACGTTGCCAAAACTACGAGGGGGATTCTTTGAACCTAGCTACGTCTTCATGAAGGATGTTCCCATTCGTCGCATCAACTTCACCCTCTCATCCGAACAACGTGCCTACTACCTCGAAAAGGCCAGAAACCTCTACGCCACCTGCCTGGACAAGAACGACCAGGCCTGTGTCCTCGGCTTCGTCGATCACCACCTCGCGCAGCAGCCCGAACAGTCGGATGTCGTACACGACCTGCTGGCATTCCTGGCCGGGGAGATGATCCGTCTGAACAAGGAGAAACGGGCCTTGCAGAAGCAGTTTTTAGACTGGTTGGTGACCACGCTTCACATTTTACCGGATAGGGAGGGGCGCAAAGGAATAGAGGTGTTAACAGGCAAGGGGAAAATAACGGATTATCCCGGCGATTATCAGAAGGGGGAGCCATACCTGGAGTTTGCCGATCTCTACGATATTTTGCTGAAGAATAAGGGGAAGCTAGGGGTGAGTTTGAGCGATACGGGGTTGGTTGAGAGGCTGAGGCGCGAGTATGAGGGGAGCCTGGAGAGGGTGTTGCCGTTGAAGGAGCGGTTGGCGAGGACGGATGCGTTGATTGATGCGGTGGTGTACCGGTTGTATGGGTTGGGGGAGGAGGAGATTGGGGTGGTGGAGGGGAGGGGGTAGAAAGTACCATAAAAATCATAGAATAATTATCACAAATATGTTATAATCCTCTTTGAGGAGGTAGTGGCCCATGCATATGAGCATAAGGAACAAAAGATGTAGAGAAAGGGTAGCCTCCTCGTGGGTTCGAGAAGTGAAACTGTATTTCGTAGGCTGGTAAACTTTAGTACAGCTCTTGATGAACTTGACACATCTGTAGCTGCATCAATCATCGCCCATATTATCCAGTTTGAGAAAGCTTGGAAAGTGAGCAAACACGACGGCGAAATACCCTCCGGATTTCACTTCGAACCGTATCTCAGGGTTGACGACCCATACCGGCTTTGTCAAATACGAGTAGGGCCGAAACATGGGTATCGTGCTTTAGCTATGTTCCTGAATAGAAGTTCAGATGCCTACTGGATTCACCTTTTCAAAAAGGTGAAGAATAGACAACCCGAAGATATGCAGCGAGCTCGTATACTTGCCCAACAGTTGTGGAACGAGCTTAAAAGGGAGCTATAACGATGAAAAGAGATGAAGATACCCAGATTTCAGGAACAATGAATGATTACCTTGTGCAGAGAATGACCGATGAACAGCACGGTCAAGAATTTACAATAGAATACCTCAAAGCTGATTTTCTTGCGTCTGCTGCCAATGCCCTCTCCTCTCTACGGCATCAAGCAGGCCTGACACAAGCGCAGCTTGCAGAGCGGCTCAACACTAAACAATCCGCTATAGCTCGCCTGGAGGCAGATTTCGATGGTGCAATATCTTTGCGTCGTTATATTGATTTCGCGCTTGCATGTGGATTCATACCGCATCATATAACCTTTGTTCCGTTAGTGACAGCAGGCAGCTTTACTTTAGCACAACCAGATAGGTCTTTGACTTTTGAGAATCAACAGAACTGGATGAATACTACTTTCCAGCTTACGCTTGAGCCTGTTGGTACAACATCTCAAATGACTTTTACTGTTTCTACATCAGTGACAACCTTGAAAGAACCGAGTCCAAAATCCAATATAGTTGCAACGCAGTTGCAACCACACCAATTACAGGAAAAGGTAGCTGCATAATATGCTTGAGCAGGTAAAAATTATCACAAGCAGAAGAGCTTATGAGTTTCAACCAGATGATTTACGTCTATCAGCCTTGAGTACCAAGCCAGTACAGGAACAAGTTCAATCGCTCTTTCGTTTCCAAACATCTGTCATGGGATCACCTATACCTACTTTTGGAGATGTTCCGGCTACTTATCCACCGGGGTTTGTCTTTGATATGGGCGTCTGGATAGCTGCTGATCAGCACTTGGTTCCAATTCGCTTTCTGCATTTTGAACAAAGGCGTATTGTGATCGATGTAGCCGGAACATCATCGGCTATCACGGATATTTATGAACGCCTTAATCAGTTTTTCGCTGAATTGCGCGCTCCTGACGGATCACCCATAATCGGTGAACCAAAAGGTATCCTGGATTATTCTGAAATTACGGCAAAATATCCTTTTTCGTTGGATATATTACTTGCAGAACCTTTCCGCGAATTACTCAAAGCAACCTTTCCAAGGGCTGTTGATAAGAAGAATGTAATGATTCCAGCATTCGGTATCCAATTTTATCCTGATGATCAGGAACTACAAGCAATGCCAATTCCTGGTGATGTTCGAGTTTTAACATTTACGCTGCGAGTAGGAACAAATCCGGATGAACATATCTATTTTAGTGGAGCTCCTCTTGACTCTGATACACATCTGCGCTATCTAAGTGATTTGGAAGCAAAGCTTACCACTTAGCTAGTGTAACATATAGCTCAATAATAAGATAAAGATATGGGTACCTGTATTGAGAGGCTAAAGAAGGTGAATAACGAAGTCGGGCAGGTTAAAGTCAGCTACTCTTTGCGAAGTTTGTAATGGATAACTCCATCTTGAATTACTCAATGACATGCAAATCGAAGCGGAAGAGCAACTCCATGAAATACAACCCTTGCTGGAGGAGGCTTTACAACACCTGGGTAATCCCGTTGCCCTTAAAACATGGCTCCTGACTCCTGTAACTTCTGGCGGTAAGAAGCCGGTAGAATATTTGTTAGCTCAGGATTACATGATATTTCGTGGTTTTCTTCTTCATATACGTACTGGCCAGGAGATGTTTCAGCCCCCTAAGCCCTTGGGACTCGTTTACCTTAAACGGCCCCGCGAGGAAGTCGAGCATGAGCTTGAACGGCTCAGACCAGGGGCGTGGCGATATGATGATGACACAGACGATAATGAGCCTTAACAATAAGCTCGGCAATCTGAGTAGTCCAGGACATATCATTCTCAGTGCAGCGAAAAACACTCTTTTTTCTTTTCAAAACACAAAAGGCACAAGCCTCCACGTATGGGCAGCATAGTCAGGGTACTCTTGCGGAAACGCGGCGGTAAGCATCATCTCTTCGGCCTGGATACGGTAGCAGTACGCGCCCGCCATCGGAGGCATGAGGATTATGGGTACGACCCAGTTGCCCGTGGATATTGCTGCGCCTGACCACATCAGCAGAGTAGCAATATAACCGGGATGACGAACTATACGGTAGGGTCCATTTGTAATCAGATGTTGTTGTTCGCTCGTTCGCAATGTGCGTGTGTAGAAGGCGCCCAGCACCCTGCTCGCCCAGACCCGTAGCACAATCCCGGCAATCATTATGATGATGCCGCCCCACGCCACCTCTTTCCTCTGGATGCGACCAATCTTCCGCTTGTTCAGCAGTGGAGCGGCGAGCAGGGCAAAGCAGCCAGAGCCAAAAGTAGCTCCAATCAGGCGTGTGCTTCCGCGATCTTGTGGTCCCGCTTGCCGACTGCTGGCGGCCTTTCCTTGCCTTAGAAGAGGTTCAGTGACAAAAAAGAGTCCTAGGAGAATAAAGGCTATAGATCGGGGACGCATCGTTCCCTCCTTCTGTTGCTGGTTTATTTTGTGACAATCCAGTATCAGGGTGCCGATTGTTTGCCTGATTACCAATGAAGCCTATCTCCACTATACACTTCAGCTTCTGATTCTTCAAGCATCCCGAAAGACGCGAACGATGCACCATGAACCCATATGGATAGGCTTTCAAGTCTAAACGCTCATATCCCTGCTCTCTCACAATTTTCCTGGCATGCTGTTCAGCATCGTCACGGTTACGAGCATAGAATGCAAACAGGATATCCATATTCTCTGACATACGGCAGGATAGTATCCATAGCGTCATCTCAATACACCCTCCTTTACGTTGATGGTATGAATTGATTCATATCATTACGATCCCCCTTATGTCAACATACCATTGTTGGTACAATCGGCTTAAAAGCAGGGAAAGGCCATGATACGACTACGAGTCAAAGAGGTTGCTAAGGAAAAAGGATTGAGCCAGGGCAGGTTATCCCGGCTTGCCAACATTGACGAGAATACCCTGAAGCGAATCTATCGCGATCCCTATGCCATCATTACTACGGAAACGCTTGATAAACTGGCCAGAGCGTTGGGGGTTCCATCCGCTGAACTCATTGAGGATGTAGCAGAGCAGTGAGGGAAGAGGAGAGAGAGGGTGATTGATGAGTTCGAAGTCACTATTTGCTATCTCTTATAGGTCACACTCCACATTTGACACATCCACTACAATCAGGACAGGAGCGAATCCGCAGGGCTTAAAGGTTATATTGCGCCGGGGATGGATCGTGACATGGTACAATACAGCAACGTATATCCAGCGATGTGCCGGTATTGATGATAGATCGCGCAAGAGGGAGTAATCGCAATGGACAACCTCATCCTGAACTCACTCGAAATTCACAATTTTCGTGCCTTTGAACATTTACAAATAGAACGTCTCGGCCGTGTCAACTTAATTGTAGGGAAAAATAATGTGGGAAAAACTTGCTTACTAGAAGCTCTACAATTATATGCCCAGCGAGGCTCTCCCCGTTTGATTCTAGAGCAATTGAGATCACACGATGAAAGTAAACAGGCGCAAGGTGGCTATTGGGATGCCGAAGAACTTCTCTCGGCCTTTAAATACATGTTCCATGGCCGTCCCGATGTGAGAACTCCAATCAAGCCAATCGAGATGGGACCCATTAATGATGTAAATTCAGCCCTCACTATTGCTCTCGACTGGTGGTATGCCGTACAGTCCAGTGAGGGAATTCATACCATGCAACTTCTGCAACCGGAAGAGTATAATCAACCTGTCAGTCGCGTACCTCGTCTTACTGTCCAGCTAGGCAAGCAAACCATCTATAATCTGTTGCTTGATTCGTCTCTCTTTACTGCTTTGCCCGTACTTTCATACCGGAACTCGAAACCATCAATGTTGTTTGGGTACCTGCAAATGGTTTGCACAAAGAGCAGATGGCGAGGTTATGGGATGATATTGCGCTTACCGATATGGAAAAGGAGGTGATCGCTGCTTTACGTCTCATTGCGCCGGGAACTGCAGGCCTGAATTTTGTGGGAAATGCTGCCTCAGTGGCGGAGCGTACCCCCATTGTAAAAATAGCAAGTATTGCAGAGCCGATCCCCTTACGCAGTATGGGGGATGGTATGCAGCGTATGCTCGGTGTTGCTCTCGCGCTTGTAAATGCCAGGGATGGGCTGCTGCTGATAGATGAAATAGAAAATGGAATTCATTATGCTGTTCAGCCGGATTTATGGAATAGTATCTTTTACCTGGCAGATCAGCTTAACGTTCAGGTTCTCGCCACCACACATAGCTGGGATTGTCTGGAAGGATTTAAGGAAGCTACTCAACGGAAGAAGAGGGAAGGACTGCTTATTCGCCTGGAAAATAGAAAAGGTAGGCTCGTTGCTACTATTTTGGATGAGCAGAGACTCAATGTTATTACTCGTGAGCGAATTGAGGTACGTTGATCATGAGTGATGAGATTCGGGAAGATAGGCGGAGAAATTACTTGCTTGTTGAGGGGAATGACGATGCCAGTGTATTTTATCATCTGCTCAGAACCCATCAACTACACGAACGCATTACTATAGTCGATAAGAAAGGTATCCACAATCTTTTAGCAACTCTTGATGAAGAACTCATACGTAGTGGGCTGGAATGCTTAGGTATCGTAATAGATGCAGATGTAGACCCTACTGCTCGCTGACAATCCTTACATGATAAATTGAGGAGAGCAGGCTATCCTACTATCCCTGCTACACCGGATGTTCATGGTACTATTATTAAGCAGGTTGAGCAGCCTACCGTAGGAATCTGGCTGATGCCTGATAATAAGGTTGCCGGTATGATTGAGGATTTTGCCAGCTTTCTTATACCGGACGGCGATAATCTCTGGGTCAGAGCTACAAATTGTGTACAACAGATACCGAAAGAGGAGCGCCGTTTTCGCGAGACATACCAAATGAAAGCTCTATTGCATACCTGGTTGGCATGGCAAGAGGAACCGGGTACGCCTATAGGATTAGCCATTACAAGACGTTATCTTGATACTAATGCTCCACATGCGCACTTACTTATGAGGTGGATTCGTAGGTTGTTCAAACTGGAGATGACAAACTCATAAGTGACCTGGCATCATACAAAAAATTGCTGTAGAAACGAGTTATAATCATGCACATCCCATTCGTCATCGACAACCAGCAGCACAAAATGGCCGATGTCCTGAATAGCCTGTTGCATCACTACAAAGGCCAGTCCCTCGACGTCGCCACCGCCTATTTCAACGTTAGCGGCTGGCAACTACTGTGCGATGGCTTGAATGGCATGGGTACTTTTCGCTTACTGCTCGGGGACGAACCCGAAGCTGGCTTTGACCTGGGATTGCGCGAGGTGGGTGCGAAACCCGTCAAGGGATTGATTCGCGACCTGGCAAAAGAAACCTTCAACGAAAAAACGTTGCGGCAGATCGAAGACCTGATCGCCTTCTTGCGCCGGGATAATGTGCAGGTGCGTCTATACACGCGCGGCTTCCTGCATGCCAAGTGCTACCTCTTTTATAGTGGCGGCGGCTTTGAACGCTTTACGCCCATCGCAGCCATCGCCGGCTCCTCCAATTTTACCCGCCCGGGCCTTGCGACCAACAAAGAACTGAACCTGGCGCATCGCGCGAACCTGCTGCCCGAAGAGGTGGAACCGCAGCGCGTCAAGGGCCTGTTAGAAAGCGATGAACGCAAGCGCCTGGGGCAGTTGGACGCGGAAGGACGCCTGGTCGCGGCCAATATTCCCGGCGTCCTCGCTATCAACGAACTCGCACAGTGGTACGAGAGACAGTGGGAAGCTGCCCGCGATTTCAAGGACGAGTTGCTGGACCTGATCGATTCCTCCAAGTTTGGGCGCAAAGAATATACCCCCTACCAGGTCTACATGAAGGCCATCTTCGAGTACTTCCGTGACGACCTGGAGGAGGCGGATAACGCTGCCAGTATGCGTTCGGCAGTTGACTTGAGCGAATTTCAGGAAGATGCCGTGAAAAAGGCGCGTAAGATACTTGCCAGCTACGATGGCGTCATGGTTGCCGATAGCGTCGGGCTTGGCAAGACCTGGATCGGCAAGAAACTGCTCGAAGACTATGCTTACCATATGCGCTATAAAGCCGTCGTCATCTGTCCCGCGGCCTTGCAGAAGATGTGGCGCGAGGAACTACTGAGCGCGGGTATCGCCGCGCACATCATTACGCAGGAAGCACTTGGACGCGATGAATTCGATATTCACGACGCGCAGGATGCCGATCTGCTGCTCGTCGATGAAAGCCATAATTTCCGCAATCGCAACGCCCAGCGTTACGAGAACCTCGAACGCATTCTGGCCGCCAACAATCGACGCGGGAAGGCCAGCGGCGAGCGCAAAAAGCTCATTTTGCTTACTGCCACTCCCATCAACAACAACGTCTTCGACCTCTACAACCAGGTCAACCTCTTCACGGGCGGAGACCGCAGTTACTTTGCATCGGCAGGCATCGGCGACCTCTATCGCTATTTTCAGGTTGCCCGCCGCGCCAATCGACAGCAGGAAAGCGGCATCGCCCTCTTCAATCTGCTGGAAGAGGTGGTCATTCGTCGCACTCGCCCCTTTATCAAAGAGGCCTATCCCAATGCCACCATCAAGGGCCAGCCGATTAGCTGGCCGGAGCGCAAACTCAAGACCATCCGCTATGACCTGGAAGCCACCTACGGCGGCATTTACGACAAGCTGGTCAATCGCATCGAGGGCCTGAAACTGGCTCCATATCGCCTGGAAACCTACAAGAAACAGGGCGTGAAGCGCGACCAGTTCGAGGAAGGACGCGAAGAAGCCCTCGTCGGCATCTTCAAAAGCCGCTACCTTAAACGTTTTGAGAGCAGCGTGGACGCCTTCCGCATCAGCATTCGTCGCGCCCTTGAGTTTCTGGAGACCTTTGAAAGCTATATCCTCGAAGGCAAGGTTCTCAACAGTACAGGCTTTCAGAAGGCTATGCGTTTCCTTGCCAGCGAGGATGAAGAAGACGATGCCACGCCCAATTCGCTTTCCGATCAACTCGACGCCAATATTCAGGCTCGTCAGTTCATTGAAACATTGCCCACGCTAAACGCCGAACTCTACGATCTCAAGCGCCTGCATAACGATCTGCGCAAAGACGTGAACGCCTTGCGCGAAGTCTGGCACGATATTGAAGCGATTACTCCCGCTCGGGATGCCAAACTGGAAAAACTCAAGTCCCTGTTAGCCGGAGAACTGCGGGGTCAAAAGGTGCTGATCTTCACCTATTACAAAGATACCGCTCGCTATCTCTACAGGCAATTGTGCGGCGATGATCCGGCAGCGATCCAATGGAGGGCCAGCGCCGGTGAGCCACGTGTTCGGCGTATGGACAGCGGAACCGATGCTCGCGAGCGCGCAAAACTGGTAGCGCAATTCGCGCCTCGTGCCAATAACAAACCCGAGATAGCAGGCAGTGACAGCGAAATAGATATCATGATCTCGACCGATGTGCTTTCGGAAGGGCAGAACCTGCAGGACTGCGGTGTCCTCGTCAACTATGATCTGCACTGGAATCCTACCCGTATGGTGCAGCGCGCGGGCCGCATTGATCGCATCGGAACCAGCTTCGACACCCTGTGGGTGCTGAACATGTTCCCTGACGATGGACTGGAAAAGCTGCTTGGCCTGGTCGAAAGCCTCTCGCAGAAGATTGCCAGTATTGACCGCAGCGGTTTCCTGGATGTTAGCGTTCTTGGAGAGATTGTCCACCCGCAGAACTTCAACACGCTGCGGCGTATCGAGGAGGAAGACGGCAAAGTGGTCGAGGAGCAGGAGCAGTTTGTCGAACTGGTGAGTAGCGAGTTTCTGCTCCAGAATCTGAAAACCCTGCTGGATGGTGGCATGCGTCAGATGCTCGAGGACCTGCCCGATGGCATTCACAGCGGCCTGGTACGCCAGGGAGCAAAAGGCATCTTTTTCTACTTCACGGCCCAGAATCAGGAACATGACCGGCCTGGCGCGAAGAGTGCCAGGCAGCACTTCTGGCGCTATATCGATCTGTCAGAGGATTGGAGAGGCGGGCGCATAGAGGACAACCGCTACGTCATCACCAACCTGATCCAGTGCCAATCCGACACGGTGCGCTTTGTGCCTGCTGATGGTGAGGTGGATATCTTCGCGTTGCAGGAAAAGGTCATTGCCTCAATTGTGCAGTCGTCGGAGGAGCAGGTGGCAGTGGAGGAGGCTCCTAAGCTGCTTGACCCCATCCAACAAACAATCGCCACGACCCTGCGTGGCTATATCAACAATCCCGCTATCAGCCGCAAAGAAGTGATCGCAGCCATCCAGCGCCTGAACGAACCCCAGCCAAACGTGTACATTCGCGCGTTGAGAAAAGCATACGAGGCCTTCACTGCTACCAATCAAATTGGTGATCTTCTGGCGGCGGTGCAAAACATCGGTTCCAGTATGGAGACTCCTGATGATAGGAATGCGGCCAGCATCGAAAGCAAAAGTCCTGTGAAGCGCGAGGATTTGAAACTGATGTGTTTCGATTACATATGGTAATAACAAGAGGATCCCATAGGCGGTATCAGCTCAGAACCGGCTACACAAACTCGTCTCAAAGGCAAAGACGCTCAACCAGCGTCTGCTCAACGCGCTGACAGGGTTACACACGGCAACAGCAAAGTGCGCCGTGTGTAACCCCCGGAGATCAACCGATCCATTGGATCCGAGCCAGCGGGATGACGAAGCCTATGGCTACTGCTCCCTGACGACCGTCCATCTCGTCTCAGAGGCAAAAACGTTCAATCAGCGTATTCTCCGCGTTATTCTGATTATTGACATAGAATCCGGCTGCCCACAAGCTATTTCCGCTTGCTCCATTCGGAGGGGGTCCCGAGATTGCCAATAGGGAGTTGCTTGCGTCGCTGACATTAAAGCTTGGAATAATGACCCATGCTGTCCCATTCCACTTTATGACAAGCGTTCCACTGACGCTACTTCCTACTGCATAGACATTCGTCGCGTTTAGAGCAAAAACACCACCCAGGAAGTTGTCTCCCCCAGGTGGATTGGGACTGGGGATCACGTTCCAACCTGAGCCATTCCAATTCTCGGTGAGCGTGTCGGTGATATCCCCTGGTGAAGCCCAATAAAATCCTACGGCCCATACGTCGTTT
>Ga0070738_10003970_pt1 | contig 18504 bp, 20 predicted proteins | sample Coa_R2_2_FD_66446 | JGI IMG/M metagenome (GOLD analysis project Ga0070738, IMG submission 66446) | Surface soil microbial communities from Centralia Pennsylvania, which are recovering from an underground coalmine fire - Coalmine... | ecosystem: Environmental > Terrestrial > Soil > Unclassified ... | reverse complement strand
ACGGTTTCTTGAGATAATTCCCAGAGGGCAAAGGTGCTATAACGCTCTAAACTGGTAAAAAAAGGAAAGTAAGGTATAGATGTCACTCAAGCGGTTGGTTTTGATTGTGCTGACGCTGGTTGCGATCACTGTTTCCGGATTGGCTTTATTAGGCAGTTGGCAAGAACCGCAGTTTCAAGGTCGCTTGGAACTTTACCAAACAAATATTGTGCTGGAAGCTGCTTCTTGGGAGCCGCCAGAGAATAAGGATGAAAATTTCCAAGCATTGCGTGAAGCTATACTGGGCGATAAACCTCTTGAAAATGCTACTGAGCAGTATCAGCAATCTCGTACATCGGCTCAAGCTAACTTGGAGAAAGCTAACAAACAATTAGCAAAACTGCGCTCTGCAGTGATAACTGCTCCTAAACCCAAACCAGAAACTTCTCCTGTTACTAATACCTCTCGTCTAGGACAAAAGCAACAGCTGCAGCAGTCAGTAGACCAACTGCAGAAATTTACTGCTCAGTTAGATTTAGACTTGGGAATCTTACAAGCGAGGCAAGGACAAACAGATGCAGCAAAACAAACGTGGAGCAAATTGCAGGCAAACTCCGAAGTAAATCCTCAATACGTCAAGTTAAGTGATGTATTAACAGGTCTGTGGAGTGTTCCCCCCCGTCTTTTGCCTGATGCTGAGCAGTTAATTCAAGATAACTTAGAAGGCTGGTTTCGCTTTACTGCTCTAAGTCAGCTCTATCAACTTCAGCAACGCCAAGAAGCACTTACAACCCTAAAAACAGAGCAACAAAATGTTGCACAGGGGGCTGTTGTGAAATTAGCCTTTATTGGTGTCGTTCCTGTTATGGGGACTTTTGCTGGTGTAGGATTGCTGCTGTTTTTAGTGGGTCAGCGCTTAGTTAAGGGAAAAGCAGCTATTTTGGCTCAAAATAGTGATGTAAAGTGGTTAACACCTTGGGATGGTGAAACAATTTTACAAGTCTTTGTTGTGGGCTTTTTCTTTGTGGGGCAAATCTTAGTACCCCTATTGTTGCCTCTTCTTTCCATCTCGCGTCCATCTGGTAGTGTGAGAATGCAAGCATTTACTGTTCTGGTGAGTTACTTGCTAGTAGCAACTGGTGCAATATTGGTGCTGTTTTTATCTATCAAAAGCTTTTTTCCACTACCAGAAAACTGGTTTCGCTTCAGAGTAAGAGATCGTTGGTTTTTATGGGGTCTGGGTGGATATTGTGTGGCATTGCCTATCGTAGTTGTCATCTCATTGATTAATCAACAACTCTGGCAGGGACAGGGTGGAAGTAATCCTCTTTTGCAACTGGCACTAGAAGCACAAGATTTTGTGGCGCTGGGAATCTTTTACTTTACGGCGGCGATCGCTGCCCCATTATTCGAAGAGTTTTTGTTTCGTGGCTTTCTGTTGCCTTCTCTAACTCGTTACTTATCTGTGTGGGGCGCAATTCTAGTAAGTAGTTTATTGTTTGCTGTTGCTCACCTTAGCTTGTCGGAAATTTTCCCATTGACTGCTTTGGGGATCGTTTTAGGTGTTGTTTATACGCGATCGCGTAATCTCCTCGCTCCCATGCTTCTCCACAGCCTTTGGAACAGTGGCACCCTACTCAGCCTGTTTATTTTGGGAAGTGGCAATTAATTCTACGTGCATTCATGTAATAATAAATACCTATTGTTTTTGTAGAAACAATTAGAATCTTGAATGCATTCTACTTTTACAAAAATTTACATACCAGCACTGGTATTATTTGTCAATCAATGCTAGGTTGAAGACAAATGATATTATGAGTACATAATTACTCAAGCCATTATGTTAACTAAATAGCAGCAGATTAGTCTATTTTGACTGATTCTACTTATTAGCGCATATTAATTGTTTTCATTCCGCCCTTATCTTTGTGGCACATTCTGTGTTCGCTGTCTTCATGGTTGCTTGTGTAGGCTATCCTAAACCAGCATCTGAGTCAGTATCCACCTTGTGAGTGCAGCGGAAGCTATTCACAAATATACCCATTGGCTCTTGAAAGTCATATGGGTCACTCGTCTATTCTCAAATATAAATAGAGTCAATGAGAAGCATTATATTACCCGATATCTAGGGAATGACATACTTCTATGATTCTAGCGTCCTAATAGAGAAATAGAGCGCTATTTTTTGCTGCTTTTCTCAGTGCTTCTACTGAAACAGAAGCACTGATAGTCAATTTATGATTGTTTATAAAAGCACAAAGTTTGATTTTATACATTCTTAGATAAAGGAGTTCTCATCTTATGGCAAATCTTAACCCTAGCCACGCTACTAAACAACTTCTTGCTGGGTACTGTGGCATCATTTTTGGGAGTTTGGGCATTCATAAATTTGTTCTTGGATATCCAGCAGAAGGATTAATTATGCTGATCATTTCTTTAGTCGGTGGTTATTTCACCTATGGCTTTACACTGCTAATTATGCAGCTTGTGGGTTTAATTGAAGGAATGATCTACTTGAACAAATCCCACAACGAATTTGTTGATACCTACTTTGCCAATAAACAAGGCTGGTTCTAGATATTTTACCCCTTGACAGCATCAAGATAGTCAGAGACTTCCTCGTCGTCACTTAGGCATCTACGACATAGTGAACGCAATGCATTAGCAGGTGTATGAGAGCTTTGCGAAGAGTGTGTTCAATAGCTAGCCTGAATCTCCTTTGATAGTGACTATCCCAACGAAATAATATTGCATATCCTAAACAACATTGTTGTTATCCGAGAAACATTTTATTAGCAAGAATATGCTAACCCTTAAACATAGAACTCTAAGATTTGTCATCCTAACCTTGCTTGGTTGCGGATATTTTAGCGGTATATCTCACTTGGAAGTGAACGAGTTTTTGAAAAGTGAGGTTGCCCTCATACCAATACAACTGGTGGTGGCAATTTATATAACTTATTTACATTGGAGTCGTCATGGAGACTCTGCCGAACTGGATAATTAGAGAAAAGTTAATATTTTTTGCTGTCAGAGTTGCGGATTTCGCCTAACCTCAGATTAGAGACGTTTGATCAAGGCGTTGCCGTTTCGTAGCAAATTCAACTATTCTCCATGCAAATTGTCCCAAAAAATAACCTTATTACAGAACAAGACCCACCACCGCTCACAGAGAAAATCATCTTGGATGTGGGGGGTATGAAGTGTGCTGGCTGTGTGAAGGCTGTAGAACGAAACCTCACTCAACATTCAGGGGTGAAGAACGTTTGTGTTAATTTGGCGACAGAAGTAGCAGTCATAGAATCGGAAGTTGGTACAGTAGATCCAGATACTTTAGCAGAAAAATTGACAATAGCTGGATTCCCAACTCAACCGAGGAAATCTGCCCTAAAAAGCTTAGACAAAACACAAACAATACAAGATCCTGCAGAAAAACAGCGTCGAGACATGCAATCTGCACAAAGGCAATTGGTAGTTGCCGCGATGCTACTGCTATTGTCGGGAATTGGTCATTTTGCTAGTATTGGCAACCCAGCATTGCAAGCTTTGCAGAACATTTGGTTTCACTTTGGATTGGCAACTGTGGCGCTATTGATCCCAGGTCGTCCGATCTTAGTGGATGGCTGGCGCAGTGCATGGAACAATTCACCTAATATGAATACTTTAGTTGGATTGGGAACGCTTACAGCCTACACTGCCAGTTTAGTGGCCCTGCTGTTTCCTCAACTAGGTTGGGAGTGCTTTTTCGATGAGCCCGTGATGATGTTGGGCTTCATTCTGTTGGGGAGGACATTAGAACAACAAGCTAGAAATCGAGCAACAAAAGCATTTAAGCAATTGCTTGCTCTTCAACCACAAGTAGCACGATTGATTGTCCTCAACGAAGCGAGTGCAACAGGGGAGCAACTTTCTACGCCTCTTGTTGACTCACAAGTTATAGAAATTCCCGCTGAGCAGGTTCGTGTAGGCGAATGGTTACAGGTTCTGCCTGGAGATAAAATCCCCGTTGATGGTGAGGTAGTCAATGGACAAACTACCGTAGATGAATCTATGTTGACTGGGGAATCAATGCCAGTGCTCAAGCAATCAGGAGATATTGTGACAGCAGGGACACTGAATCAGTCGGGAGTGGTCGTGGTTCGAGCAACTCGTACTGGAGAAGATACAACTTTGACGCAAATTCTTGCTTTAGTCGAAGCTGCACAAACCCGTAAAGCTCCCGTACAAAGATTAGCAGATGTAGTAGCTGGGTACTTTACCTATGGTGTATTGGCAGCGGCTTTACTAACATTTGTCTTTTGGTATTTTTTCGGCACCCATATCTGGCACGATCTAGCCATATCAACTGAAGTCCTTCACCACTCCCTCACTCCCTCCCACACTCACGCCCTCACTTCTGCCCACTCTCCTCATGGGTCACTGCTTCTGAGCTTAAAACTAGCGATCGCAGTTATGGTGGTTGCTTGTCCTTGTGCTTTAGGACTTGCCACACCAACAGCCATTTTAGTAGGAACAGCAATCAGCGCTGAACGGGGTCTGCTGATCAAAGGTGGTGATGTTTTAGAAAGAGTACACCAACTAACCACTGTGGTTTTTGATAAGACTGGCACTCTGACAACTGGTAATCCCACTGTTACTGATTGCATTCTCATAGGAGATGAAGGGACTGGGGAGAGGAATTATTCCTTACTTCAACTAGCAGCAGCAGTAGAAAGTGGCACTTGCCATCCTCTAGCAAAAGCTATTCAAAAGGAAGCACAACGCCAACAGTTATCTATCCCTGCTGCCTGTGATTTTCATACAGAAGCAGGACTTGGGGTATCTGCTGTGGTAGATGGTACAAAAGTGCTCTTAGGCAATGGCGACTGGTTGCGTTGGCATGGAATATCTATTAGTGAACTTGAACAAACTCAGGCACAAGTTTTAACAGCAGAAGGGAAAACAGTGGTTTGGGTCGCACTCACAGAAACAATCATAGGACTTATTGCTGTTCAAGATACCCTAAGACCAGATGCTAAAGCAGTGATAGACAAGTTACATCACATGGGTTTACAAGTCATGCTACTCAGTGGTGATACACCACAGTCAGCTAATGCCATAGCAAAACAACTGGGCTTAGATAGCACTCACGTTATGGCGGGTGTCCCTCCGGCTAAAAAAGCAGCCGCTATTCAGGAATTACAAGAAAAAGGGGTAGGCACTAGAGAGGGAATTAAACAAAAAGCCACTCACAAGAATGTTATCGCTATGGTGGGTGATGGCATTAATGATGCGCCAGCTTTGTCTCAAGCAGATGTGGGAATTACTTTACACTCAGGGACAGATATCGCGATGGAAACAGCTGAGATTATCTTGATGCGGGATTGCTTAACCGACGTTGTAGAAGCCATCAAGCTTAGCCGTGCGACTTTTAACAAAATCCGCCAGAATTTGTTTTGGGCTTTTGCATACAACACATTAGGAATTCCCTTGGCTGCGGGTATTTTATTGCCCAGTTTTGGTTTTATTCTGAGTCCTGCAGGTGCAGCAGCCCTTATGGCTTTTAGCTCTGTTAGTGTTGTTACCAATTCTCTCTTACTACATCGGGTTGTCCACCGTCTATAACCTCTTCCTTTAGAGGTATTGTTTTCTAGCAAAAATATTTGTTTTGTCCTTCTCAGGTTAAACTAAGTCGATAGTCATCTGTTAAAGATTCCTCAACTTTGCCTTTGAGTTCTTTGAGAGTCTCACTAGACCCGAGAAGAGTAGAACAAGGCCATTCTACTCTTCTTAGAACTGTATAAACCAGACCAGAGTGCATGTCAAATTAGTACGATTGGCTCTAGCTTAAAGAATGGCAGAAAACAATACTAGTAAACACACCTTTACTCAGAATAGTTCAACCGAACATAACAACGATTTATCAATGGCAGTCCCAAACAATGAAAGTCATCTGTTAATCATAGAAGATGACCAAGGACGCAAAGAATTTCCTTTAGATCGCCCTATTTATTCCATTGGTAGAGACAAGAACTGTGATATCCGTTTATTTTCGCAGTTCGTCTCTCGCCGCCACGCCACATTAGTTAGGCTAACACGAAACAATACTAGCCATAGATATTACTACCGAATTGTGGATGGCGATGCCAAAGGTAAGCCTAGTTCCAACGGTATAATGGTCAATGGTCGTAAAATGCTAGCCCATGACCTCAAGAATGAGGATGAAGTTGTTTTTGGTCCTCAGGTACGTGCTATTTACTACTTACTACGAGATACCCCTAGATCGGGTCAAACTGATGCAAGTGAGTATGATATTACACTGATAAACCCCGGCATGACTGAGGATATGGAAGACTGAAAATCTCAGTGATTCTCATAATTTTGGAGAGGACGTTTTGCTATAAGCTAGCCAGCAACAGCGCAGCTAGCTGAAGCAAACATCTCTTGGGCAATAGCACCCACTAGCCAGCAAGGCTTTCAATCAGATGCCAATGGCGACAATCTTCGATTGCCTGTTTGATAAATTCAAACATTTGCCGACAGTGATTATGAAGCTGCAGTGGCAATTCCTCGTTTTTAATCACAATACTCATTCGAGATTCTGATTCTGTGGCTGTACTTTTATCAATCAGCACTTCCACTGTTACCAACTTAGAGAAGGAAACATTACCAGGAATCTCACGCGCCATAATGTAGTCGGCTGTATAGTATTGAACATCCAATTGACAATCTTGTAGAAGTTCTACAAGTAACGGTTGGAGGTGATCAATAGGAACAGAAACAATAAATGAACAGGTATAGCGAGCCATAATAGCCCCACGCCTTGCAACACTCCGTCCATCCTATAATATCGAACTGTATAAAAGCCAAGTGATTATAGATTCATTAAAGATTGAACCTTGAAGTGGGTTGCTTGGCAACTGAGGACAGAAGGCCACCAGGGGCAGAAGAGAAACTGCAAAATCCAACTATTAACCACGAACTAGTAAAATAGGGAACAGGGGGAGGGTCAAAATGAAAGTAGCGATTACTGGAGCAACAGGATTTGTAGGTAGACGTTTAGTAGAACGACTTCATCAAGAGGGTCAAAAGGTGTTGGTGTTGACTCGTAATCTTGCTTCTGCTCGAAGTGTTTTTCCCACTGAAGCTTTTGAAAATGTGGAAATCATTGCTTATACACCAACGATATCTGGTTCTTGGCAAAATGCCATTGCCACTTGTGATGGCGTAGTTAATATTGCAGGGGAACCTATAGCTGAGAAACGTTGGACACAAGAACACAAGCAAGAAATTTTTGATAGTCGCAAGCTAGGTACAGAAAAAATTGTAGAAGCAATAGCAAACTCCAACCCTAAACCACGTGTGTTGGTTAATGCCTCTGCTATCGGTTACTACGGCACTAGTGAGACCACTACCTTTGATGAGACAAGTTTAGCTGGCAAAGATTTTCTCGCTCAAGTTTGCCAAGCATGGGAATTAGAGGCGCAAAAAGTGACTGCTTATGGCGTACGATTGGTGATTTTGCGATTTGGTATCATCTTAGGCAATGGTGGTGCTTTGGGTAAAATGGTTACACCTTTCAAGCTTTTTGCTGGTGGTCCATTGGGCAGTGGAAGACAGTGGTTTTCCTGGATTCACATAGATGATGTCGTGAATCTCATTCTCCAAGCCTTATCTCAAGCAGAAATACAAGGCGTATACAACGCCACTGCACCTCATCCGGTCCGCATGGCAGAATTATGCCAAACTCTAGGACAAGTCCTGCATCGTCCTTCCTGGCTACCTGTTCCTGCTTTCGCTCTTGAAGCCCTTTTAGGGGATGGGGCAATGGTAGTTTTAGAAGGTCAACAAGTTCTTCCCAAGCGTACTTTAGAAAGTGGCTTTCGATATCAGTACCCCAATCTAGAGCCTGCACTCGAACAGATTCTTAAATGAAGTCATTTGTCGAAAACAAATGACAAAGGGCTAATCCGTCAAGAATTTCCGAGAAACCCAACTGATAATACCACTGAGCAGCGCTCCCGCCATTAGGATACCCAAACTTGGCGTAAACACAGGTTGCCAAAGTTTGTACCACAAATCTAAACCTAGTGGCACTCCAGCCAAATGACCGATGAGCGCGATCGCCAACCACCCAAAGCTGAACAGTACCAAAAATACATCCGCCACCAAAATCAGGTTAAGCCAGTATAAAAATTTGTCTTTCATAAGAGTAGGGAGTAGGGGGTGGGGAGGAGCCACTGCGTTGCGGAGGTTCCCTCCGTTGTAGCAAGTGGCGTTAGGGAGTGGGGAGCAGGAGACAAGGAGGATAGGGGAAGGGAAGCACTCTATCCTATCTATACACTATGCCCTATGCCCTACTCCCCATTCCTTACTTTTCAAACAGCCAGTTTTTAACCTTTGCTAAACTTTGCCAATCTGGTTTTCTGCTCAAACCCTCGTCGATGCTACTCTTAACTTCCTCTTGCCATTCTTGGTTTACGAACATTAACTGTTGTGCAAAATCAACATGTTGTCGTAAACCTTTTTGACCAGTTTCCAACATAGCCACAGCGAGATTGACTCTAGCTTGTGGATCTTGTGGATTTAACTTCACTGCTTTTTGTGCAGCTTTGTAAGCAGAGTTGGGTTTATCATCAAGCAAATACAACCAGGAAAGACAAGTCCAAGCTGCACTACTTTTGGGAGCACGATCACAAACTTCTTTAAACAGAGGGATCAACGAAGTTGCTGACTCTCCAGCTTTATAGCGTTCTAAACCTGTATCAAACAGGGATTCAACCGTGTTAGTCATTGCTTATTAGTCAGCAGTTAACAGTTAACAGTCAACAGTCAACAGTCAAAAAACAATCACTGTGGACTATGAACTCTTGACTATTGACTATACACCAAACGACTTACCGCAGCCGCAGGTTTGGGTAGCGTTAGGATTAGTAAATTGAAAGCCGCCGCCAATCATAGCATCACTATAATCAAGCATTAAGCCATAAAGGTATAATAAACTTTTACGATCGCAAACAATCTTAAAGCCATCGTAGTCAAAAACTTCATCTTGAGCTGTAATCTTACTGGGTTCTTCGAAATCCATCATGTAAGACATTCCGGAGCATCCACCCTGACGTACTCCAACCCGTAAATATAGGTCTTTACCTTGCCTCTCTTGCAAAAGTTTCACGTGCCGCAATGCTGATTCACTCACCTGAATTCCTCGTTGCTGAGACTGAGTAGTTGCCTGTGTCATCTGTTTTTTGAACTCCAAAGTTAGTCAAACCGTTAGTCTATATATATATGGACAAGACGGAAGTATCAACCCCAAGCTTGTCTGTATGTTCGAAAGGCTTTTGTATCCATTCTAGCGACATTGATGTTGCTGGTTGTGAATTGTAAATACTCCGTCAAAAGCACATAAAGATTTTTATTCTAGAATTGAGAGACTCGGTATCTTTAGAGGACAACCTCAGTGGTAGCCATCAGCCTTAACTATTTGCAAACCAAGTAGCCAAAATTTTATCTAAGGCTAGCCTTAAGCCAAAAATTTACTTTCAAATTGCTTTTTTTTGATTAACTTATCTATGACAAGTTTTAATCGCTCTACCAGTCGTCGTTTGAAGAAATTAACTCAAATTCCTTCTGTATGGGAGGGCGATCGCCGTCCATTGTCATCAACACAAACCCCAGCCGAGGACTCAGAGGCAAAGGGCGAATGTATTCTATGGGTGGATGGCACGCAAGGTATTGTTCGAGGAATGGACATGGTAGCCTCTGAAACTGGTCCGGAGGCAATTGTGCGCACTTTAATGCGAGCAATGGAACATCCTCATAGCCCTGCCAAACCTGCTCGCCCCCAAAGAATTGTGGTGAGAGACCGAGAAATTCAATTCTATCTACGAGGCGTGCTGCAAGATTTAGACATTGCAATTGACTATGCAGCAGAATTGCCCTTAATTGATGAACTGTTCCGTGGCTTCGCCGAAATTTTAGATAGCCAAGTTCCTGATCTACCTCCACAATATGCACATGCACTGCGAGAAAAAGCATTAGCAATTTGGCAAATAGCTCCTTGGGAATTACTAGAAGAACAGCAAATCCTGTCGATAGAGATTAACAAGTGGGACGTAGGTACACTCTACGCTTCAGTTATGGGGATGCTGGGGATGGAGTATGGGGTGTTGTTCTATCGTTCGGAGGAGTCCTTAAAACGGTTTCGCGCAACAGTTTTAAGAGATGAAGACTCAACACAGCGTTTGGAAGAAGCTTTCTTAAAGCAAGATTGTCTATTCTTAACTTTTGAGCATGCTGAGGGCTCAGATGAGGATGAAGAAGAATTCGAAGATTTAGCAGATCTACCTTTATCAGAAATCAACCCTACTTTCGGTAATATACACCCCCTAGAAGGCTTACGGTCTGTTTTGTATGATGAGGAAGCGCAGGTTGTCTTTGTAGCACTCGAAAGCCTTTACCGCTTTATCCGCGATCATCGCCGCCAGTTTAGTGAGGATATTTTTCCTGCCCTCAGTCGTCGCTACCGTATTCAACTCCCTCATTCTGATGAACTGACTAAGTCAGTATCTGTCACCGTCTCTACTGTACCTCTACTAGCAGCAGAGTTAGAGGAAATGGCAGCTTTTGAAGTTCAAGAGGATGAAGAAGAATCTGAAGATATTCCGGCTTTTGAGTCATTGCGAGACGACCTAATTCCAGAAGATTCATTTCTCAGTTTGGGTGTGGTGTCTTGGGAGATGTTGGAATACCTACGTAAGGGCATTAAGTACCATAGTGCTGGGGAAGTCACACAAGCTGGTGAAGGATTACCCGTTATTCTGGTTCAAACGTCTCGACCCAAAGCCAAGACAGTCATTGAAAATATTGAACAAGCAGGCGGTCTTAAAGCAATCTGCTTTAATCCAGGTGCAGATCCCTTGGATAGGAAACACTACGACTTGGGTTTATTACAAACTGGGAATGATGAATTATTTTTATTTGGTGAGTTTGAAGATGATGACCCAATCCATGTAGAAGCTCGGAAAAAATGGAATCAGAGGTGTAAGAACACTAAGGGCTATTGCGGTTTGATCATTGCTAAGGGACTCACAGGAGCATCTCGTGGAAATCCCCAAATGAGAGATATGATGGCTCTGTTTGAGGCACGCTCTCTTTCTCCAAAAGATTTGGGTATTGGTACTTTGCAGCTTATGCCCCAACTGCAATTTGAATGATTATTTTTGACATTCTCTCCGATATTAGCCACCTAGGATTCTTCTGTACTCAATGAGTTGGGATTTAAATCCCCAACTCATTACTTCTGACTACTGTGACTTCTTTTTAAGAGCAATTTGTTTTGCTGTGTTGTAGGTATAAAAATTATCTTTTAAATTGAAAACAATTTTTATTTTTCCTATACATGTGGTTTACAAAAATTTTATTTTAATTTTAAGGTCTTTTATGCTTTTATTATAGGAATAAATACCAATAGAGATTTATGATTTGAATAAATAGTTATTGAACAAACAAGGAAAAAGAAATACAAGACAATACAAAGATATTCAAGTTAAATTTCATCCTGTGTTACCCAATCAGTATTATCTAACAATTTTTGTTAGAGATCCATTCACATTTTTTGTACATGACAAATAGCTGAATTATTATTAAATTATCAAAATTTTAAAATAACAGGTATTTGTGCAATTCCTAACTAAATGAATATAAGGTATTGGCAGAAGCTAGATGAGCAAAAACAGTAGAAAATATCTGGGTCAAAGTCAGGAACAAAACAGAGGTATTTCTGTCAAATAAACCAAGCGATACAATAAATATCACTAAGTCTAAGTAATCTCTAAAAATATTGATATCTCTTCTTTAAGAATTGTAAAGAACAGTTGGAGCTTTACACTCCCTGGTCATCGATGGTCATTAGTCATTCGTCACAAAAGACCAAGGACTAAGGATAAAGAACTAGGGATTCGAGACAAACCCATATTAAAGAGTACACAGAAGGCTAATTTACCCATCGTTCACCTACTAAGACACGAAATAGTTTGATATGTGACTAATCAGCTAGCAAATACTTTGATATTCTGTTTTCAGACGTTAATATTTTGCCGACAGAGTTTTTTAACTTAAGACAGGTAAAAATATAAAACTCTGCTAACGATAAGTGTTTGAGGAAATTTTTAAAATTTGTTTAGTCAGTCTCGAGGGCATCATCTTGATAAGTTCATTCTATTGAACAGCAAGTGTGCGCTATTTTTCCTGTCACAACACCAACACATTGATGGACACTTTCATATTTCATTGAAAAATGAACAATGTTTTTAGAGGAAAATTTTTTTTAGTGTTAGTAAAACCGCTTGTTTCCTGACAAAAACTTTGATAATCTTATGCTTCTCATCTTTCAGTTAGAATCTCTCAAGTGATGTCACTATACAGCAGATAAAAGGGCAAATGACTAATAAGAAATGGGCGGTAAAACGTATCACGGTGAATTTAGCAGCACAAGAAGCTGACAAACTGGAGAAATATTGTCAGCAGACAGGTAGACCTGCAACAGATGTTATTAGGGAATTGATCCGAGGATTACCCATATCGGATGACACTAAGGAGATAAACGCTTAAACGAGTACACATGTTTTTTTTTGAAGTCCTTAGTTTGTTTTTTAGCAATCGCTCATGAGCCATTCATGAGTGCTGAGTAGCAAATTCTGACACCAAACCAGTTACAATCTGTAAAGAAACTGAGAAGGAAGCACAGAATGCGCGTTGCGATAGTAGGTGCGGGACTGGCTGGGTTGGCAACAGCTATAGATTTAGCTGATGCTGGCTGTGAAGTTCAAATCTTTGAGTCTCGTCCGTTTGTAGGTGGTAAAGTTGGCAGCTGGGTTGATGGTGATGGCAACCATATTGAAATGGGGTTGCATGTGTTTTTCGGGTGCTACTACCAGCTATTTGAGTTAATGGACAAGGTGGGAGCATTACAAAACTTACGCCTGAAAGAACATGTCCATACCTTTATCAACGAAGGTGGACAGACAGGGTCTCTAGATTTTCGGTTCTTCACAGGTGCACCTTTCAATGGGCTAAAGGCATTTTTCACGACTTCTCAACTCTCTTTACAAGATAAGCTGCAAAATGCGATCGCTCTTGGACTTAGTCCTGTAGTACGAGGTTTGGTAGACTTCGATGGGGCAATGAAAACTATCCGTAACCTGGACAAAGTCAGTTTTACTGACTGGTTCACTCAGCACGGTGGTAGCAAGGGTAGTATAGAAAAGTTGTGGAATCCCATCGCCTATGCTCTCGGCTTTATCAATTGCGACAATATTTCTGCCCGTTGCATGTTAACCATCTTCCAGTTATTTGCAGTGAGGACAGAAGCGTCGGTACTGCGAATGCTGGAGGGTTCTCCCTATGAGTACCTGCACAAGCCTATTCTAGAATATCTGGAAGCTAGGGGTACAAAAGTCTACACTCGCCGTCGAGTGAGAGAAATTCAGTTTACTGAAGAAAGTGAGCAAGCTCGTGTCACTCAGATCGTTGTGGCAAATGGTGATACAGAAGAATACATAACTGCTGATGCCTATGTTGCCGCTTGTGATCTCCCTGGAATTCAGCGCCTTCTACCCCAAAAATGGCGTAAATGGTCCGAGTTTGACAACATTTACAAGTTAGATACAGTGCCAGTAGCAACCGTGCAGTTAAGGTTTGATGGTTGGGTCACAGAACTAGAGAATGCAGTTGAACGTAAGCAGTTAAGTCATGCTGTAGGAATAGATAACTTGTTGTACACTTCTGATGCTGACTTCTCTTGTTTTGCTGATTTGGCTTTGACTAGCCCTGCTGATTACTATAGGGCAGGGCAAGGCTCATTGTTGCAGCTGGTGCTAACACCAGGAGATCCATTTATTAAAAAGAGTAACGAGGAGATTGCTTCTGTTGTCCTCAAACAAGTTCATCAACTCTTTCCATCGTCACGAGAATTGAATATGACTTGGTACAGTGTGGTGAAACTGGCACAGTCTCTATACCGAGAGGCACCAGGAATGGATATTTATCGTCCTCAGCAGAAAACACCAATTTCTAATTTCTTCCTTGCTGGTAGTTATACTCAGCAAGATTACATCGATAGTATGGAAGGAGCGACGCTTTCTGGACGGCGTGCAGCAAAAGCTATTCTAGAAAATGTGAAGAAATAGAAGAAATAAACCACCAAGATGCAAAGGAAGCCAAGGAACAACAGATATGGCAGACTGGCTAGAGCATAGTGTACAGGTGGAGGTAGAAGCTCCTATCGAATTAGTCTGGAGTTTGTGGTCTAACTTAGAGCAGCTGCCTCGCTGGATGAAGTGGATTGATTCGGTAAAAGTTCCTGAAGATAATCCAGATATATCTGTATGGAAGCTAAATACTGGTGGTCTAGAATTTACCTGGAAATCTCGCATACTTAAAGTCGTTTCCCATCAGATCATTCAATGGGAATCAATTGATGGCTTACCAAATCGGGGAGCAATACGTTTTTACGACCGTCACGGTAGCAGTGTTGTAAAACTGACCGTTGCCTACGCTATCCCTGGAATTCTTGGCAAGATTATGGATAATTTGTTTTTAGGACGAGTGGTAGAATCCACTCTCAATGCTGATTTGGAGCGCTTTAAACAGTATGCCCTCCAAGCCAAGTCTCAGCAGTAAGCTACCTCGCCCACTGTTGGGTAGGGGAGCAGAGGGGATAAGGGGGACAGGGGGACAAGGGGACAAGGGGACAAGGGGAGCCAGTGCGTTGCGGAGGTGTCCTCCGTTGAAGCAACTGGCGTGGACAAGGGAGACAAGGGGACAAGGGGGACAAGGGGGCAGAGGTAATACTCTACACTATGCCCCATGCCCTATTCCTAACTCCTCACTGCTTGCTCGCCGGCTCACCATGTTGGATCAGAATACAAATTGATTGTTAACGCGTCGTGTCCGGGTGGAACTGAGGTAATGCAGGCGCGGATCATGTTTCCATCTTCTAGTTCCACAGTGCAAGCGTGGCATGATCCCATCAAGCAACCTGTTGGAATGTACACACCAGCTCGATCTGCTACATCTAACATGAGTTCTCCGACTTCGGCTTCAACTGTAATATCTTCTGGTAAAAAGCGAACACAAACAGTCATGACAACTAGCCTCAAGACAAAAATGGTGTTAGGTCTAAATGGCGTTCGACTTCAGTGGCAAGAGAGTCTAAAATAGACTCTCTTTGCTCTCGGTAGTTGGCGACACCTGTAGGCAAAGATTTTAAACCCCGTTGTTGACGCAGGCGATTGAGCCAGGCGCGCCGCCAAGGACCATTGTCAAAGATGCCGTGCAGGTAAGTGCCCCAAACAGATAGGCAACTATCTACCAGACCCAAGTTAGCGTCATCAAATAGCGGTTGATAAGATTGGGAATCGACTCCTTGGGTTTCTATGCGCGATCGCCCTTGGTGGATTTCAAACCCAGTCACGGGTAAACCCATTTGCGGAAAATTCGAGGTGACTTGGCGTTGACGAGCAACTTTTTGTCCTGTAATTACCGTTTTTATTGGCAATAATCCCAGTCCTTGATATCTGCCAGCTTGTCCCTCGATACCTTCTGGATCAGCTATCATCTGACCTAGTATTTGGTAACCACCACAGATCCCTAAGACTGTTCCACCTGCTGCGGCATAGTATTGAATTGCTTCTGCCATACCGCTTTTTTGTAGCAGCAGTAAATCGGGAATTGTTGTTTTTGTCCCTGGGATGATGACTGCATCTGGATGCCCTAAATCTTGCTTGGGACTCAGGTATTTTACTGAAACACTAGGTTCTGATTCTAACGGATCAAAGTCCGTAAAATTAGAAATTCTTGGTAGGCGGATAACACTGATGTTGAGATCAGTTTGCAATTTTTGCGCTTTACGTTCTAGTAAGTCCAGGGAATCTTCAGCAGGAAATATCTGTTCTAAGTAAGGAATCACACCAACAACAGGAATACCAATGCGCTCTTCTAACCATTTGATTCCTGGTTCTAGGAGCGATCGCTGTCCCCGAAACTTATTAATGACGACTCCTCGAACTAGAGCTCGTTCTTCTGGCTCTAGTAACTCTAAGGTTCCCACAACATGGGCAAAAGCACCGCCTCGGTCAATATCAACAACGAGTAGAGTTGGTGCATTTAAATATTTTGCCACCCGCATATTGGTCAAATCACGGTGCTTGAGGTTGATCTCGGCAGGACTACCAGCACCTTCGCAAACGATTAGATCAAACTCTGTTCCCAAATGTTGTAATGATTCCTCAATTGCTCGCCACCCCATGTCAAAATATTGTTCATAATAATCAAGAGCGTTGACCTTGGCGATAGGTTTGCCCTTGATAATAACCTGGGATGTCATGTCACCTTGAGGCTTTAGCAAGATAGGGTTCATTTCTGGCCAAGGAACCACTCCAGCTGCCCAAGCTTGTACCGCCTGAGCATACCCAATCTCTCCACCATTAGCGGTAACATACGCATTCAAAGCCATATTTTGACCTTTGAAGGGAGCCACACGCCAACCACGTTTTGACAGAATACGACAAATAGCTGCGGTTATTAGTGTTTTCCCTGCGTGGGAGGTTGTTCCCACTACCATAATTGCTTTCATAATGAATTGTAAGTTTTTTTCAATTCGATTAATTTAACTGTGAGAGAGACAGCAATCCATATAGTAGCGATTGGTAGTGCGGCGCTTGATTGCGTTTGCACAGCTAGTGGGTTATTTCTAATCTGGAACCACTAACAACTCACAACTAACAATTCAGGTGGCTACAATAAAGACTTCATAAATGGAGTGTATGCTTCCGCAATTATTGTTCCCACTGACTCCTCACATTTAACTCTTCACCCTGAAATTCTAGAAAGGCAGTCTAAATCTATGAAGCACAGTGTTGATAAAGCGATCGCGCCATGAGGGAGTATACCAAAGTTTGTTCTGGAATTGTTCAACCAGATTGCGACCTAGAGGAGTCAGGCGAAAGCTATCTGTAATTCCCTGACCATCGACTTCTCGCCGGAGAACACCTACTTGGATCAACCATCCTAGGGCATTGTCTGTTGCCAATTCCGACATTGGGCGTTTTGTATAGCCATCCTTTACACCAGAATTTCCAGTAATTTTACTTAACGCTACACTAGCATCGCGCATTGCTTCAAATAGACATAAATTGAAGGGAGAACACACAAGCGCTCGTTCAGCTCGTTCTAGGGTGCTACGAGAATAGGTAATATTTTTCTGGTTTTGAGAGTCAACAAGGGCCATATAACTTTCAGTAGTAAATAACGATGTACTAACCGTCATTTTAAGAATCGTTTGCTTAAAAAAAATATACAAAGTTTGGTAGAATAACCGCAATAACGACAAAATCCGAGTTCAAAATATACTAGTACACTGTGCTGACAAGTTGAGACAGAATTCTGTCAATAAGCTTTGGGAAGCCATAGTGCTAATGTTGCAACTCGACCGAGATCTAAACTTTTACTAGAGAGGTATTACAGGTATGCCTTTAGCAGTTGGTACCAATGCACCTGCATTTACAGTTAAAGACACCAACGGCAACACAGTTTCGTTGTCTGATTTCAAGGGTAAGACTGTAGTTTTGTATTTCTACCCCAAAGATGACACCCCAGGCTGCACCAAGCAAGCTTGCAGTTTTCGTGATGCCAAAGACGAGTATCAGAATAAGGACGTTGTGGTGTTGGGAGTCAGTGCAGATGATGAAGCCTCTCACCAAGCATTCACGGCGAAATATAACCTTAACTTTCCGTTGCTAGCCGACACGAACCAAACTCTAATCAAAGCTTACGATGTTGATGGTGGTGGCTATGCCAAACGTGTGACCTACGTTATTGATGGCAATGGAAAAATCATTCATGTTGACGCTAGTGTTAACACAGCGACTCATGCAAATGATGTCTTAGCCACACTAGGGCTTTAAAGTTTTCAGCCCATTGAGCCAACTTAATTTTATTTAGCTAGGGGGAGTCAGAATTTAGGAGACAGGATTCCATATTCTGACTCTTCCTTACTTCTCCTCAAGCAATAAACATTCAAGAGCGAAATACACATCAACGCCCAGATTGAGGAGTATTCACTGGAAAAGAAGGATTTGCTGATTGACTGCGGTTTTTCTGTTGAAGCATTTGTTGTTGCTTGGCTTTAAACGCAGCAGTGGCGTCGTTGAGCGATTGGTCCTGTTCCTGAGCATTCCACTCACCACTACCCAGCTGAGCGCGATGAATGAGGTCAAAAATACCCATAGAAGAATTGACCTCATCGCTACGAGGTGCTAGAGGATTGTCATCCTGTGGTGAAAGGTTTTGCAGGGGATTAGTGCTAGGTCCGGCAAAGCTTGGCTGAGGCATAAGTAAGTAAGCAAAGCTAATTCCAACTACACTTATCCCAATAAAGCGGCTAAGTGATGAAAACTGGTTTTTCATGGAGTTTTAACCCGCTAGTTCTCTGAGTTATTAGTATTTCTATATTACGCAAGAGTTCGGCGAAGTTGAGGTTGAATA
>Ga0070738_10003969_pt1 | contig 18512 bp, 20 predicted proteins | sample Coa_R2_2_FD_66446 | JGI IMG/M metagenome (GOLD analysis project Ga0070738, IMG submission 66446) | Surface soil microbial communities from Centralia Pennsylvania, which are recovering from an underground coalmine fire - Coalmine... | ecosystem: Environmental > Terrestrial > Soil > Unclassified ... | reverse complement strand
AAGCCGTCCAAAGCTTGAACATTATGTGCGGCTGGCCTGAAACGACCGGCTTGCTTTAGCCGGAATGCGTTTCTGCAACCAGCACTGCGTTGCCCGACGTATCGAGCAACTCCAGTTTTCCAATGTTCTCCGCGGCCATCCCGGGAGGGAGCCTCACCTGCAGGTCCGTATCCACTCTGACCTGGTCCGGTGCGGCGGAGGCTTCCCGTTTGTTATCCGTGGCTTGGCGATCGGGGGCCGCCGTTGGATCGACAATCGTTAGAGCACCAACTTTCTGCGCCGCGCCGTCGCCTCTGTGGATCAATTGCAACTGGTAACTTCCAGGCGCCAATTGAGTCAAATGCATCGAAAGGTGATTCCCATTCAGCTGCCCTGAGCCCGCAGCGCCGCGGGGCGCAATGGCCGTCGACTTAAAAACGAACGACACGACGGCGTTTGTCGTGGTCAAAGGAGACTGGCTCTTGCTGGTAAAGATTGTACTCAAGTTTGTGGGGGTGAACCCAGAAACTGCCTCATTGGTGTTGCCTTTGTTGGTGTAAATGGAAGGCGCCACCTGGGAAATGATTTGGTCTGCGAACAGATCGCAAACCAGAAAGGTCGCAGGGATTAGAATTGCAAGGCAACGGGGTGTCATTTTGTCCTCCTAACGAATAGCGCCAGGCTGTGCTTTTCAAAGTAGCTCACCGGCCTCAGGATTGCGGGCCGGTGTTGACCCCAGGCGGCGGGGGCTTAGCGCATCCCCAGGTCCAAACAACGTACCTGGCCTCGCGCATTCCTCACGTAGAGTAGCCCGTTTGCGAGCGAGGGCGGAGTCCAACAGGTTCCCTCTAGCACTTTTGCTCGAGCAATCGGCGCGGGTTCTTTGACCAAACCGCCGGCGCTTTGCTCGAACGCCAACAGCTCACCTTTATCGCTGAGAACAAGCAGGTGTCCTTCGGTCCCGAGGAGCGATCCGAAAGCCGGCTCTTTCAGGGACCACTGCACCCGGCCAACCGGCAAATCAAGACACCGAAGCTGCGTGTCCTTTTTCGCTTCTCCGCTGAAAACGTAATAGTTGCGGCCCAGCAAAATCCCCGGGCTTAGGTTATTGCAGATCTCTTTGCTTTCGTAGACGGGTTGCGGAGCCCCCTTTTTGACCGAAACCAGGGAGCATCCTCGACTGAAGCTCGAAAGGAAAATCGAATCGTCATAGAGTACCGGGTCGCTGTTGTTGGTGTCCCAATCCGTTTTCCAAGGATAACGCCACCTCTCGGCGCCGGTTTGGGGATCCAACGCAACGAGGTCTTGAGCGGCAAAGATCAAAACCAGCTGAGACGCCCCTGAACCGAGGAGCATTGGACTGGCGTACCCTGTCGCGTTGGTGCCGTTCGACCAGACGATTCGGCCGGTCTTTCGGTCCAGCGCTGTGCCCGACCCGCCGGCATTCAAAATCACCAAATCACGCCAGACTAACGGTGATCCGGCAAAACCCCAGCGGTTCGGTTTAATGCCGGCCTGGCGGAGGTCGCGTTCCCAAACGATCGACCCGGTGTCGGCCGCAAAGCAGAAGACATCACCCCATTTGCTGATGGTGTAAATCTGGTTGCCGTCGAACGTCGGAGTTGCGCCGGGACCGCCTTCATACCATTGCGGACTCAACTGAGCAGGATAACTGTGCTTCCAAATCTGGCGCCCGGTTCTGGCGTCGAAGCACCACACCGTGTCTTCGTTCCGGCCGTTCCCTAACGTGCAAGCCCGGCCCGATGCGATTGAGACTCCTGAAAATCCGGTGCCCACAGAGGCTTCCCAGAGCGCCGGGAGGTTGGTCCCAGGCCAGTGTGTATTGATGCGCTCCAAGGAAATTCCGTTTCGGTTGGGGCCGCGCCACTGGGGCCAATCGGCCGCACCACACGACCACAGCGAGATGGCCAGCAAAGCGATAGCCCGACAGAACCAAGACAATCCCATGGCCGGATTCTCTCTGAGCCCCGTGCAAAGTCAACGGCTGCACCGGCGCCCGCGTAAATTGTTTTTAAACGTCATCGGGTGCCAAACCGACGAGGTTCATCATGGTCCTGGCATTCGAAGGCGCGCGAGCGTTCACGTCGTTGTTGAAATAGGCGTAAACGGTTTTGCCGGCGCGGGCTTGCTTGCGGATATGAGTCGCCCAGGGCTCGAGCTCGGCTTGCGAATAATCGTGGGCGGCTCCTGCTTCCAACCCGTGAAACCGGATGTAAACCAGGTCCGAGGTGACAGTGAGGTCGACCGGCATCGCGAGTGAACTCACGGACACATGCGCGGCCCGGTGCTGTCTTAACACGGCAAAGACGTCGCGAGTCAACCAGGACGGGTGCCGAAATTCGACCGCGTGGTCGTAAGCCTTTGGGAGGAGTTTCAAGAACGATTCGAGCCGCGGAATATCTATGCTGAGGAACGGCGGTAATTGCCAAAGCACGACACTCACTCGACGGCGCAACGGGTCAAGGCAACGGAAAAACTCCCGCAACGCTTCGCGCACGTTCAGGAGCTTCTTCATGTGTGTTATGAATCGGCTGCCCTTAATGGCATAGACAAAGCCCGATGGCGCGCGGTCCCGCCAATTCTGCACCATCTTCAACGTCGGCAAGCGGTAAAACGTCAGATTGATTTCGACGGTCGGAAAACAGCTGGCGTAATGATCAAACTGGTGCGTCTTGGGGAGGCGGGGCGGGTAAAAAGTCCCCTCCCAGCTTCGGTATGACCAACCACTGGTCCCGATGTAGGCACGGCCCATAGAGCGCTCCTTGGAACTAAGGCTTTTTGGCCAGCTCGGCGCAGATCAGGTCCTTGTCGTTGCGGGCGTAAATTTTCCGGTTTGCAAACGCAGGGTGAGACCACACCACAGGCCTGCCCGGGTCCTTGTTGGCGGGTTCGAGCAAATGGGCTCGGCTGAGTTCTTCGTAACCGCTGGGAGTGAGTTTCGCGATAATCAGGTCGCCCTTTTCGTTGAAAAGAAAGAAGCGGTTGGCATTCTTCACGATGAACGCGTTGGCCCAACGCACAGGCTCACCGCTTGTGGTTGCTTTGAGAGTCTCCCATACCCTTTGCCCGGTTTCGGCATTGAGGCAACGCAGTTGGCCGTAACTGCATACACCGTAAATGAACCCGTTTTCGAGGAAAGGGGTGCAGAGGATGGAGTTGAGATGGGTGGTATCCTTCTCGTTTCCCTTTTCAGTCTGCCATGCCAGCGTGGCCATGGGTTTATCAGGATCCAGTCGCAACATCAGGGACCCGTTGTAGAACGAGGTGAAGAAGAGAAGGTCACCCATGCGGCGAGGCGTCGAAACCGTCAGGCCTGAACGGGACTTGAACGGCACGAACCAGTACAGTTTGCCCGTCTCCGGGTCGACCGAGTCGGCTCCTTCAGGCTGCCAAAGAATGAGCTGCTTTTTCCCTCCGGCTTTGCAAAGGATGGGAGAACTGTAGCCCGGTTCTTCAGTAGTGAGTGAGCGCCAGAGTTCCTTTCCGCTGTTTCGATCAAAGGCGACGAGGGTGGTGCCCGCGCCGCCCACCAGGCAAATCAGTTTGTTGCCCTCAAGCAACGGGTGGCCGGCGAATCCCCACATCGGGGTTTTAACGCCAAATTCCTTTTTGAAATCGTGGGACCACAGCACTTTTCCGCTCTCCGCATCTAGGCAAAACAGGTTTCCCTCGGCTCCCAGAGTGAAAAGCTTGCCATCACTGGCGAGGGGGGAAGTGCGGGGGCCGGCTGGGTAGCTGACGGTGTAGGCGCATTCATACTGATGCTGCCAAAGGACCTTGCCGTCACTTTCATTCAGGCACAGCACCCGTTCACCGCCCGTAATCATTCCACGTTGAAACGGATCCGCGGGATTCGCCGCGTCGGGCGGCAATTGCCGATCCATGACGTAAACGCGCCCTTTCCACACTACCGGACCTGAATAGCCAGATCCGATCTTCACTCGCCATTTAACGGGCGGTCCGGCCTCGGGGAACTTGTCTAAAATTCCTGTTTCGCTCCAAACAGAATCCCGGTTTGGCCCCAGCCATTGCGGCCAGTCTTCTGCCTGAGCGCAAACCACTGCCAGGCCGAACGACAGCGCCAATGGGAACAGGGGACCGGGAATCAAACGCATTAGGCCAGGTTTGCCGGATCTTTGAGCACAACGTCCGCCGCGGGGCCAGCGCATAAGCCGATTCATTTCTCCACGGGCAACCCCGCTTTTTGCCAGGCTTTGAGACCGCCGTCCAAGTGGTAAATCGACTCGAAGTGGTACTTCTTGAAAAGAGTCAGCGACTGGGAACTGCGGCCGCCCCCGGCGCAATGCACCAGGTAACTTTTGGACTTGTCCAATTCTTTGATTCTCTGCTCGAAATCCGGGGCTTGAAAATCAAGGTTCTTTGCCCCGGCGATTCGGCCGGTTTTGAATTCGCCCGGCGTTCGGATATCCAGGACGACCACTTTCTTCGCGGACACGAGTTGCTCAGCTCCTTTGGGATCGACATGCCGAACCGGGTCGGCTTTGTCCGAGTTGAGCGGCGCGTCGGCTGCAAGAACACAGGTGGCAACGACGGCCGCAAACGCCATCTGGAAAATCAGCGTTTTTGTAATATTCATGTTAGCGAAATCTGATGCAGGATGACCTGAAACACGGCACTTGTCCAGACGCCCGGCCGCCTCGAACGCTTCATTGAACTCGTTCGAAATCGATAAAGCCCTTCCCGACGTCCACCGAAACAAGCCGAACTCGAATCCGATCCCCGACGTCGATGCCTTGCATGCCTCGGATCACACGGCCTTCGGCGGGGAACTTCAACAACCGGGCATACGTGCCCTTGGGTGAAGCACCGGTCACCAGCCCATCAAAAATCTCACCGATGCGGTTGCTCAAGGCGCTGGCGGCAACGATTTTTCTCATCAGTCGCTCGACCTTGCGCGCCGCATCTTCGCGTTCGGTGCAGCGCGCGGCAATTTGTTCGAGTTCGCTCTCGGAATAGGCGCACGACTGACCGGCGGCGGCCGCCTTCAAGAGCCTTTGAGTCACGAGGTCCGCAAAGCGACGGTTCGGGGCTGTTGAATGAGTGTAATCATGGACCGCGAGCCCGAAGTGGCCTTCCTGCTCACCGCCTGGAGCGCCCATCACGTACTCTCCCGGCCCCAGCAGTTTCACCACGGAGAGGGAAAGGTCGGGGAAATGCAACGGGTCGGCGGCCCGGCGGTGGTCGAGGAAATCGCAAAGAGCGCGGGAATCGGGCGTCGGAGGCAGCGTAACCCCGAATCCGGCCGCGATTTGCCGGATGCGATCCCAACGCCTGGGCGTGCGGACGACGCGCCGAATGGATGGACAGGATTTCTCGGAAAGATACAGGGCCATGGCCACATTGGCGGCAACCATGAAACTTTCAATGATGTCCTGAGCGACGTTGTGCGGTGTAACCGTCAGGTCTTTTACCTCTCCATGGTCGATTACAGGAACAGGCTCAATAGAACCGAACGTCAGAGCTCCCTGTTTTTTTCGGAGTTCGCGCAGCCGGGTTGAAAGTTCGAGCTGGGTCCGCAGCTGGTCCTCCATTCCCTGAACAGCCGCGACCGGGGGAGGAATTGGCCCGCGTCCTTCAAGCCACGCACCGGTCGAACTGTACGCCAGTTTCGCGCGGTTTCTGACCAGGGCTGGGTATACAGAATGCCGCGTTACTTCACCCGACGGCTGAACAACTAACTCAATGATGATCGCGCAGCGATCCTGGTCCCCGACCAATGAAGTCATGTCCGTTGAAAGTTCGCCCGGCAACATCGGGAAGGTAGCTACGCCGGTGTAAACCGACGTTGTTTCCAGCGCAGCCTGGAGGTCGGGAGCGCTTCCCTTTGGAACGAGCGAATCCACGTCCGCTATGCCGATGAGCAAACGCGTGCTGCCATCGGCCAGCCGTTCCACAGCCTCGATCTGGTCAAGATCCCGGGAAGTGTCGTTGTCGATGGACGACCACAACAGCGCGCGCAAATCGCGGACTCCGTCCACTGGCTTCGGAGAGCCGTTGCGTTTCAGCGCCGCAACTGCGCCGGTTACTTCAGGAGGAAAATCCGGCTTGAAACCGGCATCCAGCATGGCCTGGTGGGCTCGGGCTTTGAGATCCATTGGTTGTTTGTTCTTCGGTATGGATCAGTAGCCCGGGATAGGCTGCAAGTCGAGGGGGGATGCAACCCGTTCGATAACAGGCATAGCCTTTAACCTCTTCGTTCGGTTCTTGAGCGGTGAACATTGCCTTGCCGCGCCTGCTTGTCTCATTAATCTGCTGGGCGCTATGGCTCGCGAAACAAAGCCGGCGCGGTTGGAACGCGCCAGCAAGATCATCAAAGGCCTGGAAAACGCCTATCCAGATGCTCATTGCGAGCTGAACCATTCCAACGCGCTGGAACTCTTAATCGCAACCATCCTGTCGGCCCAGTGCACGGACAAGCGGGTGAACATGGTAACACCCGAGTTGTTCAAACGATATCCATCCGCTGCCGCATTCGCCGGGGCGAACCAAGACGAGCTCGAGAACGCAATCAAAAGCACCGGTTTTTTCCGCAACAAAACTAAAAGCATCCGCGCTGCTTGCAGCGCGCTGGTCGAGAAACACGGCGGCCAGGTGCCCCGAACCATGGAGGAGTTGCTGGCGCTCGGCGGTGTGGGGCGGAAGACGGCCAACGTAGTGCTGGGAAACGCCTTCAATATCAACACCGGAATTGTCGTCGACACGCATGTCGCGCGGCTGTCCCTGCGCCTGGGATTAACGCGGGAGACTGCGCCGGAGAAAATCGAGCTGGCTTTAATGCCGATCGTGCCGCAGGAGAAATGGACTTTGTTCAGCCACCTTTTGATTTGGCACGGTCGGCGGCGTTGCTTCGCTCGCAATCCCGACTGCGCCAACTGCGAAGTGGCCAGGCTCTGTCCGCGGATCGGCGTCAAAACGAAACTTGCGCAAGCCCGTTAATGGTTCCCGGGGAAGATAACGTACAGGAACAGGTAAATCAGGACTCCGGTAACCGAGACATACATCCACAGCGGCCACGTCCAGCGCGCAATTTTACGGTGGAGCTCGTAATTCTGCTTGAGCGCGCGGCTCAGGGAAAGCAGCACCATCGGGACGATGACCACGGCCAGTAGAGTGTGAGTCCCGAGGATCGTCAGGTAAATCGGGCGAAACCATGCGGGGTTGAGAAAGCGGGTCGGCCCACGGTGAAGGTAATACGCCAAATAGCCGTGGTACGTGAGGTAACAGGCCAGGAAGAGCGTAGAGGTGATAAACGCGGCTATCATGCACCTCCGATGAGCAGGAACCTGTTTGCGGCGTATAAAGTAATACCCGGCGCCCAGAAAGACGGCGCTCAACCCGTTGAGGCCCGCGTTGACAACCGGCAAGTCAGCCGGAGTCACGGTTCACTCTCCAATCGCGTGACCGTGGCAAGGATTTGGCCCCGGGCCTGCGCTGGGTCGACGTCTTCGCCACTTGTTTCAAAAATCCCCCGCAAATGACTGTGTTTGTCAACCGCAACAAAGATGGTGCTGTGAACGAACAGGTCGTTTGGCGATTGGCGCTCCTCCGCGTTCTTCTCCAATGCCGTGAGTTTGAGGGAATCAATTGCCAGGGCGGCGATTTGCCTTTTCGCGCCGGTCAGGAAAAGCCATCGACTTGGATCCGCGCCAAAACGCTGAGCGTAGGTTTTGAGCACCTTGGGTGTGTCGAAATCCGGATCGGTGGTTAGCGAAACCAGTTTAACCGAACTGGATTGAGGCAAAGCGTTTTGCAAATCTCTCATTTGCTGAGTCATCTTCAGGCATGGCCCCGGGCAGCGTGTGAAGATGATATCGGCAACCCAAACCTTGCCGGCCAAATCCCGAAGCGAGACGGCCTGCCCGTCTTGGTTGGTCAGCATGAACTCAGCAACCGCACCATAATCCGGCAGAGCTTGTCTCGGCGCTTCGTGGCGCCTGAGAACACCGAGCATAAAAGCGAGCGCCAGAAGCGACGCGGTCAATACAACGCCCCAAAGAAGGCGGCTCACCCGGCGCGAAGCCGGCTCGAACGGAGGGGGCGAATTCATAACGGAGCGACCTGAATCGTCGGTTGGTTGGCTTTGCATCCGTGCGCTAGATCCCTGTTGACCAGTCCAACCCGCTCAGGGCTGCATCGCGTTTTCCGAGCAATTGATCGCAGCGGTCAGGGCTGGCTGGTAATTCGCGACCACTCAACGTTTTGCGAAGCGGCGTAGATCGCAAACACCTTTTCGTTCTGAATCAGCACCGCGCGAACCACGCTTGAGTCATCCGCCCGGCCCAGGTTCAGCACGGTATCCGGAATGATCCCGACTTTTTTGTGAGAATAAATCAATGCGAATACCGCCTGGGCAAACGCAATATACGGCATGTCTTTGTAAGCCCCTTCGGCAATGTCCTCGACGGCATTGGCCAGGAACTCCAATTGATCGACCAGGTGCGGAAACAGGGGCTCATAAATCTGAGTGAACTCCAGCTTCCACTGAGGCAAATGCCGAAGCATTTTCTCCACAACGGCCGGGGTAATCGAAGCCGCACCACGGTTGACAAATTCGACGATCTCCGCCATGGCAGGCAATCTAGCCGATGCTCCCAAAAAATGAAAAGACAAAATAGGCTGTTGACAAGGCCTTGAGCATTTGTTTTATTGAACGTTCTTTCGAGTAAGAATCTTATGTACGCCGTATTAGAAACCGGAAGCAAACAGTATCGCGTAAGTGCGGGCGACAAACTGGAAATCGAGCGTTTGGCCGTTGAAGCCGGCCAGCCTGTGACCTTTGAGCGTGTCCTGCTGATCAATAACGATGGCAAACTGGCGGTGGGCTCCCCCACCGTGCCTAACGCGACCGTCGTGGCGGATGTCATTGAGCACATTCGCGGCGAAAAGAAAGTGGCTTTCAAAATGAAGCGGCGCAAAGGATATCATAAAACGATCGGCCACCGTCAGGAATTGACCGTGGTGCAGATCAAAGAAATCAAGAGCTAGTTTTAAGAGATCGGTTATGGCACACAAGAAAGGTCAAGGAAGCGTCCGTAACGGACGTGACAGCGTCAGCAAGCGGCTTGGAGTAAAGCGGTATGGCGGTCAATTCGTCACCGCCGGCAGCATTCTCGTGCGGCAACGAGGCACAAAATTCATTGCGGGACAAAATGTCGGGACCGGCCGCGATTGGACACTCTTTGCATTGGTGGACGGGAAGGTCAGTTTCGATCGCAACGGCCACCGGGTTAATATCAAAGCGGAAGCCCAGGCTCCCGCTGAGGCGGCAAAGAGCTAAGCGCCGCCTCCTCCAGATTTCGGCGAGGCTCCGGCCTCGCCTTTTTTATTCGCGGCGCGGTCGATTCCGGGCAACTCGCAAACGAGCGTCGCCCGGTTCAGTGCTCCGCAACTGGCACTCAGCACGAAAAGGAACGGTTGAAAATGACACACTCAGAAACTGAACTGGCTCACTTCAAAAGTGACTCAACTCGCTTGGATTGGGCCTCGAGTTCCTTCCTGGAAATTCGCGTCCATCAGCGCTCCTCCGTGGTTTTCCTCAGGAGTTCTACACGCCACCGTTGATTGCATGTTTGTTGACGAGATCAAGATTTACGCTCGCGCCGGTCACGGCGGCAAAGGATGCGTCGCGTTTCAACGCGAGAAATACCGGCCCAAAGGAGGCCCGAGCGGCGGCAATGGCGGACGCGGGGGTGATGTGATCCTCGAAGCGAATCACGATTTAAACAACCTGATCGGGCAATATTACCAACCGCGACTCATTGCTGAGGAAGGACAGGGCGGGTTGGGAAAAGGCATGGACGGGCATGCGGGGAAGGATTTGGTCGTGCGTGTGCCCTGTGGAACGATGGTGTGGCGAGTGCAGACGACTGCATCGCCGGAGGCCGATCCGCCGGAGTCCCAAAAGGCCAGCGGTAGGATGACCGTCACCTCGACCGAAAGGCCCCGGTTGCGAATGGCCAGCAGCACACGCGTTGTTGAGATCGACCTCTCTGCGGAGTCGGGGGAACCGCATACGGGCAGCCAGCCCGGGCGCGGCGAGCTGATCGCGGACCTCACCACGCATGGGCAGCGGTTTGTTTTGTGCAAAGGAGGCCGCGGTGGGTTGGGCAATCGTAATTTCGCCACCGCCACTCGCCAGGCGCCCCGCTTTGCCCAACCGGGAGAGCCGGGGGACGAGGGCGATTTCCTTCTGGAATTGCGCATCATCGCAGAAGTGGGCCTGGTGGGTTACCCCAATGCCGGAAAATCGACTCTCCTGACGGCTATATCACGGGCGCGTCCAAAAATCGCGCCATACCCGTTCACAACGTTGCACCCCCAAATCGGTATTGTGGAGTATTCCGATTTTCATCGGCTTACCGTCTGTGACATTCCCGGGCTCATTGACGGAGCGCACCGGAACGTGGGCCTTGGGCACGAATTTTTGCGCCATATTGAACGCTGCAAAATTCTGGTTCTGCTTCTGGATATGGCCGGCACGGATGGCCGGACTCCCTGGGACGACTACAAACACCTCTTGGCCGAGTTGGAGATGTATGACCCGGACTTGTTGCGCAAACCGCGTTTTGTGGTCGGCAACAAAATGGACGAGCCCAGTGCTGAGGCCAACCTCAAGAAATTCAAGAGCCGCATTCGCAGGACACCGGTACTGCCCATTGCGGCCGCTTTCGATGAGGGCGTCGAACAATTCAAGAAAATGATCCGAGACGAAGTCACCAGCCTGGCGTGAGGAGTAAACCTCCCGTTGGCGGAGGACTGGATTTTGGTGTCATTGATCCGCTTTTTGCGCTACTAAACAGTCCATGTTAAAGGCAGGCATCATCGGCCTTCCCAACGTCGGCAAATCCACGCTCTTCAACGCGGTCACCCGCTCGCATAAAGCAGCTGCGGAGAATTACCCATTTTGCACTATCGAGCCCAACCTCGGCGTGGTGAGCGTACCTGATGAACGGTTGAACCGAATCGCTCAATTGGCCAAGGTCAATAGTCTGATCCCGACGGCGTTCGAATTCGTTGACATTGCGGGCCTGGTAAAAGGCGCCTCACAAGGCGAAGGATTGGGCAACAAGTTCCTCAGCCATATCCGCGAAGTCGATGCCCTGGTGCACGTCGTTCGCTCTTTCGAGGACCCGGACATCGCGCACGTCACGGGCAGTCCTGACCCGAAACGGGATATCGAGATCGTGACAACCGAACTGTTGCTGGCGGATTTGGAAACGATCAAAAAACGCCTGGAGAAGATTTCGCGCGACGTGAAGCGCGGCGATAAGCATGCGCTGATTGAAGCCCATCTGCTCGGCAAACTCGAAACGCATCTGAACTCAGGCAAACCCGCCAATACGCTGGGCATCGCGCTTGCCCCGGACGAGAAGGTCGTCATCCGCAGCTTTTCTCTTCTCACGGACAAGCCGGCCATTTTCGTTGCGAACCTCAAGGAAGGCGAGCTTGCGTCGGCGGAGGCCAATCCGCTTGTCAAAGAAGTGCGTGAATACGCCCGTACTCATCACGCCTGTGAAACCGTGGTGTTGTGTGCGCAACTGGAGAGCGACCTGGCCGATCTATCCGCAGAGGAGGCTCGCGAGTATTTGAAGGAGTTGGGTGTGAGTGAATCCGGCCTTGCGGCACTCATTCATAGCGCGTACCGCGTTTTAGGTTTAAGGACCTTTTTCACCTTCAACGAAAGGGAGGTCCGCGCCTGGACACTTCGCGCCGGGGATACCGCGGTCAAAGCGGCCGGGACGATCCACACGGACTTTGAGCGTGGGTTCATCAAAGCGGAAACTGTCGGTTGGGAGGATTTGGTCAAGGCGGGGTCAGTGGGGCATGCGCGTGAAACCGGGCATTATCGCATTGAAGGCCGCGATTACGTCGTGCGTGACGGGGACGTAATGCTTTTCAAGGTGAGCGTCTGATTTGGATTCACGTTGACGCTGGGAATGGGTGGTTTCATCATCAGGGGAAGTTTTGACAGGCGCTTTTTCGCCATCGAAAAGTTTATATTGAAACGAACACAATTTGAACCATGAACCTGGACGCTGTTTATTCGGAACTGACCCTTAAAACGAAGACCAAGCTAGCCCTCGTTGTGCTGGATGGGTTAGGCGATTTGGCTATTCGCGATCAAAACTATTTAACCCCGCTGGAGGCGGCTCGGACTCCAAATCTCGATGCGCTGTCGAAAGATTCGGCGCAGGGCCGAATGATCCCGCTGGCGCCAGGACTGACGCCCGGAAGCGGACCTGGCCACCTGGGTTTGTTTGGCTATGACCCGCTGGAAGTGCAGGTGGGGCGCGGAGTGATCGAGGCGCTGGGGTTGGGGATGGAATTGAAGCCGGGAGACGTTTGCGCCCGCGCGAACTTTGCGACCCTGGATTCCAAAGGGATTGTCACTGACCGCCGGGCGGGGCGCATTCCAACCGAAACGTGCGAAAAGCTATGCGCGATGCTTTCAGCGAAGGTGAAAAAAATCGGCGAAACCGATGTGCTGATTCAACCGGGCAAAGAGCACCGGTTCGTGGTTGTTTTTCGCGGCAAGGGACTGGAGGGACCGCTCACTGACGCCGACCCGAACCGCGAAGGCTTGCCTATTCCGACTGTTAGGCCCCGGGACCCCAAAAACGCCGGCCAGAAGAAAGTTGCCAAGTTGATTGCCGACTTTTACAAAGCCGCCCTCCCGATCATTGCCGCCGAAAAACCGGCCAATGGTTTTCTCATGCGAGGGATTGCGCACCAGCCGGAAATCCCGTTGTTTGAAGAACGGTATCAGCTCAAGCCGGCCGCCCTTGCTGTTTACCCGATGTACAAGGGCCTTGCCCAGCTGGTCGGGATGAAAAAGATCGAAGGCCCGCAAACGATCAAAGAACAGTTTGAACGGTACTTGGCCGAGTACGACAACTTCGATTTCTTCTTCATTCACTTCAAGTACACCGACAAATACGGCGAGGACGGAAATTTTGAAGCCAAAAAGAAGGCCATCGAGGAATTTGACGCGGCCCTGCCGATCCTGATGCGCAAAAAACCGGATGTGCTGGCAATAACGGGAGACCATTCCACTCCCTGCGCGATTCGTGGTCACTCATGGCATCCGCAACCCGTCCTTTTGCACTCCGCATACTCAGGGTCGGACAAATTGGAACGCTTCACCGAAACGGGAGCAAATACCGGGTCGCTTGGCGTGTTCGAGGCCAAATACCTGATTCGACTGATGCAGGCCAACGCCCGCATGTTTGACAAGTTCGGAGCCTGAACATCCAATCCAGTCCCGGAATGCGCGCCGCGGTCTTGAAACCAGGCTTTTGGATTCCGGCCGCAGCGGTGACATTGGGTTGCGCGGTCTTCGGCCTGTGGCTTTGGAGCGGGCCGGGCCGGCCTTTGACCCCGCGCGTTCCCGGAACCGATCAGGCTCCCGGAACGGGCAACGGGTCCCGCGCAAACCCGGTGCTGGCGGGCAAATTAGTTCGTGCCGAGGGTAAACCCGGCGAGTTCACCGGTTCTTGGCCGCAGTTCCGCGGCGCCTCCCACGATGGCATTGCCACGGCCCAGGATCTTGCGCGCAGTTGGAGCGGCTCCGGCCCGCGTCAGATTTGGGCGGCCGACCTTGGCGACGGCTACGCGGGCGCTGCCGTTTTCAACGGCCGCGTTTACGTCATGGACTATGATGTCGCTCACAAGCAGGACGCGCTCCGCTGTCTTTCAGCCGCGAATGGAGCGGAGATCTGGCGCTACACTTATCCTGTCTCGGTCAAACGCAATCACGGAATGTCGCGGACGGTTCCCACCGTGACAGAGCATTACGTCGTGGCAATGGGCCCAAAGTGCCATGTGGTTTGTGTCGATTCCACGTCGGGAGAATTGCGGTGGGGACTCGACCTGGTGAATCAGTTTGGGGCGACGGTGCCTCAGTGGTATGCCGGGCAATGTCCTCTTGTGGAAAGCAATGTCGTGGTGCTGGCTCCTGGTGGTCCGAAAGCGTTGCTCATGGGAGTCAAGGCCGAGACTGGAGAGGTTTTATGGCAAACTCCAAATCCGCGCGGTTGGAAAATGACGCATTCGTCGGTGATGCCGGGCGAGATCGATGGGCAAAAAATGTATGTCTACTGCGCGAACAACGGGGTGGTCGGCGTCGCGGCCTCCGATGGCGCGCTTTTGTGGGACACAACAGCCTGGAAAATCAGCATCGCAACCGTCCCCTCGCCGCTGCTTTTGCCCGGTGGCCGCATTTTTCTTTCAGGCGGTTACAACGCCGGCAGCCTCATGCTTCAACTCAGAAAAAATCAAGATCGTTGGGAAGTGCAGACGCTCTTTAAACTCGATCCGCAGGTTTTCGGCGCTACTCAGCACACACCGATTTTTTACCAGGATCATATCTACGGTGTCCGGGCGGATGGTCGTTTCGCTTGCATCGATCTCGAAGGAAAAACCGTTTGGGTCAGCGACCCCGGCCAGCAATTCGGCCTGGGATCCTTTCTCATGTCGGACGGCTTGATTTTTGCCATGAACGATTCGGGCCTGTTGCGATTAATTCAAGCCAGCCCGGAAAAATACCGGCTGCTCGCTCAAACCCAGGCCCTGACTGGGCACGAATCATGGGCTCCCCTGGCACTCGCGGACGGCCGTTTATATGCCAGAGACCTCACCCGAATGGTTTGCCTGGATGTGGCCGGCCGATAAGGCCTGTCCTTGGGGGACGGACGCGTCCCGGCAACAAACCGCGTTCCGATTCACTTGATTTTCTCGCCGTATTTGGCGGCAAAGTTCGCTTTCATTCTCTTCAGGAGGAGTTCCGCTTCCTTGATTTTGACGCTCTCCCGTTCGTTCACATACACTCTTGGGGCGAGCCTGTTATAGCGGTTGGCCTGGTTAAAATCGTGGGCAGCGGCTTTGGCCTTGCGCACCAATAATTTGGCGTCTTCTATTCTCGCTGCCAGTTGTTCGATCGCCTGAGCCTCAGCCTTCTTGAGTTGAAGCCCGGCTTCGAGCTTCAAGGCAACCTCGCGATCGGCCGCAGCTTCCGCCTTTTGAATCGTTTGCTGCTGTGCGTTGGTGAGTACCATGAACCGGATTTGAGCCCCGGCAGCCGCCTGTTGTTCCAGCCGCGCGCGGGCTGCCGCGATGCGGTTCGTGGGAATGCCCCAGGCTTCGAGCAAAGCGGGGGCAAGGTTTGTGTAGCAGATTCGCCCGCCGCCCGCGCCGTCGCGCCAAATGACACCGACAGAATCTTCATGGGTAACGTGTAATTGAGTGTATACTTTTCCTTCGAGGTTCGTGAATGTCACCGTGCGATCGAGTTGAATGTCCTGGGCGCTTGACACAAGCACGGCAAGCCCGAGTGCCGGTACCAGACATGCTGGAAGACAGTTCCTAAATCTCATGATCAAGTCTCCTCTCATCATAATGCCTTACAACAAGCGATTGCAGTAAACCGGTGACAAGTAAATCGAAAATGCTGACTCCGAACCCTGGTTGTCAAAACCGGGGGTCACCTTCAACACCTGGGATCGGGGCCACCGTTCATTACCGGCCTGGTCCACTCGCCGTTGAAATAGTAGCGACCCTCGCCGCCCGATTTGGTTGATTTTGCGGCAGGTTCTCCTAATGTTTTCCGATGGATAGAACCAAGAAAGTTCTGGAGCCCGTGAATTCGGTGGCAAAAGAGCAAGAGAGCCTTGATTCGAAGTTCTACAAAGCGGCCGATGCCTTTTTTCCGGCATACAACAACATTGGGCTGACCTTCGACGACGTCACACTGGCCACGCAGTATTCGGAGGTGCTCCCGCGCGAGACTCAGCTGGATACCCAACTGGCCGAAGATCTCCGCCTCAATATTCCAATCATCTCATCGGATATGGACACGGTCACCGAATCGCGGATGGCGATTGCGATGGCTCTGAGCGGGGGGCTCGGATTGATCCACTACAACATGCCCGAGCGCGATCAACTTTCGGAGGTCAGCCGGGTCAAAAACCACGTCCACGGCTTAATTCAGGACCCGATCAAGACCGCTCCAGACCAACTGATCGGTGAGGTTCTGGCTCTTATTGAGAAGAAACATTTTGCTTTCAGCACATTTCCCGTGGTGGATGGGCATGGCAAGCTCGTCGGCCTGCTTCCCGGACACGTGGTGAAACATCGGTATTCCAAACGCAAAGTTGTTGAAGCGCTGACCCCCCGTTCCCAAGTCCAGACTTTGAACAAAAAAGACCTCGGCCGCGACCCGATTGCCAAGGCGGACAAGTTTTTTACCGATCACCCGGGAATACATAAACTGCTGGTTGTGGACGACCAGGACCGGTTGCACGGGCTGTTTACCTTGAGCGATGTCGAGCGGATCACGCAGGAGCGCAATGCGCAATTCAAGCCGGCCAGGGACGCGAATTTCAGGTTGCTGTGCGGCGCGGCGGTCTCGGCGACCCGGAACGCATTTGGAGAGCTCGATCGCGAGCGCATCCTGGCTCACGTCGGCGGCCTGGTGGAACGCGGTTTGGACGTGGTTGCGGTTTCAACGGCGCACGGGCACAGCAAAGGGGTGGGCGATGCCGTCCGCATGTTACGCGACGCGTTTCCGAAATTGCCGATTATCGCCGGAAACGTAACCAGCGGCGCTGGAGTGGAGTACCTGGCCGGTTGCGGCGCGGATATCATCAAAGTCGGCCAGGGGCCTGGATCCATTTGCACGACCCGGATCGTCGCCGGTGTTGGCATCCCGCAATTAACGGCGCTGTTCGTTGCGTCGCGAGCGGCTCAGAAAACCGGGGTTACGATCCTCGCAGACGGCGGCATCACAAAATCAGGCGATGTGGTCAAATCCTTGACGCTGGCCGACGCGGTGATTTGCGGAGGGCTGTTCGCCGGATGTCCTGAGGCTCCAGGCGAAGTAATGGAGTTCAGCGGCAAACGTTACAAACAGTACCGCGGCATGGGAAGTTTGGCCGCGATGAAGGCAGGGTCCGCCGTCCGCTACGGCCATACAAACGACGTAAACCGCAAGGTGGCACCTGAAGGTGTCGAAGCTCTTAAAGAAGTTACGGGGTCGGTTGACAGGGTGCTGGAACAAATCATTGGAGGTATCCAATCCGGCATGGGCTATCTTGGCGCAGCGAACCTGGCTCAACTTCGTGAAAAAGCACGCTTCATCCGCGTCAGCCCCGCCGGGCAGCGTGAAGCAGCACCGCACGACGTGGTGGAACTCAAGAGCAGTTCGTAGTCTTTAGTTGAGAACTGAGAGGCAAATCGCGTGTCTGTTGCGAGTCTAATCCTGACTTACGTAGTGGTTTTGTTGTGCGCTTTGGCCGGAGTTGCCGTCTATGCCGAACTGCGCCGCCGGAGGTTTGAGCCCACCGCAAGCGAGGACCGTATCTTTCGTTGCGGCCGGTGCGGGTATGTATACACCGATGACCCGGACGTTGACCGGTCGCGCTGCTCCCAATGCGGTCAAATCAACGAGCCGATCCGGTTTTAGGCAGCACGGTTTGCTTTCTTTGGGGCCCGTTCAGGTCGGAAATCTTTATAGTTCTCCCTCGCCCCTTCTCAGGGACCGGATGGCGCATTTGTGGTTGGAACCGGCAGTGTGTGCCATTCGAAGATGAGCTGGCCGACCACCAAACCGGCCATGGGGTCGAGGGGATCAACCCCTGTCAACGGCTCGAACCGGAGCTTGCGCGCTTCCCGCAAAGCGAAGAGGTCCGCTTCCGTGGGCCCGCCACTGGCCGGGGGCTTCAGCAGGGTGGGCGCGGACAGGGGCTTGCCATCGGCCCCGATGATCACCTGCACAACGCTGTTGGTCAGGATCTCGGAATTGGTCCACGACGGCAATGCGGGTGGCACAATCAGCCTGCGATCGGCGAGGCCCCCGGTCAGACGCATCACCGATTGCGTTGGAAACAGCGGGGACTCCACAACGACAGGCTGCTTAAAAACCAGGTCGGGTTGAGCGAACACGGGTAATTGGGTTTCCGTATTGGTGGAAAGGAACTGGTTGAAGCTCGACCCGAGCTTCTCCCGGCTCAGCGTTAGCCAGTGGTCCGGTTCAGAAGGCTCGGAAGGCTGGTAGATCTGCGCAGGAATGGTAAGCCACGCGGGGCCGGAAAAACCCTCAACGTGTGGCAAAGCGAAAAGGGTGGGATCCGTTAAGGCCAGCAGGCTTGCTGCGGCGGGGCCGGCCAGCCGGAGCACCGGGGCGGAGTCCTTTGAAGCCCGCTTCGCCGGGTGGGGGCGGCCCAGCCACAGAATGAGAGCCAGTTGAGCGAGCAGCACGAGCCCGACGAACGTCCACCACCGGCCGGGTGACCAGCGCCCCGGTTCGATTGCCTGCGCCGTCATGAGATTCTTTTGGTCTGCCGCACCGGCATGGGCCGCGAGAGCGTCGAGAGCAGGGCATCATTAATGCCGGCCGACCGCGCCAGCATGAGCAGCCGCACGAGCATTTCGTTCGAGACGGCTTTGTCGGCCAAAATAACGAGCGTGAGTGGTTGAGAGGAGGATGCCGCCGCCTG
>Ga0070738_10003968_pt1 | contig 18512 bp, 15 predicted proteins | sample Coa_R2_2_FD_66446 | JGI IMG/M metagenome (GOLD analysis project Ga0070738, IMG submission 66446) | Surface soil microbial communities from Centralia Pennsylvania, which are recovering from an underground coalmine fire - Coalmine... | ecosystem: Environmental > Terrestrial > Soil > Unclassified ... | reverse complement strand
CCGGGGTGATGGCGCCGCCGCTGGCCTGCTCGGGGGCCAGGTAGTGCGGCGTGCCCAGGAGCGCCGCCGTGGCGGTGAGCGCCGGCACGTCCAGCATCTTGGCGATGCCGAAGTCGGTCATCTTCGCGCGGCCGTCCTCGGTCAGCAAGATGTTGGCCGGTTTCACGTCGCGGTGGACGATCCCCTGCGCGTGCGCCGACCCTAACGCCGCCGCGATGTCGGCCGCGATCCGCAGCGCGCGCTCCACGGCCAAGGGGCCATCCCGAAGGCGGGCGCGCAGGTCGCCGCCCGGCAGGTACTGCATGACCAGGTAGCGGGTTCCGAGCGCCTCGCCGTACTCGTAAACCGGGACGATGTGGGGGTGATCGAGCCGCGCAACGCTACGGGCCTCGCGCTCGAAGCGGGTAACAAACGTGGGATCGGCCTGCAGCTCCGGGCGCAGGAACTTCAGGGCCACGTCGCGGCCCAGGCGCAGGTCCTGGCCCCGGAAGACGGTAGCATCGCTCCCCTGGCCTAGCTCCTCGCCCACGACGTAGCGATCGCCGATCGTGGCGCCCTGCACGCTCACCGCTCTCTCGACCCGGCCGGCATCGCGGCCCGTCCGCGCTGCGGCCGCACCCTTCCTAGTGGACGGAAAGTGCAAATCCGGTGCCGGCGGGTCGCCGGCAATAGCGGGTTGGGCAAGCGGCCGGGTCACGCGAGGAGGCACTCCACGCCAGCGCCCTCCAGGTGGCGAGCGGCGCTGGCGCGCCCGGCGACGGCCATGATGATGTCGGCCGCCGCGCCCCGCACCTCTGGGCCCTCTCCGGCTGTGTAGTCGAGGTCGGTGGCGACCAGCCGCAGCGACCGGCCCCGCCCGGAGGGCAGCACCCGCGTCCAGCGGAGCACCCATCGCAGGCGGTCCGGATTCTGGGCGCGCGGTCGGCCAATGGGCCGGCGAATGTCTTCCTGGTGGATCCAGTTGTCGACCAGCAGCACGGGCGCGAACAAGCGCCCGAGGCCTTGGACCGCGGCGATCTCGTCTAGCTCGGCCAGAAGCTGCTGAACGGGGACTCCAGCGCGTCGCTCTACCGAGCGGGCGTTGGCAGCATCCACGTCGCCGTGGGTCCGGAGGATGTCAGCCCAGTCGCGCTCGCCGCCGATCACGTGGGCGACGACGTCGCGCACGCGCCAGCCCGCGCACAGACTGGCGGCCTCCCACTCCGCCGGCCCGAGCGCGTGACACAGCGCGAGCAGCTCGCGGCGCTCCGCGATGAGGTGACTCCGGGCGTTGCGGAGCGTTGCACTCACGGCTCCTCCCGGGCCGTCGCGCCGCTCCTGACGCGGGCGACATGTGTCCCCGCCACCCCGCGGCCGGGCGGCGGCTACTGTTGCGGGAACACGTCGAAGAAGCCCTCGGAGCGGAGCTGCTCTCGCAGCCCGTCCCAGCCCGGGCCGTCCTGCGTCGGGATCAGCCGTGGCGTGCCCGGCACCAGGCTCCCGCTCGCCGCGTCCCACGTGTAGGTCGTGTCGCGGTAGTTCGTGGGGCAGCAGGCGGGATCGTTCGGGCCGTAGTCGGGCAGGACCACCCGTACCGGCGGGTGGACGTCCTGGTCGTTCGTCGCGCGCCCCACGGCGATGACTCCGCCGCCGCGCACCGGATCGAGCGCGAGCAGCGAGTTGCCGCTGGCCACGTCGCTGACCCAGTATTGGGTCGAGCAGTTCGCGCCGCACACGTTCAGCATCTGGAAGCGGTAGCCGCCGTTCGCGCCCAGCGCGTTGTGCTCGGAGTAGGTGCAGGCGATCGTGTGGGGGCACTGCGGCGGTGGCTGGGGCACTGCCTGTCCCGGCCCGCCCGGGTCGCCCAGCTGCGCGCCGGCCAGCCCCACCGAGCAGAGCGTGGCGGCGGCGGCGGCGAAGCTGGCGTGGCGCAGGGATCGCGGCAGGCGGCTCAGCATACGGCTCCCTCCTGGCCCGAGTGACCGCGGCGGGGCGAAACTGCCTCGGCGGCCCGTGCTCTCGACTATACATCCGTGGCGGTACGTCGCGCCTGCTCCGCGACCGTGCCGCTGGGCGCCGGAATCGCCCGTCGGCCCGCGGCGGGATACGGCACGGACCGTCAGAAGCTAGTACCTCGTCACGGGTAAATTGCTATCTGTTGGCAGCTGCCGACACACAGCAATTCACCGTGGACAGACCGCTAGGGTGCGGAGCAACGCTGCTGCCTACTTCGGCAGGTTGTTGTAGAAGCCGCTTTGCCGCAGCTTCTCCGCGAAGCTGAAGTCGGCCACGTCGTCGGGCGTCGCCGTGCGCGCCGCGGGGTTCTCCTCGGCATCGAGCGTCGCCTGCAGCGCGCCCCGGTCCGGATAGATGTCCGTCTGGAGGATCGGGCGGTAGACGTCGACGGTGCCTCGCAGCGCGTCCTGGTCCTGAATGTCGCTGTACTTGCCGATGATCTGCATGGCGTACTCGGGGTCGCTCTTGAAGCGCGCGGTGGCCAAGGCGTTCGCCTTCAGCACCCGTTCCACCACGTCGGCCCGTGTGGCGATCGTGTTCTTGACCGTGCCGATCGAGCCATTGGTGAACGGGATCTTCATGGCGGTGATGTCGACGAGCACCGGGAAGCCGAGCGACTCGGCCTTGAACAGCGCCGGCACGCTGATGCTCGCCCCCTCGGCCGACCCCTGCTGCAGCGCCGCGAGCGATTCGGCGTTGCCACCCGTGCCCCGGAAGTTCACGTCCACGTCGGGCTTCAGCCCCAGGCGCTCCAGGGCCACCCGCGCCGCCACGTCGCTGATCGCCTTCAGGCGCGACACCCCGATCGTCTTGCCCCGCAAGTCCTCCACGGTCTTGATGTCCGGCCGGACGGCGATCGCGTCTTCGAACACGTCCAGGTCCGAGCCGACGATCATGGTTTCCAGGCCTTGTAGGTTGCCCAGCACCAGCGATGGGCCGCCGGCGGCGACCAGGTCCACCTCACCGCCGTGCAGCGCCGCGATCAGCGTGGCGCCCGGGTCGATGCGGTTCATGTCCGGCACGTCCAGGCCCTGCTCGCGGAAGTACCCGCCGTCGAACGCGATCCAGAATGGCGACTGCACGGCCGCGATCGTCGTGTACGCGACCCGCGCCGGGATCAGCGCCGGCGGCGCGGTGGCGGCCGGCGCGGCCGCAGCGCCGCTCGTGCTTCCGCCGGATGCGCTCGCCGCGGGCGAGGCCGCGTTCGCCGGCTTGGCCGGGGTCGTGCTGCCAGCGCCCGAATTGCACGCGAGCGCCAGCAGCGCGGTCGCCGCTAGCCCCGCCACTAGCCGCCGAGAACGCCCGTGGTCCGTGCCCATGCCCTTCTCCCTATCGCCAACTCGCGCCCGGGTGCCCGCGCCGCCTCGCCCGCGCGGGTGCCCGCGCCACGTCCGCGCCTGACTCCTATTTGGGCAGTTGGTCCAGGAAGCCGCTCGCGCGCACGGCCGCCGCAAAGCGCTGATCCACGAAGTCCTCAGGCTTCGCGGTGCGCGCGGCCGGGTTGTCCTCCACGTCCAGCACCGTCTGCACGGCGGAAAGCTCGGGGTAGATGTCCACCGTGTAGATCGGCGCGTAATAGTCGATCGTCTGGCCCAGCAGCTCGCGATCGTCGCTGGCCGCGTACTTGCCCATGATCTCGATGCCGTACTCGCGGTCCGTCTTCAGGCGGCTGGTCGCCTGCGCCAGCGCTCGCAGGTACGGCTCCGCCAGCTCCGGCTTCGCCGCCAGCGTCTTCCGCGTGGCGCCCACTGCCGCGCTGAGGAAGGGGATGCTCATTTCGGTGACGTTGATTAGCTCCGGGAAACCGCGCTTGCGCGCCTCGAACACGGCCGGCACGTTCAGGCTCGCGGCGTCGATCGCGCCAGTCTCCAGGGCGGCGAGCGATTCGGCCAGACCGCCGGTCTTGCGCGTGAACACGTCCACGTCGGGCTCCAGCCCGACGCGCTTGGCCCCCAGCCGCGCGACCACGTCGGTGATCGCTTTCAAGTTCGTCACGCCGATCGTCTTGCCGCGCAGCTCCTCCGGCGTCCTGATCTCCGGCCGGGAGAACACCGAGCCGTCGAGCACGTTGGCGGTCGAGCCGATGATGACGGTGTCCAGGCCCTGCAGGGTGCCGAGCACCAGGGTGGGCGCGCCCGAGAAGGTAACGTCTAGCTCCCCGTTCGTCAGTGCCGCGAGCAGCGGCGCCCCCGCGTCCAAGTGGACGAGTTCCACGTCCAACCCCTGCTCGCGGAAGTAGCCGGCCTCCAGGGCGACCCACCACGGCGCGGCGGCCGCCGCGATAGTCGTGTAGCCCGACCGTGACTTCATCAGGGCGGGCGCGGCGCCGGCGGTCGCGGTATCCCCGGCGGACGGTGCGCTGGCGGCCGCGGGCGCCGCCCCGCCTGGCCCGCCCCCCGGCGCGCCCGCGGCCGGCGCACCCGTTCGGGCCGGGGCGCCGCATCCCAGTAGCAGCGCGGCGAGTCCCAGGCTGGCAAGCAGCCTCCGACACCCAGACGAGCAGGTTGCCATCGCAAACTCCTCACTCGTACCCTGCACCGGCCGGCGGGCGGCGCGATCGCGCGTGCCCGTGCGCCACGTCGCAGCCACCCCGCGACGCCACGGGGCGGCCGGCTCGCTCGGCGCCTAGCTGCCGCGCGTCACCTGCTCGACGTAGCCGCTGGCCTTGATCTTGTCCGTGAAGCTGCTGTCCAGGAACTGCTCGGGTCGCGCGTTCCGCGCCTCGGGCTTGTCGTCCGCGATGAAGCGCAGGTTGTTCTCGACCCCGCGCGGCGACATCGCCATGTCGTCGCTCATCTGCCCGCGATAGTACTCCCAGGTGTCTTCGGCAGTCGCCCGATCGTCCAGCTTGGTATGGACCATGATCGACTCGACCGACGGGTCCTTTTGCGTCTTGAAGGCGTGGGCGCCGCGGATCAGCGCCTTCAGGTAGCGTTCTACCACGTTGGAATGCGCTGCCACGTAGGCGCGGGTGGACACGATGGCCGCGCTGCCCATCTCGACCTTCAGCGCGGCCACGTCGATCAGCTCGCGGAAGCCCAGGTCGCGGGCGCGGAACGTCTGCGGCGGCGAAAACGAGCCGCCCGCGATGGCGCCGGTCTGCATGGCCGCCAGCGTCTCTGGCGTGCCGCCCGACCGCACCACCTGCACGTCGCGGCCCTCCGTCAGGCCCCAGTGCTCCAGCGCGATCTTCAGCGCGACGTGGCTGATGGCCCCGAAGTTCGACACGCCGATCGACTTCCCGCGCAGGTCGTCGGGCGTCTGCACGTCCGGGCTCACGTAGATCGAGTTCGTCAGGTAAGGCATCGCCGCCCCGAGCAGCACGTACTGGCCGCCCTGCAGGTTGGCCTCGATCACCTGATTCGCGCCCGCGAGCACGATCGGCGCCTCCTGGCTGGACAGCGCCCCGAGGATCGCCTGCCCGGCGCCGATGAACGCCACTTCGGCATCCAGCCCCTGCTCTTTGAAGGCGCCCGTCTCGTCGGCCAACCACAGCGCCGCCATGCTGGCGCCGGCGGTCGTGTAGGCGGTTCTGATGGCGACCGGCGCGGCCGGCGCCGCCGGCTGCCCCGCCGGCGCACTGCTCTCGGGCGCGGCCGGCGCTGCGGGCGCCGCGGGCGCGCTGGCCGGCGCCCCGGCCCGCTGGCCACAGGCCAGCACCAGCACGAGACTCAGGCACAGGGCCGCCAGGCCCCCCACGCTCCGGACGCCCGCGCTCTGCATCCTCACCAAGCCCCTCCATTGTCTGTCTGCCGAGCGTGAACGCACGACCGCTACCGCGGCGCCGCCGCAGGCCGGCGGCCTCGGCATGCCCCCCAGGCGGCGGGTTGCGCTAGTTATACAACTGGCCGACGAATCCTTGCGCCTCCAGGTCGCGGATGAAGTGATCGTCGCTCAACTGCGCGGGTGTCAGGTTGCGCGCCGCGGGCTGCTCTTCAGCGCGCTGGTCGAGCACGGTCTGGATGCTCTCGGCCGTCGGATAGGGCACGCGCTCGAGCAGCGGCTCGATGAGATCGTATGTCCGCGCCATCAGCGGCCGGTCGTCGCTCTTGAGATTGCGCGCCAGCACGTCCACGGTCGTCGCCTTGTCCTTGTGGACGCGCGCCAGGCCCTCGACGTGCGCCATCATCAGCCGCTTCAGCATCTCGTCGTTGTTCTTCACGTAACTGCTGGTGCTGGCCAGCCCGTTCTGCAGGTAGGGGACGTGCTGCGCGGACAGATCGTAAAGGAGGCGGAACCCCGCGTCCTGCGCCTCGAAGTTGTAGGGGATCGCGAGCACGGACGCATCCACCGCGCCCGCGGCCAGGGCGCCGTACACCTCGGCGGTGCCGCCGATCTGCAGCAGCGCCACGTCGCGGTCGGGCTCCAGCCCCGCCCCCTGCAGCATCTTCGTGGCGCCCAGGTAGATGCCGGAGCCGATGCGCGTCACGCCGAGCCGCTTGCCGCGCAGGTCGGCCACCGTGGCGATCTCGGGCTTCGAGTACACCCAGAAGTTCATGTTGTTTTGGAAGCCGCTGAGCAGCACCTGGTCGTCCCCGGCCAGCACGGCGTCCACGACGCCCGCGGCAGCCGATACCGCCACCGGGATCTCGCCCGACGCCATCACCTTCGCGACCTGCGAGCTGCTCTGGAGCGTGATCAGCTCGACGTCGAAGCCGTACTTCTCGAAGATGCCCTCGTCCTTCGCCATCCAGATGGGCGCGATCGAAGCGCTGACGGCGTTTAGCCCGAGCCGCAGCGACGTGCGCGGCGGCGGCGCGGTCGGCGCGCTGCCCGCGCCGCCCGGCGGCGCGGCGGTCGGGGGTCCCGGCGCGGCCGCTGGCACGGCGGGCTGCTGGCAGGCCGCCAGGCTGGCAGCCAAGAGAATGAGCGACGCGATAGGCCGGAGCCGCATGGGGTGACTCCTCGTGCTGGGAAGCTAGCGGCGAAACCGTAGCCATATAGTACATAATCGCCGGGCGTTCGGCGCACGCCACCCCGCCGCCGGGCGTCGCCTCACGCGGCCCCGGCGCGGCGTCCGGCGGCGGCCAGCCGCTGACGCCACGGCCGTCGACCTGCTACGCTGGGAGCGTGAGCCGCCGTATCGACGCCGCCCCCTGGATCATGCTCGGCGTGGCCGTGGTGTCGCAAATCGGCGCCTCCTACGTCCACCAGGGGCTGCCCGCCCTCGCGCCGCTGCTCCAAGCCGAATGGTCGCTCAGCCGCGCCGAGCTGGGCGCGGTCCTGGGCGCCATCAACGTCGGCGTGCTCCTCGCCTCGGCCGCCGCCGGGCACGCCGTCGATCGCTTCGGCGAGCGCCCCCTGCTCGTCGCTGGCCCGCTGGGCGTCGGGGCGGCCACGCTGCTCGCGGCCCTCAGCCCGGCGCCCCCCCTCCTCGGGCTGGCGCTGGCCGGCGCGGGCATCGCGCTTGGCACCTGCGCCCCCTCCGGCGGCAAGGCGATGCTCGTCTGGTTCCCGCCCCGCATCCGCGGCCTGGCGATGGGCCTGCGCCAGACGAGCGTCCCACTCGCCGGCGTCATCTCCGCTCCGACCCTGCCGCTCCTCGCCCTCGCGCTCGGCTGGCGCGGCGCGCTCGTCGCCAGCGCTGTCATTGGCGGCCTGAGCGCGCTGCTCGTGGTCGTGGCCTACCACGACCCGCCTGCCCGCCCGACGGCGGTGCCGCGCCACGAGCGCACCGGCCTCGCCTCTTACCCCGCGCTCCTGCGCGACCGCAGCCTGCTGGCGACGATCCTGCTTGGCCCGGTGCTGGTCGCCGGACAGTGGACGGTCGTGCCGTACCTCGGACTCTACCTGTACGAGCGTTTCGGCTGGTCGGTGCCGGAGGCGGCGGCCTACCTGGCGCTCGCCCAGGTGGGCGGCGTCGTCGGGCGCATCGCCTGGGGCCTGGCCAGCGATCTCGTCTGGGGCGGCCGGCGCAAGCCCGCCCTGCTGCTCGTACCGCCGGTCGGGGCGGCGGGAGCGCTCGGACTGGCCGCGCTATCGCACCAGACGCCTGCCTGGCTGGTCGCCCTGCTCGCCCTCGTCATGGGTGCGTCCGTCATCGGCTGGAACGGGCTGCTGCTCGCCTACGTCGCCGAGCAGGCAGGGCCGCACCGCGCCGGTACCGCCATCGGGCTGGCCGTCAGCATCATCTTCCTCGGCGCGGTCGTCTACCCCCCGGCCTTCGGCTGGCTGGTCGACCGTGCGGGCAGCTACCAGCCCGCCTGGCTCGCCCTCGCTGCCGTGCTCCTCGCCGGCCTCGCGCTCTTCCCCAGCATGCGCGAGGTGGCGCCCGCGTGAGTTGCTTGCCTGCGCCGGCAGGGGGATGTACACTCGCCAATTGACGGGTGGGGGCGTTACGTGCTCCACGGTACGGGGGCGCAGACGAGGAGGCGAGTGATGGCAACGCAGGCTCCTGACGCTACCGAGGTCATGCAGAAGGTCAATTCCTACGAGGCGTTCCAGCAGCAAGAGGGCATCCCCGTCGTCCGCGGCTTCGGCGTCGACGATCTGCGTACCATCGAGGTGAAGCCCTGGGCGCGCAAGGGCGGCCTCGGCACCTACATCAACCTCGACGGCACCGGCGGCACCAACGACGCCTACGTGCTGGAGATCCCCCCGGGCAAGGCGACCAACCCGGGCCGCCAGTTGTTCGAGGAGATGATCTACGTCCTCGAAGGCAACGGCTCGACGCAGGTCTGGTACGACGAGAACAAGAAGGTGTCCTTCGAGTGGAAGAAGGGCAGCCTCTTCGCCATCCCGCTGAACGCCATGCACCGCCACTTCAACGGCCGCGGCGATACCCCCGCCCGCTACCTGGCCGTCACCAACGCGCCGGTCGTCGTGAACCTCTTCCACAACATCGACTTCGTGTTCAACACGCCGTTCACCTTCGACGACCGCTTCTCCGGTCAGGAGGACTACTTCAGCGGCGAGGGCCGGCTCTGGCGTAACCGTCGGAACTTCGTGTTGGAGACGAACTTCGTCCCCGACACGCACGGCATCGAGCTGTACACCTGGAAGGAGCGTGGCGCGGGCGGGCGCAACATCATGTTCGAGCTGGCCCATAACACGATGGCCGCGCACATCTCCGAGTTCCCGGTGGGCACCTACAAGAAGGGCCACCGTCACGGCCCCGGCGCCCACGTTATCATCCTCAACGGCGAGGGCTACTCGCTGCTCTGGCCCGAGGGCTCCGATTTCAAGAAGTTCCCTTGGAAGACGGGCAGCATGGTGGTGCCGCCGAACGACTGGTTCCACCAGCATTTCAACCCGGGCACCGAGCCCGCCCGCTACCTGGCGCTGCGCTGGGGCAGCCGCCGCTACGACATGGGCGGCGCGATCAAGATGGACCAGGGCGGCTCGGACGTGTCCGTCAAAGAGGGCGGCGCCCAGATCGAGTACGAGGACGAGGATCCGCGCGTGCACCAGATCTTCGAGGAGGAGATGGCCCGGCGCGGCGCCCAGTGCCGCATGAAGTCCATGATCGGGTGGTGTACCGCCGCCGAGTAGGCATCCGCCCGGTCGGAAGCAATCCCACGCCTCCCCCTCTCTCGGGCGCGAGGGAGGGGGAGCAGCGTGTTACCCCGATTCGCGCACGGGAGAGACCATGGCAGAGACGCAACGCCCCGGAGACCTGACGCACGCGCACGACGGCGGCCAGACCCACACCCACAGCGCCGGGCACGCCCTCGACCACGAGCACGACGAATGGGGCTTCGACCTCGACCTCATCGACCACCACGGCGACGACGCCCCGCTCACCGACGAGCAGATCGCGGAGATCAACGAGGCCATCTGGAAGCTGGAGAACGTCGAGCTGACCACCGTCGGCGTGGACGTGGGCTCCTCGACGTCGCACCTGATGTTCGCGCGGGTGCATCTCCAGCGCATGGGCGACCTCCTCTCCAGCCGCTTCGTCGTGGTCAACCGCGAAGTGCTCTGGCGCTCGCCCATCCTCCTCACGCCCTATCGCCCCGACAATACGATCGACTCTGATCAGCTCGACGTCTTCATCCGCAACGCGTACCAGGAGGCCGGCCTGGAGCGCTCCGACGTGGACAGCGGCGCCGTCATCCTCACGGGTGAGGCTCTGAAGCGCACGAACGCCCACGCGATCGCCGAGCTATTCGCCACGGAGGCGGGCAAGTTCGTCTGCGCTTCGGCCGGCCATCACATGGAGGCGCTGCTGGCCGCAAATGGCTCCGGCACGGTCGCGCTCTCCCGCGAGCCACGCCGCACGCTCCTCAACGTGGACATCGGCGGCGGCACGAGCAAGCTGGCCGTCGTGCGCGGCGGCGAAGTGCTCGCCACCGCCGCGGTGGCCGTCGGCGGCCGCCTGATCGCCTTCGCCCCGGACGGCACGATCGAGCGGCTCGAGGGCCCGGCCGAGCAGGCGGCCGAGGCGGCCGGCGTGCGGCTCGCGCTCGGCGAGCGACTGGCGCCCGAGGACCAGGCGAAGCTCGTCCGCACGATGACCGACGCCCTCGTGTCGCTCATCCGCGGCGAGCCCAACGCGCTCGCCAAGGAGCTGCTGGTCACCGACCCGCTGCCCGAGGGCTGGCAGGCCGACGCCATCACGTTTTCGGGTGGCGTCGCCGAGTACATCTACGGCCGCGAGCGCGCCGAATACGCCGACATCGCGCGCGCGCTGGCCGACGAGGTGCGGGCCGCGCTGGACGACGGCCGCATCCCACTGCCCGTGCTCGACCCTGGCCAGGGCATCCGCGCGACCGTGATCGGCGCCTCGCAGTTCTCCGTGCAGGTCAGCGGCAACACGATCTCGATCTCCGATAGCACGGTGCTGCCCCTGCGTAACCTGCCCGTGATCTTCCCCCGCCTCGACCTGGCCGACGATCCCGACGCCGAGCGCGTGGCCAGCGAGATCGGCAGCGCCATTCGGCGCTTCGACCTCGAGGAAGGCGACTCGCCCGTCGCCTTGGCCTTCCGCTGGCAGGGCGATCCCCTGTACTCCCGGCTGCGCGCGCTGGCCGACGGCATCCGGCGCGGTATGCCGAACAGCGTCGAGCAGAAGCTGCCGCTCGTGCTCATGCTGGATGGCGACGTGGGCAAGACGCTGGGCGACATCCTGAAGCACGAGCTGGGCGTGGCCGGCGACGTGATGTCCATCGACGGCATGCAGCTCAAGGAGTTCGACTACGTGGACATCGGCGAGGTGATCCAGCCCGCCTACGTCGTCCCCGTGGTCATCAAGTCGCTGCTGTTCGCCGGCTCCCACGACCACCATCTCGCCGACGAGCGCGTCAGCAGCTAATCGCCGGCGCGGTACGGTCGGGGGGGGGAACGTGGACGAGCTGGTATACGGCGTCGTGCGCGGCGTCGACGTGCCCGAGGCGGCGGGCGCGGCCGCGGACGAGCGCCGCCTGATGGTCTTCTCGGTCGACACCCGCACGCACGGCGCCGCGCGGCTGTTGCTCGACCTCGCCGAGCTAGACCGCCTCGACGACGCCGAGCTGCCGGAGGACGCGGCGGTAACGCCGCTCGTCTACGCCCTCGCCGGGCCGCCGGCCGCCGTGGCGGCGGCGCAGGAGCCGTTCGCGGCGCAGCTGCAGGACGCCTACGACCAGCTTGCGGCCGGCGTTGCGCCGAGCGAGGTGGCGCGGGGCGCTGAGGCGCGGCTCGTCGGCCTCGCGGCGTTGTCGCCCGAGCGGCTGGCCGACCTCGCCCTCCTCGAGCTGGTCGGCGGCGACTGGATCGCTTACCCCATGCCCGCCGCGGTCATCCTGCCGGATGGCGCCGAGGTGCGCGGCGTCTACGCGGCCGAGAGCGCCGACGACGACAGCTGGCAGGGCCTCGTCGAGGCCTTGTTGGAAGCCTGGCTCCGGGTCGAGTCGGTGCCGGGCCGCGACCGCCCCTGGAACCGCCGCGACCTCGAACGGCTGCTGAACGACCCCATCTACGCCTTCGGGGTGAGCTACGAGCCGCGGGCCGACGTCACGGCGATGGTCGACGCCTTCACGCGCGGCCTGGCCGAGCGGCCCGAGGAGTGGGACCTGGCTGGATTGGAGGCCGAGTACCGCGGGCTCCTCGCCCGGCTGGCAGCCAGCCAGCACTTCCGGCGCGGGCCGGATGCCCCGCCCCTGATCCCCCTGGCCGAGTGGCTGGGCGCGCAGCTCGCGCGGATCGCCGAGCTGCGCGCCCACTAGCATCACGGAGGACGCGTGCGCCTGCGGCAGATCGACAAGTCCCTGCTGCAACACCGCGTGGCGTTCGCGCTCATCGCGACCCTCCTGCTCTGCATCCTGGCGATGCTGCCGTTCACCGTCGCCAGCGTCGTCGACGAGCTGCTCGGCCCACCCGAGGGCCGCGTCTACTACGTGCCCGGCGCCACGGTCCCGGCCGCCGCGACGCACACCCGCCTGCACGTGGCCGTCGCGGCGCTGGACGACTTTCAGCAGCTCGCCACGCTTCGCGTCTCCGGCCATCACCAGTGCGCCGGTGGCTGTGGCTGGAGTGACCGTGTCCTCTTCTTCGCCATCCCGCCGGCCGATGAGGCGCCGGAGGGGTTGCCGCCGTCGGCCACGGTAACGCTCCCCGCGGACACCGTCGCCATCACCGACAGCTTCCAGCTCCCCGCGCGCGGCCATCCGACGCGCTATCCGTTCGACACCTACGAGCTGTGGCTCGGCGTCGTGCTGCAGCGCGTCCTGCCAGACGGGACGGTGCAGACGTTGACGCCCGACGAGGCGCGCGACCACTTGTTCCTCAGCTTTCAGGAGGAAGTGCCGCGCCAGACGATGGCGCCACCGCGCGCGATCGATCCTGCCAGCGTTCGGCCCCCGAATGCGCCCTTTGGCTACCTCTACGTCGAGGTGCTGACGCTGTCGCGGCCCCTCTGGCTGCGGGTCCTGGCCGTCATGCTAGTCTTGCTGGTCGCCGCCGCCGCGTCCTACGCCGTCTTCATGCGGCCGCTCACCGAGCTGGTCATCAACGCCGGGGCGCTCGTGCTCGGCGTGTGGGGCATTCGTCAGATCCTCACCAACTCCAGCTACCCGGGCCTGACGGCCGTCGATCTCTCGCTGTCGGTCGTCATCCTGTTCCTGCTCAGCGCGATCACTGTCCGCGCGCTGTTGTTCGCCCACGACCGCGCCGAGCTGCACGTCCTGCGCCGCACCCGGGCCAACACGCCAGAGCACCCTGGCAGAGCCGACGTGGCCGATGCGTCTCAGCCCTCCGTCGAGTAGGGGTGGAAAAGGGGAACCGATGCGAAGCCACGAGCGCTGGCCCGAAGCTCGCCCCCGGCGAGCACTTCCGACGCGCTGGGTCAGGGGCAGGGCGGCTGCCGCGTGCGGCTGCGCGGCGCTCGCCCTCCTGCTAGCCGCGTGCGCGGCCCCGGCCGCCGCGCCTACGGCTCCCGCTCCGGCGGCGCGCGACGCGGCCGCGAGCGGCGCCGCGTCCGCTGGCAGTGGCGCGTCCTCAGGCCAGGCGAGCCCGCCCGCGCCGGCGACGATCAGCTACAGCCAGATCACCCTCACCGCGCTGAGCTGGCCCTTCATCATCGCCGAGCCGGCGGGCCTCTACGCGCGCCAGGGCCTCACGGTCGACACCACGATCGGCGGCACGACCGCCGCGACCGCCCAGGCGCTCGTGGCCGGCGCCGTCGACGTGGCGCAGCTCAACGTCGTGCAGCACATCACGGCCGTGCAGAAGGGGGCCGACCTGGCGCTGGTCGCGGGCAACGCCGCGGTGCCCCCCTACAGCCTGATGGCCGGCGCCGGCGTCAGCACCTACGCCGACTTGCGTGGCAAGCCGGTCGCCGTGGCGGGCGTGACGGACCCGCTGAACTACGTCCTCCGCAAGATGCTCGCCGCCAATGGGCTGGCCGACGGCGACTACGACATGCTGCCGGTCGGCAGCACCAACGAGCGCCTGGTCGCCGTGCAGAAGGGCGCGGTGGCCGCCACCCTGCTCAGCCAGCCGGACGATTTCATCGCCGAGTCGATGGGGCTGGGGCGGCTCGGCGGCTCGACCGACTACGTCGATTCCCTGCAGTACACCGCCACCAGCGTGCGGCGAGATTGGGCGCGCCAAAACCGCGACGTACTGGTCCGCTTCCTGCGCGCCTACGTCGAGGCGTGCCGCTGGTTCTACGATCCCGCCAACCGCGCCGAGGCGATCCGCCTCTACGTGGACCAGACCCACGCCGATCCCGATCTGACCGCGCGCACCTACGATCTCTACGTCGGGAGTGGGAAGGTGCTCGCCAAGGCCGGCGAGGTGAACCTGGAGGGGCTGCGCGTGCTGGCCGACAACTGGCAGGAGTTCGGCCTCGCCGCCCCCCCGCCGCCGACCGACACCTGGCTCGACCTCAGCTACCTGGAAGAGGCGCAGCGTCCCTGAGCCGAGACGACAGCGCCCGGAGGAGCGATGGCAGACACCTGCGACCTGGTACTCGTAGGCGGCCAAGTGGTCACGCCCGGCGGCATCGTCGATGGCGGCGTGGCGGTGCGCGACGGTCGCATCGCGGCGATCGGCGGCCCGCGTGACCTACCGCCCGCGGCGCGCACCATCGACCTGCGCGGCCGCGTGCTGCTCCCGGGGGCCATCGACCCGGAATGCCACCTCGGCAGCCACCGACCGCTTGCCGACGACGTGGAGTCCGAGACGCGCGCCGCCGCCGCGACCGGCGTCACCACCTGGGGGCTCCAGCTCAACAGCGCCATGATGGCGCCCCCGCCGGGTGGCATCCAGGCGCCCGAGCAGATTCCAACCATGACCGACGCGGTGCCTCACTTGCTCGCGGCTGAGTCGCGCGCCAGCATCGACTTCTTCCTGTCGCCGATCATCACCACCGACGCCCAGGTGGAGGAGATTCCGCTGCTGGCCCGCGAGTACGGCATTACCTCCTTCAAGTTCCACCTGCAGATGGCGGGGCCTTGGGGGCAGCAGCCGGCTGGCCCGCAGCCAGCCTACAACTTCGACGACGGCACCGTGTTCGCGGCCTGCCAGGCGATCGCCGCGCTCGGGCCGCCGGCGCTGGTCCTGTTCCACTGCGAGAACTGGCAGATCGCCCGCGTGCTCCAGCTGCGCCTGCAGGCCGCGGGGCGCACCGACATGGGCGCCTGGGACGACCACTCGCCGTGGCTGACCGAGGCCGCGCACGCTCGCGCCTACCTCTACTTCTGCGAAGTGACCGGTTGCCCGGCCTACATCGTCCACTGCACAACCGCGCAGACCATCGCCGAAGTGCAGCGCGCCCGCTGCGCCGGCGTCCGGGTCTACGCCCAGGTCGGCGTCCACTACCTCGTGCTGCACAAGGACGCCTGGCGCATCAACGTGCCCCTGCGCGACCGCGCCACGCACGAGACTCTCTGGCGGGCGCTGGCGGACGGCGAGATCGACACCATCGGCAGCGATCACGTCGCGCACACGCGCCCGCGCGCCACGATGGAGACGGGCAACGTCTGGACGACGATCAGCGGCTTTCCGTCCCGCGTGGAGGGGATGCTGCCCATGCTGCTGAGCGAGGGGGTCAACGCGGGCCGGCTGACGCTCGAGCGGCTGGCGGAGATCGCCAGCGAGACCCCCGCCCGCATCTTCGGGCTCTACCCGCGCAAGGGCGCCATTCAGGTGGGCGCCGACGCCGATCTGGTCGTCGTGGACCTGGAGCGCGAGGCGACGGTGACCGCCGACATGCTGCACACCGCCACGCCCTGGACCATCTACGAGGGGCGCCGCGTGAAGGGCTGGCCCGTGCTCACCCTGCTGCGCGGCGAGGTCGTCATGGAGTGGCCGGACGACGCGCCCAAGGCGCGGATCGTCGGGCCGCCGCGGGGCCGCTACCTTCGGCGCCGCCTCGCTCAGCTCCCGTAGAGCTGCTTCACGAAGCCGCTGTCCTCGGCCTGCTTGAGGAAGGCGTTGTCATAGAACTGGCTGGGCTTCGCCGCCCCGGCGGCGGCGTCCGTGGCCCCCAGCTCCTTCAGCACCGTCTCGACGGCCGTGTCGGTGATGTACGGTACCTGCGGGATCGAGTACTGGGCGAAGCGTTCCCAGCTCTTCTCCAGAATGTCTGGATCGGTCGTGTGCGTGTAGTGGCTGGAGACCTGCATCGCGAGCTGCTTGTCGGTCTTCATCCGGTGGATGCCCTCTAGATAGGCGCGAATGAACCGCCGCACCGTATCCGGATGATTCTGGATCATGTCCCGCGTGGTCGAGATGGGGCCTTCTTCGTACTCCACGCCGGTGTTCGCCAGGTCGAGCACCACGTGGTAACCTAGGTTCTCGGCCTCGAACAGGGTCGGCGGGATCTCCACCGTCGCGTCGATGGCGCCCGACTGCAGGGCGCTGAGCCGCGCGCCCGTGCCCCCGATCTGGAGAATCGTGACGTCGTTGTCGGGGTCGAGGCCGAGCTGCTGGAGCGCCGTACGGGCGGCGAAGTCCGACGACGAGCCAATCTTGCTGATGCCGACGCGCTTGGCGCGCAGGTCGTCCCCGCTCTGGATGTCGCCGCCCGCGATGAGGGCAAAGTCGAACTTGTTGCTCGCTCCCGCGATCATGGCCAGGTCCGACCCGTGCAACACGGCGTCGATGATCGCGTCGCTGCCGGCCGCCGCGAACTGCACGTTATTGCCAATGAGAGCCTGGACGGTCAGCGTCCCGCTCGTGATGTAGAGAAAGTCCTGAACGGCCAGGCCGTTCTGCGCGAAGAGCCCCGCGTCCTGGGCGATCCACAGGCCCAGGTTGGCGTCCGAGAGCGAGCTATAGCCGACGGCCACGGGGATCGCCGCGGGAGCTTCGCTCGGCGCGGCCGCGGCGGGGGCCGGGGTTGCGGCCGGCGCGGCTCCCGAGCCGGCGGCGGTACATGCCGCGAGTGGGAGCGTCATCACCAGGAGTGTGACGAGCAGCCTGCCGCCGCTAACGTGTGGCCCTCGGGCGCTCGGCCAATCCCGCTGACACATCGCTCACCTCCTCCGCGCACGACGCGGCACTACGGTGGCGGTTCGGGGCTGCAGCCCGGGCGCGGCTCGGGGCGCTCCTCCCCGTCGGCAGACTCCTCCTATGTGTAAGTATAGGTCCCAGGGAGGATGGCCCCCAACGGCCGCCGCGAGCGCCGCATTGCCGGCGCTCCGCTAGCGCCCGTACAGCCGGTTCACGAAGCCGCTGTCCTCGGCCTCCTTTAGGAAGCGATTGTCATAAAACTGGCTCGGTGTGGCAGACATCGCGGCTGGGTTGCTGTCCGCCAGCTCCTTCAGGACGGGCAAGATGCCGTCGTCGGTGATGTAGGGCACCTCGGGAATCGAGCCTTGGGCGAAATGTTCCCAGCTCTCCGACAGCGCCTCGGGATCGTCGATCTGCATGTACTTGCTCGACACTGACATCGAAAACGCCTTGTCGGTCTTCATCCGATGGATGCCCGCCAAGTACCCGCGCACCACTCGCCGCGCCAGCTCCGGATTCTCGTTGATCAGCGTGCGTGTCGTGGCAATCGGGCCGACCTGGTAGGGCACACCGATCTGCGCGAGATCGACGAGCATGTTGAACCCTAGCTTCCGGGCGGTCAGCAAGGCCGGCGCGATCTCCGGCGCGGCTTCGATCGACCCCGACTGCATCGCCCCCACGCGCGCCGCGGTGCCGCCGATCTGGAGGATCGTCACGTCGCGGTCGGGGTCCAGCCCGAGGTATTGCAAGGCTGAGCGCGCCGCGAAGTCCGACGACGAGCCGAAGCGGCTGATGCCGACCCGCTTGCCCCGCAGGTCCGCCCCGCTGTGCACCTCCGGCACGGTCAGCAAGGCGAAGTCGAACTTGTTACTGGTGCCGGCCACCCCGACGAGGTCGGCCCCGCCGAGATCGGCCACGATGATGCCCGAGGTGCCAGCCAGCACGAACTGCGTGTCCCCCCCAAGCAGCGCCTGAATCGTCAGCGTCCCGCCCTCGATCAGCGGGAAATCCGTCAGCTCCAGGCCCTGCTCCTCGAACAGCCCCGCCTCCTTCGCCACCCAGAGCCCCAGGTTGTTGTCCGTGAGCGAGCTGTAGCCGATCTTGACGGGGATGCGGTCGGGCGGCGTCGTTGCATCCGGCGCGCCGGTCACTGCGGGCGCCTGGGCGGGTGCGGCGGCCTGCGCGGATGCGGCTTGTGGCGCCGCCGCCTGGTTCGCGGGCGGACTCGCAGCCCCACCCGCGCAGGCCGCCAGCAGCAGGATCAGGCTGAAGACGCTGAGCGCGGCCGCTCGATGGACCGACCGGCCGGGCGGTAGCAGGACCATGTCACTCCTCCGCCGTGTGGCCCGAGCCGACCAGTGGTGGCCTTCGCCGGCCGGTCGGCTCGGCCCGTAGTGGCTAGCGTGCCGGATGGAGCGCCTTGCGGCAGTATAGGCAATGGGGACCGGCGACGCTAGTCATAATCAGCGGCGGACAGCAAGAAGCCCGAGACGTCGTACTGATGTCTCGGGCTTCTTTCAGGTAGCGGGGGCCGGATTCGAACCGGCGACCTCCGGGTTATGAGCCCGACGAGCTACCACTGCTCTACCCCGCGCTGGAGGGGGCGGCACCGACCTATTGTCCCAACGGCAGAGCCGCCA
>Ga0070738_10003967_pt1 | contig 18512 bp, 13 predicted proteins | sample Coa_R2_2_FD_66446 | JGI IMG/M metagenome (GOLD analysis project Ga0070738, IMG submission 66446) | Surface soil microbial communities from Centralia Pennsylvania, which are recovering from an underground coalmine fire - Coalmine... | ecosystem: Environmental > Terrestrial > Soil > Unclassified ... | reverse complement strand
CTCGGCCGGGTTTTATCACCGGTCCGTGAGCGCGCGAACAATACCGCGCGCCGCGAGCTCATTTGCCGCAATGCACAATGGGAGATAAGGGCCGGCCTCAGGATTTCAATGAACGGCGCCGCCCGGTGCGCAGGCTCGGCTCAGCGCCGCACGATCTGCTCGAGCTGCTGCCGGGAATTGGCGCGATAGTCCTTATAGCAGGCGACCCAGATGAGGTGGCGCTCTTGCGCCGTCAGATGAAGGACTTTCGACCAATAATTTTGTTCGGCGGTGCTGAGATGGCGGACGTCCTCGCAAGTAACGGCATGCGCCGAGAAAGTGCCGACAAATGTCGCGCCGGCAAAAGCGAGAAGAGCCACAATATTTCTGATGCGAAAAGGCCTGGCAGCGACAATCCGTTCTTGCATGATTTCTCCTTGAACAGCGAAGTACACGCCGAGCGACGCAAACTTCATTCCAATTCGATGGGATGATCCACCCACTTCAGGGTAGAACATGGCCATATTTTGGCCGTTTTCCGAAACGCCCGGTCTCGTTGGTTATGCAAGCCGAATTGCCGTGGAATCAATAAGATGCGCCGCGGCAGAGCCAGCAAGGGATCGGGGCATTTCGTTCCCGTCTGCGACGTGCCTGTTCCATGAGGTTTGACCGCGCGCTTGTCGAAAAAAAGGCTCCATAGCGCGCCGCGCCATGGAGCCAGGGCAGATCGACCAAGATGATGCTCTTGGTCGGGGAGGAGCTTTTCGCAGGATCCGATGCACGGATCGGACCCAAACGGCGGTTCCGGTTCGTCCGGGCGTCTGCCGTTTTAGAACTTCAAGACGATGTCGCCGCCGATCGTGACTTGGCTGCTTTTTGTTCCAAATCCCGAAGCGGGACCTGTCTGGACGAGATCGAACGGGGTCGTGCCGTTCAGGGACGTGTCGTAACGAACCTCAGGCCGGAAGATCACTCCCTTGAGATAGGGAATGCTCGCGGGGATGGTCGGCGTGATGTTGAGGCCGGCCGTCAACTCGAGATAGGTCGTCGGCGCCTGGACGATGCCCGGCAGGATGCCGGGTGCGACCGTATATCCGTGCAGCAAGTTGACGTAATCGAAATAGCCGGGGAATGCGGCGACAAAGGCCCCTTGATCATCGCGATAGACCTCGGCGCGCCCGTTGATCTTCAGCCAATCCCAGGGCGTCTGATAGGACGCATAGCCCGCGGCGCCATAGGCGTCGGCACGGAGCAGCGAGTCGTAGAGGTAATTGCCGTCGAGCTGCAAAGTGAGCTTGTCGGTCGCCTTCCAGGTGACGGTGAGGTCGTTGACATAACGCAGCTTGCTGTTGGCGGGCGGCCCATAGAACGGGTAGGGGTCCTCCGGTCCGATATGGGTCGTCGCCAAGACCGTGACCGAGCCTTTAGGTCCCAAATTGTTGAGCCCGATGCCGCCGTCGAAAGCCGGCGCATTGTTATTGTCGCCGATGTAGGGAACGAGCGTGGTGCTCTCGCCGCTGCTGATGCCCGTATAGATGTCGAGCGTCGGATTGATATGCGAGATCGCCAGGACGCCGGTTTCGAAGAAAGGTTCGCTGTAGTTCGACAGATAGGAATGCGAATAGAAGAGATTGGTATCGGCTTCGATCGTCTCGATTCCCTCAAGGCCCGGCCACGAGCCGACTTTCCAATCGATGCCGCCAGGGAAGACCCACGGCGTATGCGCCTGGATAAACGCCTGTTCGAGCGCGACCTGATAGAGCGAGTTGATGCAGTAATCGCATTCGCCGAGGAAGCGGGCGGAGCGCGCGTCCGAACCGTACATGACTTGCAGCACGAAGCCGACGTCGTACTGGGCTTTCGACGAATCGATGGGCCGCTGAATGGTGAGCAGGCCTTGATTGAACAGAGGCTCATTGGCTCTGTCGGTGAAGAGGTGGCCCCAGTTCAATCCGCTCGGCGGCGAATCCGGATTGCCCATAATACCGGCCTCGATCTCGCCGTTGACGGTGATGGTCGACCACCATGTCGGCGGCGGAGGTGGCTCTTTGGTCGTCGTGAGGTCGGCGGCCGCCGCTCCTCCGCCCGCGAGCATCGCGGCAAGAAGCGCGGGAATGCCATGCGCCAATGCGCCGGAGAACAAGCGGCTTGTTCTTACGCGCGACTTATCTTTCCCCAATTTGCACCAAAGGGTGCGATCGTATCCCCTCATTATGCCCCCCTGCCAACACGAAGATCTTCGCGCGATCGGTGGGCGTTCAGCCACTCGCCCCCAATTTGTGCATCCAACCGAGCGAAAGATCAGAGAATCGTTTGATCCGGCTGCGGCCCCCTCGAAAGTGGCGCGCCATCATCGAATGGCGCGAGATAATCGACGACCAATTTGCGATAGCGCGTAAGTCCCTTGTAATCTTCGAGTTCCGGCGGCAGATCGCGCAGCACGCGGTGCAGGCGCTTACGCCATTTCTCGACTCGCGCGAGCTCGGCGACGCTGGCGAGATAGCATCTGATGCCGAAGAGAATGGCGTTCGAGCGCGGCAGCCGGAACAGGGTCTGCAATTCGACGCGCAGATGGACTTTCTGTGCGACGTTCTCCGGGGTTACCGTGTTGCGATCAGGTCCCCAGACGGGATAATTTTCCGGGCTCGTATCGAGCCGCGGATTAATGGTCATCGTCCAATTCAGCCGTCTTACCGGCTGGCCATATTGCAAACGCAGCAGAAATTTCAGCGCGCGGTCGAAGACGCCCAATTGATGGGCGAGCGGCACCGGGCCGTGCCATTCGTGGAAAGTCATCCCGATGTCGAATTCGAGCGACCAATCGGCCTGAGTCGTGACCATGCCGCCATCGACAAAGAGATTGTTGTCGCGCTGATCCTGCAGCGTGAAGTCGCCTTGCGCCTGACGGGTGATGTATTCGAAGGGTTCGTAGGGCAGGCTCGACAGATCGCCGAACGTAAAACTATCCTTCAATCCGAGCGGCCGGTTTTCCCAGCTCCAGCGCGTGCCGTTCTTCTGAAGCGAGAAATGCTCCGGATAATCCTTGGCGAAGCTCTCCATGATGAGTTCGAGCGTATCCCATTGCGCCTCCGTCATATGGGGCAGGACTTTGCAGCGGTTGGGATCCTCGGCGAGAACGATCGCGCGTTCCTTGCATTCCGCCACATAATGTTCATCGACATCGAACGCATGATCGTAAGCGGGCGAAGGACCACCCGGCAGATGCGGTTCGATATTGACCGAGTACATGTAGGTGTCTTCTGCGAAGGGGAACGGAAAGCGCAGAATTCCCGCTTCGCTGTTGCGGTAGGTGAAGTCCTTTCGAAACGTCTCGGCCGGTTTGAACGCGAGTGTCATCGGCTGCTCCGCTCGTAGAGACGCGCCAGGGGCCGGCGCCTTGGCGCGGCATGTTGCGGTGACGGGAAGATCTTCTGCATCGGGCGCCTCATAGATCGAGAACGATGCGATTGGTCTTGGCGCGCGAGACGCAAATCATGATCGAGCAGTTCGAGGCGCGCTCGCCCTCGTCAAGATAATGATCGCGATGTTCCGGCTCGCCTTCGAGAACGCGGGTCAGGCATTCGCCGCAGGCGCCCCCGCGGCAGAGGTTTGTCGGCTCGAAGCCGGCTTCCTCGATGGCTTCGAGAAGCGTCTGGTCTTCGCGCACGGCGATTTCCGCGCCAGATCTTTTGAGGATGGCGATGAACGGCGCGCCGCCCATATGCGCGCTGCCGAACGATTCGGAGTGGAGTTTCGAGGCGGGCCAACCATGCGTGCGCGCCGTATCGAGCACGAGGTCCATCAGTCCTTCGGGACCGCAGGTATAAAGATGCGTTCCGAGCGGTTGCGAGCTCAAGACGGACGAGAGATTGAACTCCGTTCCGGCATGGATGTGTATGCGCGAAGATTCGTGATCGCGCAGAAGATGGCCGAAGATCTCGGCCTCCTTGGCGCGGCAGAAATGGTGCAGCTCGTAGCCAGCCGCCTTGCTCTTGAACGCGGCGAGATAGGATAGAAACGGCGTAATGCCGATCCCGCCGCTTATAAGCAGATGTTTGCGCGCGATCTGCGAAACGGGAAAGAGGTTGGCTGGAACGCTCGCTTCGAGAATCTGGCCCGGTTTGACGGTCTCGTGCATGAAGGCGGAGCCGCCGCGCGAGTGCTCGACCCGGCGCACGATTACCGCATAGCGTCGGCGCTCGGTCGGCGGCGTGACGAGCGAATAGGCGTTCTTCCACCTTTGATGATCGCCCTGCAGGTTGAAGCGCAGATGAGCGCCAGGGCCGAACGGCGGAACCTCGCCGCCGTCGGCCATTTCGAGCTCGAATCGCTTGAGGAGAGGAGAGAGAGGCTCGATCGAGCGAACTCTCAAATTTAGTTTCGGTCCGCTCATGGGAAGGCCTCTTCGATCGCCGGGACGTCGCCGGGTACTTCGGCATCGACTTGCACGCCCATGAAAGCGGCGAGCCGGCGGGAATAATGATCGCGGACGAGAAGAGATGCGCCGCAGCCGCTGCAGGAGACGATGTTCGTCGTCACGTCCTCGGTATAGGCGCGGCAGTGAATGCAATAGACGCGGCGCCTCTCCGAACCCTTGTGCGTGAGACGATATTCGCCTTTCTCCATTCCGAATTTACGCGCGAGCCTGGCGACGTCCCAGACGAATGATTCGATGCCGACCGCATAAATGCGCAGGCCGACCAATTCGCGCGCGAGCCGTTTATCGAGCTGATCCAGAAGATGGGCCGTCGAACGGAAACTGCGCGAAACCGCACGCCCGTTTTGCGAGGCCTCGGCCGTCGTGCGAGGATTCGTGCATACGCACCAGATTTCGATGGGAGCGTTGGACGCGGGCGTCGGTCCGAAATCGCCGGGCGGAGCCGGATGATCGGCGACGATCAAATGGCTGCGCCCGCTCGGATCGAGCGCGAACGGCTCGTATTTCGGGCGGCTGACAATTCCGGAAACGAGCAAATCGAACTCCCCTGGTCGCGCTCTATTCTCGAGGCCGCTCCTCTGGCCGATCGGCGGTGCGGCATAGGGGCGAAGTTCGCTTCCCGACGGTCTCAGCCGTAACCGCCGCAGCCTCGTGCGACTCTCAAAATTGTTTCGTTGCAGGAAAGTAAAATTGGCATCCGCGCCCTGTCCATGATGCCAACCGTCATTATTGACAAAATTTCATTGAACGAAATTCTGTTAACTCGCAGGCAATCTGAAATGGGCGGATCGATTAGGCAGGCAAGCTGATGCTGCTGCGCATGGGATTATGGGAGGGGCAGGATGGTAGACGCGGTTGAGGGTTTCATAAGCTCGCAAGAGGAGGGGAAGCTTCATCGAGCGATAAGCTGGCAGGGCGCGTTCTGGGTCGCCAGCGGCGTGCCGGCGCTCGTGCTTTTCTCGATCGGCGGCATCGCCGGCGTGGGCGGCAACCTGTCGTTCCTCATCTGGGCTGTGTCGATTGCGATGGGCTTCATCCAGTCCTTCACCTACGCGGAAATTGCCGGCCTCTTCCCAAACAAGTCTGGCGGCGCCTCGATCTACGGCGCGGCTGCCTGGGTGCGCTACGTCAAGCTCGTCGCCCCCCTTTCGGTCTGGTGCAATTGGTATGCGTGGAGCCCGGTCCTCTCCCTCGGGTGTTCGATTGCCGCGGCCTATATCCTCAACGCGCTCGCGCCGGTTCCAACCGCCCATAGTCCGGAAGTAACGCAATGGCTCGCCGCCCATGCCGCGACCCTGCATGGGAGCGCGGCCGATAAGACCGCAGCGGCGATTGCCGCACTGACGCCGCATGTCCGCACCTGGACGGCGTTCGCGCAAACCATCGGTCCCGTGAGCTTCTCGCTCAATTCGGCTTTCTTCATCGGCGCGGCGCTGATGCTGATCGTCTTCACGATCCAGCATCGCGGCATTCTCGGCACGGCGAACGTGCAGAAATGGATCGGTCTCGCCGTGATCGTTCCGATGGTCATCGTCGGCATCGTGCCGCTTTTCAACGGCAACGTGAATTGGGGCAATTTCTCACCGCTCGTTCCGCTCGCCGCGGCAAATGCTTCGCAGCTCGGCGCCTGGAATCTCACGGGCTGGACGCTGGTCCTCGGCGGAATGTTCATCGCGGCCTGGTCGACCTACGGCTTCGAGACCGCGGTCTGCTATACGAGTGAATTCCGCGATCCGGCCCGCGACACATTCAAGGCGATCTTCTATTCCGGCCTTCTCTGTATCGCGCTCTTCATCCTTGTGCCCTTCACCTTCCAAGGCGCGCTCGGCCTCACGGGCATGCTCGATCCCACCATCGGCGACGGCTCGGGAGTCGCGCAGGCGATGGCGCATATGGTCGGCGGCGGCAAGCTGCTCGAAAGCGTCCTCGTGATGCTGATGATCCTTGCGCTCATCCTCTCGATCATGACCGCGATGGCGGGCTCCTCGCGCACGCTCTACCAGGGTTCGGTCGACGGATGGCTGCCGCGCTATCTCAGCCACGTCAATTCGCATGGCGCGCCGACCAGGGCCATGTGGACGGACCTCAGCTTCAACCTCATTCTTCTGTCGATTGCGTGCGCGGATGCGACAAGCTTCTATTTCGTGCTTGCCGTTTCCAACTGCGGCTACATCATCTTCAACTTCCTCAATCTCAATTCGGGGTGGTTGCACCGGATCGATTCGGGTTCCGTTCCGCGTCCCTACAAGGCGCCTACTTGGATCATCACGCTCGGCGCGATCTTCGGCTTCGTCAACGCCATCTTCATGGGCGCCGGCGCGAAAGTGTGGAATCCGGCGGCGCTTTGGGCAGGCCTCCTTGCAGCCTCGCTCATCGTGCCTGTCTTCGTCTTCCGTCACTACATTCAAGACGGCGGCAAGTTTCCGCACGAAATGCTCGAGGATCTGCATGTCGGCGGCGCCAGCGAGATCGCCCGCAAGAAGGCCGGCATTCTTCCCTACGTGACGCTCGTCGGCGGTCTAGTCGTCGTGCTGCTGGCCAATTGGATCTTCCGGCTCTGATCACGAGAGGCGCCCGCAGCTCGCTGCGGGCGCGCACACGCATTTCGGATACGCGCAAAGGAGCCCTCGATGAACACCCATGTTTTCTCGCGCCAGTCGATCCTCAACGATCGCCACCGCGCGTTGGGAACGAAATTCGAATCTTCGTGGAACGACATGCCGATTCCACAATATTATGCGACCGACCCCTATGTGGAGACCGAGGCCGTGCGCAATGCGGCGGGATTGTTCGATGTCTCGTCTCTGCGCTTGATCGATGTATCCGGCAAGGATTCGCTCGCGGCTTTGAATGAGCTGCTCACGTCCGACATCGCCAAGATCGCGCCCGGCCAATCGCGAATCAGCAATATCGTCGACGAGAACGGCTCATTGATCGACGACGTTCTGGTCTATTGCGACGGGCCGGCGGCTTACCGGATCTCGCATGGCGGCGGCACGCTCGAAGAGGTTTTGCCGCAGGTCGGCGAGGGGCGCGACGTCCACTTTCGTAAGGACAACGACACCCATGTGCTCTCGCTGCAGGGGCCGAAAGCGCTTGCCATTCTGGCTCCGCATACGCCTTTCAAGCTCGCCGGTTTGCGCTATTTCGAACATGCACGGACGAAGCTCTTCGGCTACGACGTGTCGATCGCGCGCGGCGGCTATTCAGGAGAGAAGGGCTACGAGGTCTTCTGCCGTGCGGCGGATGCGGTCGCGATATGGGATGCCATTCTCGAAGCGGGGAAAGAGTTCGGCATCATGCCGGCATCATGGGCGTGTCTCGACATCGTGCGCGTCGAGGCCGCTCTTCTATTTTTCCCCTATGACATGCCGAAGGGCGACACCACGCCGTGGGAAGTGGGCGTCGACTGGACCGTGGATCTCGATAAGCCCTCCTTCCGCGGCAAGGAAGCGCTCATCCGGAGGCGCGATCAGCGGCGCGTGAGCCAGGTCGGAATCGAGATCGATCATCATGAAGCGATCGAGCCCGGTACCAAGCTTTACAGGAACGGCGAAGAGGTCGGCCTCATCAACAGCAGCACCTATAGCCAGCATCTCATGCGCTCGCTGGCGCTCGCCCATGTGAAACCGGCATTGGACTCCAATGGCACCGAATTCGAGATCAGGACGGGCAACGGCGTGCTGAAGGCACGCGTGGTCAAAGTTCCGTTCTACGATCCGCTGCGTCTTCGCACGCATCCTTTGGAGGAGCGCGCTTAGCCGCGGTCCCGTCGCCCGAAACAATCCGTGATCGCACCGGACGATCCCGGATTGTTTCGGGGCGCCGCCTCAGCGGAACAGCGGCGCGAATTTCTTCACCAATTCCCGTTCGGAGACGACATCGGCTTTGCGATAGATCCGCAACCGGTAATTCTTCACCGTGCCTTTGCTGATCTGCAATTGTTGCGCGATCTGTCCGGTCGAGCGGCAATTCATGATCAGGTTCAAGATATCGCGCTCGCGCCGCGTAAACATATCCAAAAGGTTCGCTTCCCGATTGACGGTCTCGAAATCCACCGCGGTGGCCCGTGGCTCGAGGACGAACATCCGCCCCCCTGGCGCCAAGGGGAAAGAGCGATCGAGCGCTTCGAAGCTCAGGACGAAATTATCGACGAGCCGCGTCTGTGTGCCTGATACAGGCAGAAGGCCGCGCACCAGCGGCATGAGGGCGTTGTCGGCCGCGACGGCATCGTTCCAGGCATCGTTTGAATAGACCTCGCTGCCGAAACGATCGAGAATCAACATCGGCTTGTCGACATAGGGCTGTGCCTTGGCCCTTTTGACATTGCCGAGATCGTTGAAGATCCATCCGACATGGGCGCGGTGACAGCCTTCGAGCGCCGGAAAAATCGTTTGCGCCCGTTCGACGTCGGCTCTCGAGAAATGGCCCGATTCGCGCTCGAGGAACAGGCCGAAACAGCACTGGCCGACCGTCGGGAGCATGATCGCCATTTCGTCGGAAATATGCGCCCGCGGCAGGAAGAGCTCGCTATAGATCTTCGCCTCTCTCGATTGCGTCTTTGCTTGCGAAAGCGGCAACACGCCGGGGCGGGGATGATGCTTCCAATAATGCGAGAATGGATCGACCTGCGCGAACGTGCTGTTGTAGGTGCCGACGACTTCTTCGGGCACATTGTGGGTGTAGATGACCTCGGGCGGAGCGGCGCGCGAGAAGTGAATGATCCAGGTGGATTCGTGCTGGATGCTCGAGCCGTAGAGATCGATCAGCTCCCGGTGAAATTCACCCGATCCGATCGACTTGGCGACCTCTCCGAGCCGCGCGAACCATTCCTTGCCGTTGAGGCGCAGAGACGCCGCCTCCGCGGCGCCGGCGTCTCTCCCGTATCCAGTCGTTTGCGACATGGTCCAATCCCACGAATTGGAATCTTATTTTGCCCTATAGGAAATCCTAATTGACCGCACTTTGCAACGCCTTCTTGGCTTTGTTGCTCGCTCGCTCGTGAACATCGCCCGCTCCCGCCTCGGTATCTGATTTCGAGTAGCAAATCCCGTTCCAGGCGACGACGCGCGCAGCATGCGCGTAAGCGCCACGATCCTGGCACTCTCGGCCAGATTTCCGACCGAACATAAGCGCCGCGGGGAAGCGTTGTTTGCAGTCTGCACGGCGAACATGCGCCTCTGCCTGTTCGCGAGGCAATTGGAGCGCGCATGCGCAAGCGCTCCGGATTTGCAGCCGCTCCGCATTTGGCGGCGCAGCAGAATGGCCAGAGCCAAGGCTTCATTTTGTCTTGCCTGCCAGAGCGCGCCACTTTTGGCAGCGCCGTAGGTCCAATTGGCATTATTGCTCGTGCCGCCGGCCTTGGTTTAACTCATTCTAATCAAGAGCTTGAGGAGATGTTCGGGGAGGACGCTATGGGCCCGGCTCCATGCGGAAGCATGGGGCGCGAGGCGCAGGTGCTTCATGCTCTCTTCAATCATGCCAGGGCCGTTTCGACGGCGTAAAATTTAAAGAGGGTTGAGGATGGCGCTCGAAAAGGTAATGGCCAAAGGCAAATTCGACGTCTTGTTCGAGCCGATCAAGATTGGTCCCAAGGTCCTCAAAAATCGATTCTATCAAGTCCCTCACTGTATCGGCGCAGGGTCGGATCGGCCCGGCTTTCAGGCGGCGCACCGCTCGCTGAAAGCCGAAGGTGGCTGGGCCGCAATGAACACCGAATATTGCTCGATCCATCCGGAGTCGGACGATACGCATCGTCTGTCGGCCCGCTTGTGGGACGATGGCGATGTCCGCAATCTCTCTGCGATGACGAAGGAGATCCATAAATACGGCGCCCTGGCCGGCGTGGAGCTCTGGTACGGAAGCTCGCATGCACCATGCATGGAATCGCGCGAGACGCCGCGCGGCCCGAGCCAGTATGCCTCCGAGTTCGAGGCGCTGACCTATTGTCACGAGATGGATCAGGACGACATCAATCGCGTCCAGGAATTCTATGTCGAGGCGGCGCGACGCGCTCGCGATGCTGGATTCGACATTGTCTATTGCTACGGCGCGCACTCCTACCTGCCGCTCCAATTCCTCTCGCGTTATTACAACAAGCGGACCGACAAATACGGCGGCAGTTTCGAGAATCGTGCGCGGTTCTGGATCGAGACGATCGAGAAAATGCGCAAGGCAATCGGGAGCGATTGCGCGATCGCAACGCGTTTTGCCGTCGACACGCTGATCGGCGAAGAAGGAATCGAAATCGAGCGCGAAGGAGTCAAGTTCATCGAGCTCGCCGACGATCTCGTCGATCTCTGGGACGTGAATGTCGGCGACATCGCGGAATGGGGCGAAGATGCGGGCCCCTCGCGCTTCTATCGGCAGGGCCACCAATTGTCGTGGCAGAAATTCGTCAAGCAGGTCTCGAAGAAATGCGTGCTCGGCGTCGGGCGCTTCACCGACCCGGAGAAAATGCTCGAGGTCGTGCGCAATGGCGAGCTCGACGTGATCGGCGCGGCGCGCCCGTCGATCTCCGATCCCTTCCTGCCGCAGAAGATCAGGGAGGGCCGTCTCGACGACATCCGCACCTGTATCGGATGCAATGTCTGCATTTCGCGTTGGGAGATCGGCGGGCCACCCATGATCTGCACGCAGAATGCCACGGCCGGGGAGGAATTCCGCCGCGGCTGGCATCCGGAGAAATTCCCCAAGCGCGGATCGGACGACAGTATTTTGGTCGTTGGTGCGGGTCCTGCCGGCTCAGAATGCGCGCGCGTCCTGCTCGAGCGCGGCTATGTCGTTCACCTCGTCGATAGCGCCGAGAAGGTCGGCGGCTGCGTGAATGACATTGCGACCCTGCCGGGTCTCGGCGAATGGGGCTTTCACCGCGACTATCGCGAGGTTCAGCTCGGCAAGCTCCTGAAAAAGAGCCGCGACAGCCGTCTCGCTCTGGGCAGCAAGCCGCTCACTGTCGACGACGTCCTCCAGTACGGGGCCGACAAGGTGGTGATCGCGACCGGTGCTCCGTGGGTCAGCGACGGAACCAATTGCTTGACCCATGCGCCGCTGCCAGGGCTGGAGCAGGTCCATCCTTATGTTTTGACTCCGGAAGACGTGATCCGCGGGACGAAGCCGATCGGCAGGCGCGTGATGATCCTCAATGCGGACATTTATTTCATGGCGCCGAGCCTCGCGCAGAAGCTCACCGAGGCAGGTCATGAGGTGACGCTTGCATCGGGCGTCGAGCTTGCCCGCTACATGCGCTTCACGCTCGAATATCCGAACGCGCAACGCATGCTGCACGAGCTCCATGTCAACGTCATGCATGACGTTTGGGCGAGCCGTGTCGAGGAAGGCCGCATCGAGCTCTATAGCATTTGGGGCGACGGCTATCGCCGCCAATATATGGGCCCGGGAAAAGTGCCGCGCAAAGCCAATGCGACCCACAAATGGTACGACTTCGACACGCTCGTCGTGGTGACCGGTCGGCGTTCGAACGATACTCTCTACCGCGGGCTGAAGGCGCGGCAGGGCGAGTGGGCGGCCAATGGCATCAAGGGCGTCTATGTCATCGGCGACGCTTGGGCGCCGAAATTGATCGCGGACGCGACCTTCGACGGTCACCGGCTCGCGCGCGAGATCGAAGAGCAAAACCCGCAGGAGCCCAAGCCTTATCGGCGCGAGGCGGCGGTCTATGGAAGCCCCTATCAGCCTGGTGGATCTTACGAGATCCAATATGCGGTCTGATCCGGGCGCCGTGCCGCTCGACCTTGATCGGCTTTCTCGAGAACCGCCATCCGGCTGGACATTTTGGTCCGGCCGGTTCTGCGGAATTGCGACGAGATGATCCCCAACGGCATCGATCAGACTGAGGTCACGCGCATTCTCTTCCAGGATTTCACGCCCTGGATGGTGGCGCTGTTTTACGCCTATGCCGTTGCTGCCATCGCCGCTTTCGTATGGGGCGTCTACGTCCAAGCCCGCAAATATTTGCGCGGCGTTCATCCGAAGTCCATCGCTTGGCCGGCGCTGACACGCAGGGCTGCCCAAGCGGCCTATGTGATCGCCTCGCACGCGAGCGTTAGACGCCGCGACCGCTCCGCCGGCTGGCTGCACGCCGCGATCTTCTATGGCTTCGTTCTTCTCTTCGTCGGCACGTCGATCATTACGCTCGACCACGACATTGCCCCTGTTTTCCACGCCCGATTCTGGTATGGCGCCTTCTATCTCGTCTTCAAACTGACGATGAATGTTGCAGGCGCGGCGCTTATCGCCGGCGTGCTCTACATGATGTATCGGAGGGGTTGGCTACGCCCGCCGAAGCTCGATTATGCGCGCCCTGATCGCAATCCTGCCGATGCTGATTTCGATCGCACGTCCTATCGGATCGAGGATTGGGCTTTCCTTTGGACCTTGATCCTCATCGGCATCACGGGATTTATTGCGTCCGGCGCTCGGCTTGTCTGGCTGCAGCACGAGCCGGCCGTCTGGCAGACGCGCTGGTGGTCGCCAGTCGGTGCGATGGTGGCGAACCTCCTGCAAGGCCTCGGGTTCGATGCGCAAGGCGCCGGCATATTGCGCATGGCGCTCTGGTGGACGCATGGGCTGCTCGCGCTCACCTTCATCGCGCTTATTCCTTATACCAAGGCCAAGCATATCGTGACGGCCGCCGCCACGTGGCTGATGAGAGACCCCGCGGCAGTCGCGCGCCTCCCGCAAGGCAGGCTCGATCAGGGCAGCATCGGCTATAAATTCATTGGCGACCTCGACAGCCGCTATCTGCTCCAGGCCGATACCTGCACGAAATGCGGCCGGTGCCACGAAGCCTGTCCGGCCCGCGCGGCCGGTTATCCGCTTTCCCCGCGCGATCTCATCCTCACAATTCGCGAACATGCAAATCGCGAGCTTGGCGAATTTTTTCCGCGAGCGCACGAGCCGATCTCGCTCATCGGCGAGGGAGTCGCGCAGATCCGCCCCGATACGCTCTGGGCCTGCCGCCAATGCGGCGCCTGCACGGAAATCTGCCCGGTCGCGGTCGAACATGTGCCGCTGATCAATATGTTCCGGCGCACGCTCGTCGATGAAGGCGTAATGGACCCCGGCTTGCAGCGCACGCTCGGCGCCGTCAACAAGACCGGCAATTCGTTCAACGAGAGCCGCCGCAAGCGTCCGCAATGGACCAAGCAACTGCCTTTCGCGATCAAGGACGCGCGCAAGGAGCCGGTCGATGTGCTTTGGTTCGTCGGCGACTACGCGAGCTTCGATCCGCGCAATCAAAAGGTGAGCCGCGCCTTCGCCAAGATCCTGCACGCCGCAGGAGTCGATTTCGGCATTCTCTATGAGGGCGAGACGACGGCCGGCAATGATATCAGGCGCGTCGGCGAGGAGGGGCTTTATCAGGAGCTTGCGCATGGCAATATCGAAGCGCTCGCCAAATGCACCTTCGATCGCATCGTGACGACCGATCCCCATTCCTACAACACGCTGAAGAACGAATATCGGGATTTCGGTGGGGTCTATCAGGTCGACCACGCCAGCGCCTTTCTGCGCGAGCTCGTCGCGAGCGGCCGCATCGCCCTGAAGCAGAAGCTCGATTACACCGTGACCTATCACGACCCCTGCCATCTCGGCCGATTGAACAAAGGATATGATCCGCCCCGCGACGTGATTGCGCAGACCGGCGCCAACCTGGTCGAGCTTGCTCGCAACAGGGACAATTCTTTCTGCTGCGGCGGAGGAGGCGGGCGCGTGTGGATTCCCGATCCGCCCGGCACAACGAAGGTCGGCGAGATCCGCGCACGCGAAGCAGCCGAGATCGAAGGTCTCGACGTTCTCCTCGTCAATTGTCCGAAATGCATGACGATGCTGGAGGATGCGGTGAAGACCTCCGGCAACGAAGGCAAGTTCCGCGTTCTCGAGCTCACTGAGCTCCTGGCGGAAGCGATGGACCTCGAAGCGCGCCCGGCGGCGAAGCTCGCTCTGGAGGCAAACTAGCATGTTCGCTCGGAAAAAAGCGAACCACGTGGGTCGCGTCGATAGCGTGCGAAGCATTGGCTAAGCAGGTGGAGTGATGAAGATAATCGTACCGGTCAAACGCGTTGCCTCGCTCGATGACGAATTCGAAATGCGCGAGGATGGGCGCGACGTCGAGCCGGATTTCTGCGAGTTCGATCTCAACGAATTCGACGAATATTCGATCGAGGCAGCGGTCCAGATCAAGGAAGCAAATCCCGATGCCGGCGTCGAGGTCATCGCGCTGACGATCGGACCGGAAGATGCCGACGAAGTGCTGCGCAAGGCCTTGGCGAAGGGTGCCGACCGGGCGATCCGCATCTGGCAGGACGCGCTCGAGGGTTCCGATCAGATCGCGATTGCGCGCATTATTGCCAAGGTGGTCGAGCGCGAGCAGCCAAGCCTCGTTCTTTGCGGCGCACAATCTTCCGATCATGCACATGCCGAGACCGGAATGGCGGTCGCCGGCCTCGTCCACTGGCCGCATGCGGCCGTCATCACGCATCTCGACTATCGGCCGGGAGCACAATCGGCGCTCGTCGAGCGCGAGCTCGAAGGCGGCCTCGTGGAGAGGCTCGAGCTCGAAACGCCTGCCGTCGTCACGATTCAGCTTGGCATTAATAAGCCGCGCTATGCCTCGTTGCGCAGTATCAAACAAGCCAATGCCAAGCCGCTCGACGTCCTGACCGCCGAGGAGCTTGGGCTCAGCGAAGCTGAAATCGGTGTTCCCGGCTCATTGAGCCGTGTGCGCCGGATGTTCCCGCCCGATCGCCGCCGAAGCGAAATGATCGAGGGAACACCGGCGCAACAGGCTGCGCGCCTGCTCGAAATTATCAAGGAGACACTTCACTAATGTCCGGCATTTTGGTGCTCGCAGAACATAGGCGCGGGGAAGCTCGGCCCGGATCGCTCGAGGCGATCGGTGCAGCCGAAGCGCTCAAAGCCGATCTCGGACCTCTCGCGATCCTGATCATCGCCGCCGAGCCGCAAAAATATGTCGAGCCTTTCGCGGTCGGCGCGGTCGATGAAATCATCACGGTTGCCAATCCCGCGGCGAAAGAATTCGAACCGCACGTCTATGAGGCCGTGCTGAGCCGAGTGATCGAGGAACGCAAGCCCTCGCTCATCCTCTTGCCTCACAGCATCGATAGTTGGGGGCTTGCCCCGGGCTTGGCAATCGCGCTCGATGCAGGCTTTGCGACCGACGTCTTCGGCATCAGGCGCGAGGCGGGGGAGATCGTCGCGACGCGCGCCGGCTATCAAGAGAAGGTCTGGGTCGAGCTCGATTTTCCGCAGAAGCAGCAGGTCATTCTTACGCTGCGCAGCGGCGCGTTCCGCGCTCCAACCGAGCTGGCGTCTCCCAAGATCACCGCGCTTGAAGTCGAAGGCGTCAAGCCGCGCAGCTCCCATCTCGAATGGCGCGATCCGCCGCCGAGCGGCGGGATCGATATTCCCGGCTCCAAATTCATTCTCTCGATCGGTCGCGGCATCGGCGATGAGGCCAATATCGAACAATTTGCGGAACTTGCCGAGAGCCTAGGGGCAACGCTCGGCTGTTCGCGTCCGATCGCCGATAATGGATGGTTGCCCAAGGCAAGGCAGGTCGGGCAATCCGGACAATTGGCGGCGAAGTGCTCGCTTTATATCGCGATGGGAATTTCGGGCGCGGTTCAGCACCAATGGGGCATGAAACACGTCGAGACCATCGTCGCGGTGAACAAGGATCCGGAAGCGTCGATCTTCGGCATAGCCGCTTACGGCATTGTCGGCGACATGCTCGAAATCGCCGATGAATTGCGCAAGCAAGTGGCCGCAGCCCACGCCGAAGCAGGCTGACGACATCGGCTTGGCGCTCCCGACAGGCTACCGCACATGGAGCGAAGGGGACGACGGGTTCCCGGCGTCCCTCCACCACGTGCTTGCCTCTAGACCGGCATGATGTCCGGACGGTTCTTCGGGAATGTCGCGATTGTCACCGGATCGAGGTTGAGCGTGGCGGCAGCCATTTGCGGCGGCGTATGCGCAAGCCAATCGGAGAGAGAGACTTCCTCGTATCGATCGGTGCGGAAAATTTCGAGGAAGACGAGATCGGCATCGCCGGTATTCTCGATATAATGGCCGAGCGATTTCCTGACGTATCCGATGTCGCCGGGATTGAAATCGGCGACTAAATCCGACTTTATGTTTTACTCTCCGGCGTCGTTATACGGCGGCAGTATCGCTACATTGCGAGCGAGACCAGAGGGAGGAGACGATGACGGGTTTTCGCACGGAAACCGACAGTCTCGGCGAAGTCCGTGTTCCCGCCGATAAGCTTTGGGGAGCACAAACTCAGCGCGCGCTCGAATACTTCAGCATCGGCAAGGATCTCATGCCGCGAGAGATGATTCTCGCCTATGCCATCGTCAAGAAAGCGGCGGCGCATGCGAATTACGCAGCAAGAGCCCTCGACGGTGACGCGCATGCGTTGATCGTACAGGCGTGCGAAGAGATTTTGGCCGGGCAGCATGATGATATGTTTCCGCTGCATGTATGGATGACGGGCAGCGGGACGCAGTTCAACATGAACGTGAACGAAGTGATCTCAAACCGTTGCTGCCAAATCGCCGGTACGGCGCTCGGCAGCAAAGTGCCCGTTCATCCAAATGATCACGTGAACATGGCGCAATCCTCGAACGACACGTTTCCCTCGGCCATGCATGTCGCGGCGGCGATCGCCGTAACGCGTAGGCTCATGCCGGCGGTCGCGGCGCTGCGCGATGCGATCACGGCAAAAGCCGGCGAATGGGAAGATATCGTCAAGATCGGCCGAACTCACATGCAGGATGCAACGCCGCTGACGCTCGGGCAGGAATGGTCGGGCTATGCGGCAATGCTGGCGGAGGACCTCGAGCGGATTGCGGAGGCGTTGAAAGGCCTCTATCGGCTCGCTTTGGGCGGCACGGCAGTTGGTACAGGAATCAACGCGACGCCCGGTTTCGCAGAAACTTCCGCGGCGGAGATCGCGAAAATTACCGGCATGCCTTTCGTGAGCGCGCCGAACAAATTCGCGGCGCAGGGTGCACATGACGCGCTCGTCCAGCTCTCCTCGACGCTGCGCACGCTCGCGGTTTCGCTCTATAAGCTCGGCAATGACATCAGGCTGATGTCGTGCGGCCCGCGCGCAGGATTTGCCGAATTGCTCATCCCGCAAAACGAGCCGGGCTCGTCCATCATGCCGGGGAAAGTGAATCCGACGCAAGCCGAGGCACTGACCATGATCGCCGTTCAGGTGATGGCGAATGATGTGGCGATAGGTTTCGGCGGGGCAGGCGGCTATCTGGAGATGAATGTCTATAAGCCGCTCATCATCCACAATATCATGCAGTCGATTACGCTGCTCAGCGACGGCTGCACGAACTTCCGCAAATTTCTCGTGGAGGGCACGCGGCCCAACCGTAGGAAGATTGCGCAAGACGTCGAAAACTCGCTGATGCTCGTGACTGCGCTCGCGCCGGAGATCGGCTATGACAAGGCCGCGCGCGTCGCCCATTATGCGCTGGAACATGATCTCGAGCTCAGGGAATCTGCGGTGCGGCTCGGCTTCATCACGGAAGAAGACTTCGATCGGATCGTCGACCCGATGAAGATGGCAAAGCCATTTCAAGAAAATTGAGTGCGCCCTCGCTTGGTTCGCAATCGTCGCGCGCCGTCCATATTTCTTTCACGGATCTCTTGTTCCGTTATCTCGACGAACGTCCTGCTGCTCGAATCGAACACTCTTTCTCCGGGTCCGAATTTTCTGGAAGACGCAGATTTTCGGCTCCTCTAGCTTGTCTCGCATTCGTTAAGCGAAAGCTGGGAGGAGAATATGCTTATGCATTTTCGGAGCTATCTATCCTCACGCCTCAACAAGCACGTCGGAAGCGCAGCATTAAAGACTTCGATTGTGCTGGGTACGGCGCTTTGCGTAATCGGCTCGTTCGCTATGCCGGCTCAAGCCGGTCCGGGCCCGGTCGTCGCGACCACCCAAGGAAAGGTGCAGGGTTTCGTCGTCAATGGCGTTTCGGAATTTCTTGGTATTCCTTATGCCGCGCCGCCTGTCGGTAATCTGCGCTGG
>Ga0070738_10003966_pt1 | contig 18513 bp, 16 predicted proteins | sample Coa_R2_2_FD_66446 | JGI IMG/M metagenome (GOLD analysis project Ga0070738, IMG submission 66446) | Surface soil microbial communities from Centralia Pennsylvania, which are recovering from an underground coalmine fire - Coalmine... | ecosystem: Environmental > Terrestrial > Soil > Unclassified ... | reverse complement strand
CACATAGGGCGCTCCAATCCGGTCAAGAATCAGGCCGACTTCCTGGCCAGAGTTAAATCCGATGGGTAGATGCACGCCGCCTTTTAATCCAAATTCCAGGTCCGCGGGATATGCGCGTTTATCTTCCTTGCGGCGGAATGCGAGATCGCCATAAGGGATTTGATTGCGCAGCGCTTTATTCCAATTGATGCCGGCGGCAAATTCCTTGATTTCGGTTGCCTGCATGCCGCTGGCGTAAAAGCCGCCGATCAATCCGCCCATGCTCGTGCCCGCAATGACATCCACCGGGATATGGTGCTCGTCGAACCACTCGAGCACGCCGATGTGGGCCAGCCCCAGCGCGCCTCCACCTTCGAGCGCCAAAGCGATGCGGGCGCGGGGTGCGGCCGTCTTTTCCGCTTCGGTCGGAGGATTTTGTTTGTCAGCTTGCGCGAAGGAAATCAGACTGGAAAACAAAACAGTAAGAGAAAACAACCTTACAAACATCCGCATGAGCGCAGTATATCTGTTTCATTTGCTGATTTGCGCCGGGGTTAACGTGCTCGTTACGGCTCGTTGGGCAACACCGCGAGAGAACCAGGCGCCGGCACGGCAATTTCGTCATGCCCGATATAAGCGTTCGCAATGTATTGCTGCAACATGCGCTGCGTATTGAAAAAAGATCCATTTAACGCGATGGCCGAGCGCATCACGCCTACAAAGCGGTTGGAGTCTTTGTAGAACATGGGAGCGATTTTGTTTTCCAGCTTGTCGTAAAGTGTGGACACTTCTTCGAGCGGGTCTTCGGCCACGTCGTTGTTGCCGATGGCCCAGCCGGTGACGTCTTCGATGTGCCCTTCCGCCCACCAGCCATCCACCACGCTGAAACTGGGCACACCGTTCATCGCCGCTTTCATTCCGCTCGTGCCGGAAGCTTCCTGCGGGCGCAACGGCGTGTTCAGCCAGATATCCACGCCGCTGGTGAGCAAGCGGCCCCAGTGCATGTCGTAATTCTCGACATAGACGGTACGAATCTGGTCGGCTACCGCGCTCGCGCCGGCAAATACTTTTTGGATGAGTCTTTTTCCGCCTTCGTCATGGGGGTGGGCTTTTCCACCATAGACAATTTGAAGGGGGCCAGCTTTTAGAGCAATTTCCCGCAGGCGCTCGACATCATGAAAGAGCAGATCCGCTCGCTTATAAGTACTGGCGCGACGGGCGAAGCCGAGGGTGAGAATGGTTGGATCGAGCTGAATGCCATTCAGTTCTCGAATGCGGTCAAACAGTTCCGTTTTGCATCGTGTATGGGCGCGGCGAATATCTTCGAGCGGAACACTGATGGCATAACGCAGATAGTGATTGTCGGTGCGCCAGCCGGGAATGTAACGGTCGAAAAGTTCTGCGAAGGGCGTGGAGACCCAGGTGATGGCATGAACGCCATTGGTGATGGCGCTGATTTCGTATTCCGGGAACATGCCTCGTGAGACTTCACCATGACGCATGGCCACGCCATTGACGTAACCGGAGAAACGCAGGGCAAGATAAGTCATATTCAGAAAATCGCCTTGCCAGGCTTCGGCTTCATCCAAGAGAGAGGCCGCGCTCTCATTGAGGGTGGCACGCACCAACTGCCGCGAAAACTGATCGTGCCCGGCGGGCACGGGGGTATGTGTGGTGAAAATACAGAGGTTGCGAATGCTATCAATATCGAGTTGTTTGACTCGTCCGGCAAAACTCTGGTCGAGACGGCGCTCCAGCAGTCCAAGCGCTAGCAACGCGGAGTGGCCTTCGTTCATGTGGTAGCCATCAAGCTGGGTGTGGCCGAGTTTGTGGATCATGCGCAATCCACCCAAACCGAGGACAATTTCCTGGCACAAGCGATAGCGCGGATCACCGCCATAAAGAGAATCGGTCAGCGTGCGGTCCCATTCAGAATTTTCGGGAAGATTGGTGTCGAGGAGATAGACTGGAACGGTTTCTCCGGTCACGCCCAGAACTACGTATTTCCACGCGCGCACCCAAACCGTTCGTCCTTCAATTTCAACTTTTACGCGCTCTTTGGCTTCTTTCAGTTTTAGCGCAGGGTCCCAGGGCTGCGGCTGTTCGGACTGCCTTCCATTGGCATCCAGCGATTGCCTGAAATAACCTTTGCGATAAACCAGCGTGACCGCCACCATGGGCGCGCCCAAGTCGGCGGCTGAGCGCAAAGTATCCCCGGCTAAAATGCCCAGCCCGCCGCTATAAGTGGGCAGGTCAGGCTCGAGGGCGATTTCCATGGAAAAGTAAGCAATGTGCGGAAGATTGGAAGGCGTTTTCATGTCCGTTGATTTACCGAATGCTGATTTACCGAATGAGGGGGCTACCCTCATTCAAGTATATCGTCCACGGGCACTTAGGAGTTAAGTCTGGGCTATGAACTTTAATGCAACAGAATTCATACAGTAACGAAGATGCGTCGGCTCCGGACCGTCATCAAAAACATGGCCCAAATGTGCATCGCATTCCGTGCACTTCACTTCCGTACGCTCCATACCGAAGCTAACGTCAGTTTTTGTTGTGACATTTTCCTGCGCAATCGGGGCCCAGAAACTCGGCCAGCCGGTTCCGGAGTCAAACTTTGTGGCTGAACTGAATAAGGCGTTGTCGCAACAAATGCAGCGGTAGAGACCTTTGTCGTGAGTTTCAGCATATTTTCCGGTAAAAGCGCGTTCCGTGCCTTGATTGCGCGTAACTTCATAAGCATCGGGCGAAAGCTGCTTGCGCCATTCGGCATCGGTCTTGATGACTTTATCCACGGTCACTACGCCCAACTTTTTACCCGAATCGCTAAATTGCACGATTTTGACTTTGCCGGGAACGGGCGGCGCGCCACCCGCCGACACCGTCGGAACTTCTGGATTCTTGAGCCAGGAGATGAGCGCGACTCCGCCGAAGGCTACGGCTGAGCCGGTTAAAAATTGTCTGCGGTTCACCATAAAATTCAGACTCCTATGAATCTCTAGCGGTCGCGATATAAATCGGGCAATTGCTGTTTCAAGTGCTCCACCTTCGGAGCGTCGTTGATAGCGATGTAGGGATTGTTGGGATGCAGCGTCGCATAATTCTGGTGATATCCCTCGGCCTCATAGAATGTTTTAAAGGGCACGACCTGCGTCACAATCGGGCTGCGAAAAACTTTGGCCTGATCCAGTTGCGCGATGTAAGCCTGCGCGATTTTCTTCTGCTCTTCGGTCGTATAAGAAATCATGGAGCGGTATTGGGTGCCATCGTCCGGCCCCTGCCGGTTCAACTCCGTCGGATCGTGCGCTACAGAGAAGAAAACCTGAAGCAATTTTCCGTAGGTGATTTTCGAGGGGTCATATTTGACTTCCACCGATTCAGCATGTCCCGTTTCACCGGTGCTGACGATATCGTAGTGGGCGGTCGCAGCGGCTCCGCCGGTGTAGCCCGAAGTGGCGCTGATCACGCCCTTTACGTGTTGAAATACGGCCTGTACCCCCCAGAAGCAACCGCCGGAAAATACCGCGGTCTGGGTCCCGGAGGAAGCCAGTTGCGCGTCCACCACCGGAGCGGGAACCGAGGCTCCGCTAGCGGCGCTGGCTCCATTGCGCGAGATGAAAGCGGCAACCAGTAAAACCACGCCGACCGGCAACATATAACGTGAAATGCGGGTCATGGATTTTCTCCTTATGAAAAGCAATACTTAAGATTCATAGAGTTAGAGTCGCCATCCGCCAATAAGTTACATACAATCTACGCACGGGAAGCCTCCGCGGATTGCTCTTTTGTGAACATGCCCAGCTCTATTGATCAAACCTCCGACCAAGCCAAACCAGACCGATTTCTGCATCGCGTGCGCGGTTTGAATCAAACGCCAATTCGCGATGAAGCGAGCTACGTACTTTATTGGATGATCGCAGCGCGGCGAACAGCATTTAATTTTGCATTGGATCGTGCCATTGATTGGGCGCACAAGCTGGGCAAGGCGCTTGTGGTATTTGAGCCGTTGCGCGTAGCTTATCCTTGGGCGTCGGATCGCCTGCATCGTTTTGTGATCGACGGCATGGCGGATAAGGCCAGTATATTCAAAGACATTCCAGCCTTTTATTATCCGTATATTGAGCCCCATAAAGATGCCGACAAAGGTTTGCTAGCGGCGCTTGCCTCTGAGGCTTGCGTTGTGGTGACCGATGATTATCCCTGCTTCTTCCTGCCAAGGATGGTCACCGCTGCTGCCAAAAAAATTACAGCGGCGATGGAAGCTATTGATAGCAATGGCGTTCTTCCCATGCGCGCGGCTGATCACGCTTTCACCGCGGCCTTTCATTATCGTCGGCACATGCAGAAGAGTTTGCCGCTTTATGCAGATAAGTTCCCGCTAGCCAATCCTTTAGCGAATCTCGATTTACCTAAGCCGAGTGGCTTATTGGCGAAAATACAGAAAAAATGGCCTGCTGCGCCTGAAGAACTTCTTTCTGGAGATGCCCAAGCGTTGGCGAAGCTGGAGATCGATCATACGGTTCCAACCGTCGCGACTCACGGAGGAGAAGTTGAGGCGAGGCAAGCGCTTACAAAGTTCTTAAAGAATGCTTTGTCCAGTTACAAAGATGCGCACAATGAACCCGAAATTGAAGGCACGAGCCGGCTCTCACCCTATTTACACTTTGGCCAGATTGGGGCGCATGAAATTTTCCACGAGGTGATGAAGCAGGAGAAGTGGAGCGTCTTTAAGCTGGGCGCGAAAGCGAATGGCATTCGCGAGGGGTGGTGGGGCGTAAGCGCAGGGGCCGAAGCTTTTCTCGACCAGCTTGTGACCTGGCGCGAGCTAGCGTTTAATACTTGCGCATTTCTTCCTAAAACTTACGACCACTTTGATTCCCTTCCCGGGTGGGCTTTGGAAACTTTGTCCAAACATGCGGGGGATGCGCGTCCTCACGTTTATACGCGCACGCAATTAGAAAACGGCCAAACCCATGATGCGCTGTGGAATGCGGCTATGGGTCAACTGCGGATTGAAGGATGGTTCCATAACTACATGCGAATGTTATGGGCAAAGAAGATTCTGGAGTGGTCGCGAACGCCCCGCGAAGCGCTCGGCCACATGATCGCGATTATGGACCGCTGGTCGCTGGATGGGCGGGATCCGAATGCTTATGCAGGATATTTCTGGACGCTGGGCCGTTACGACCGCCCATGGCCGGAGCGGCCGATTTACGGAACGGTACGATCGATGAGTTCGGACAACACAGCAAAGAAATACCGCGTGAAAGCTTATATCGCCCGCTACACAAATGCAGACTCCAAACAAATGCTGCTTTTGTAGAGTCTTTGGACTCCCCCACTTACGAGCTATAGACACAATGGGCTAACCAAATGGATTATTAAAACAATGTTAAGCCTCTGGAACGCACGGAGGCCCATCCCACTCTCAGGGGATTGCCACTTGGTCACACGCTTTAAGGGTTTTTGGTCGCATCTTGGGGAAGAGCAAGGTCAAGCGGTAGCGGAATATGCTGCCATGCTGGGATTGTTGATGGTGTTGCTCTATACCCTGAAAATCATCGGCATTGACGCCAACCACATCTTTAACGTGGTTGCCAGCATGATCACATAGCTGCCCGTGTCTGTTTTTATCCCGACAACTTAATTTTTAATCCTTGCATTGTAATATCGATTTATATGCAAGATTTCCGGCAGCAACACTTCGACCTGCAAGCATCCGCTAAACAAACCATGATTGAGTTCGGCTTCCAGCCTGATTTCCCGGCGGAAGCGCAAAAACAGTTGGATGTGCTGGTAGCGCATCCGCCTGCCGTATCCGCGAGTTCATCGGTCCGCGATTTACGCAATTTGCTTTGGTCTTCGATTGATAACGACACCTCGCGCGATCTTGACCAAATTGAATATGCCGAGCGGTTGCCGAACGACGATATCAAGGTTTTGATTGGCATCGCCGACGTGGATACATTCGTGGCCAAGGGCACTCCGATTGATGCCTACGCCGCCATTGAGACAACCACGGTTTACACAGGCGTGCGAAATTTCTCCATGTTGCCGGAGCAGCTTTCGACCGGGCTGACTTCCCTGCTCGAAAATCTAGAGCGTCTCAGCGTCATTATTGAATACACGATTGATAGTACGGGACAGGTGATTACCTCCGATGTCTATCGGGCGCTGGTCAGCAACAAGGCGCAACTGACTTATAACGCGGTCGGGGCCTGGCTCGAAGGACGGGCCGATGCGCCCGATAAAGTTGCCGATTCAACGGATTTGCAGGCGCAACTCAAATTACAGGATGTGGCGGCGCAATGCCTGCGCAAAGACCGGTTTAGTCACGGAGCGTTGAATCTTCAGACCAACGAAACCGTACCGATTCTGCAATCGGGAGAAATTGTGGGCATTGCCGGGCAGGAGCGGAACCACGCCACCGATCTCATCGAAGATTTTATGATTGCGGCGAATGGCGTGATTGCGCGCACTTTGCGCGACAAGAAAATTTCTTCGATTCGGCGAATTGTGAAAACGCCGGAACGATGGGATCGTATTGTTGCCCTCGCAGCAGAACATGGGGAAAAACTTCCTGCCACGCCTGATTCGAAAGCGCTGAACGACATGCTGATCCGTAGAAAAGCAGCGGACCCCGATCATTTCCCCGACCTTTCGCTTACGGTCATCAAGTTGATGGGCCCGGGAGAATATATTCTTGAACGCCCCGGAGACCCGGAGATTGGCCACTTTGGCCTTGCCGTTCTGGATTACACCCACTCCACCGCACCGAATCGCCGCTTCGCGGATTTGGTCACGCAAAGGCTTATGAAGGCTTCGCTGGCCGGGCAAGCATCACCCTACTCCGATGCGGAACTTTCCACGGTGGCGCAGAATTGCACCGTTAAAGGAAACGCAGAGCGCAAAGTGGAACGCACCATGGCAAAACGGATCGCCGCGGTCGCGATGCGCAATCGCATTGGGCAAGTGTTCGACGCTATCGTGACTGGCGCTAATGCGAATGGAACATTCGTTCGCGCCTTACAGCCGCACGTGGAAGGAATGTTGGTGCATGGCCAGCAGGGATTGGATGTCGGCGATAGATTACGCGTGAAACTCGTCCGCACCGACGTGCAGCAAGGCTACATTGATTTCGCGCGCGCTTGAGGCGCATGCGGTCAGATTTGCGCCAAGTGGAGGGCAAACCATTTTCGTTTGTCCGTCCAGGTGCGGCTTAGGGTGAAGCCGCCGTTGGCGAGCATCTGGCACGCCATCGCCGTTGTGTACTTGTAGCTATTCTCTGTATGAATGCGTTCGCCCTCAGCAAAGCAGACTGGCATGTTTAGAAGGCGCAGGCGCACAGTTTGAGCTTTCAAGCTTTCCAAGTGCATTTCGATACGGGACCGGCCCGGATTCCAAACGGCGCGATGCGCAAACGAATCGAGATCGAAATCGCCGTCGAATTCGCGGTTGATGCGATGCAGGATGTTGCGGTTGAATTCCCCCGTCACCCCCTGCAAATCATCGTAGGCCGGCAGCAATACCGATAGATCTTTGACTAAGTCCATACCCAGCAAAAGGCTGTCGCCGGTAAACATGTGCTCGCGGATCTGCTGCAACATCGCGATCGCTTCGGACGGATCGAAATTTCCGATGCTTGATCCCAAGTAAAGGACCATCTTGGGGCTCGGCATATCACGCAAGAAGCCGAAACCTTCGCTAAAATCTGCCACCACGGAGCGAACGTTGACACTGGGAAGCTCTGATTCGATTCTCTTACGCGCTTCGAACAAGGCACTGCGGGAAATATCCACGGGAAAATACTGCACGCGCAACTGGGTCGAGCTTAAGGCTTGCAGCAGCGTGGTGGTCTTGGCTGCGGTACCCGCACCAAGCTCGACCATTGCAATTCCATGCCCAGCCGAAGCCACGATTTCGCGAGAGCGTTCGCGCAGGATTGCCAGTTCCGTGCGCGTCAAATAGTACTCGGGCAACCGGGTAATATCTTCAAACAACTCTGAACCGCGTTGGTCGTAGAACAGTTTGGGCGGAAGCGATTTGGGTATCCGCGATAACCCCTGTTCAACATCCAGCGCAAAAGGAGGGAGTGCAATGAGCTCGCGGGCAATCATTTCGCCAACCTGATGCCCGAGAATTGCCAGCGCGTGGATGGCGGGAAAAAGTTGCGATAAGCGGTACGAATATGGTTAGCGGGCGTTGCACATGAACCTCCGCGAAGGACCATCTGGCTGCACATAAATTTCCCGTTGTATTCGCCGATCAATCCAGGTGCGGGTGCAAATCCCGGATAAGGCATGTAGGCGCTCGCGTTCCACTCCCAGACATCGCCAAATAATTGCTGCATTCCTTCACCTTTCGCCGCTTGGGGATGAAAAATCATGTCTTCAAGCATGGTGCCGCGGGCTGGATTTTCTCCGGCAGCCACTTCCCACTCCTGCTCGGTGGGCAGCCGGTGTCCACTCCAACGCGCATAAGCATCGGCTTCGTAGTAACTCACGTGGCAAACCGGCTCGGCGGGGTCGAGGGGTTTCATGCCGGGGTTGGCAAACTCCCACCAGCCTCCGTCATCGCGGCGCTCCCAATAAAGTGGCGCAGTCCATTGCTGATTGTTGACGGCATCCCAGCCTTCCGAGAGCCACAATGCCGGGCGCCGGTAGCCGCCGTCAGCCATGAACTGCATATATTCGCCGTTGGTCACAACCCGCGAAGCCAAAGAAAAAGGCTGCAACAAAACTTCGTGACGGGGACATTCGTTGTCAAAGCAAAATCCCTTGCCTGTATGGCCGACCTGATGAATACCCCCTTCGAATTCGATCCAGCGCAGCCGTGGGGCAGTCGCGCGCGGACCGGAATTGTTGGCCGGCTCTGGCCGCAGCGGACCGGACCATAACGCGTGCTTACTATCGGTCAAAATCAGTTCCTGATGCTGTTGTTCGTGATTTAAACCAAGCTCCAACAAGGAAAGCACTTCAGGGCTAAATCGCTCAATCTGCTGCGAGATGGCTTCATCCACATATTTGCGATAAGCCACTACTTCTTCAAAATTGGGCCGGGACATCAATCCACGAACGCCACGATAAGGGTGCGAACCCAACTGTTTGTAATAAGAGTTGAATAAATGTTTGAAGCGCGGATCCAACGCTTTATAGCCAGGCGCATGCGGCTCAAGAATGAAAGTCTCGAAAAACCACGTGGTGTGCGCCAAGTGCCATTTCACCGGACTCGCTTCCGGCATGGACTGCAACATCTGATCTTCCGGCGAAAGACCCTCGGTAATGCGCATGCTCAGCTGCCGGATTCGCAGATAGCGGTCGCGCAACGTGGCGAAAGCTGAAACGGTATGGGGGAGGGCCATTGCGGACATCCGTTTACTCCGCATACTTAGATGAGCTTACGCAGATAAGGTAACAGATAATATTGCAATGCATTCCGCCCTCCAACCGCCAGTTTGGCGATAAATCGCTTACGCTCATTGCTTTCCCCTGCTGTTTCGCATGTAACACCTCACCGTAGAACTTCCATTTATCGGGTAAATTTTGCAGCAAACACGCTTCGGGGGCCGCAGGTGACGGCTGGTATGATGGTGTACGACTTTCCATGACAGCCCTGTCCACTGATTTGCAAACCAAGGTTGATCCGCTATTGCTCGAAGTTGCGGACGTGGTGAACACCACACTTGATCTCGATACGACGCTGCGTCGTGTGGCCGAGCTTGTCCGCAAAGTCATTGATTACGAGATTCTTGCCATCCTTTTGTTGAATGAAAAGACCCAGGAGTTGTATTTCCGCTTTTCTGTGGGCTATCCCCCTGAATTTGTGGAGCGTACCCGGGTAAAAGTGGGTGAAGGAGTCACCGGTATTGCTGCGATGCGCCGGGAACCGGTGTTGGTGGGCGATGTTTTGCATGAGCCGGAATATATTTCTGCTGTTCCCTCCGCGCGCTCTGAACTGGCCATCCCCCTCATCGTAAAAAATCGGGTTATTGGGGTCTTGGATCTCGAATCCCCTCAGCCCAACGCCTTTACGGAAGAACACAAGCGTCTTTTGACGCTGATTGCCTCGCGTATGGCGGTTGGGATCGAAAACGCGCGGCTTTATACCAGAAGCGCCCGCCAATCACGCACGCTGGTTCTGCTGAACGAAATTTCGCGCGAGCTCACTTCGATTTTGAATCTCGACGAGTTGTTCAATCGCATTGCGGAATTACTCCGGCGATTGATTGACTATCAAATGTTCAGCATTTTGCTGATTGACTCCACCGGAGAGAAATTACAACATCGTTTTTCGCTGCGCTTTGAGCAGAATATTCAGATCAAGCACGACCGCAAATTGGGGGTTGGCGTAATTGGCACGGCGGCGCAAAGCAAAGAGGCTGTATTGGTTCCGGACGTCACCAAAGACCCGAGATACATTATGGTCAATCCGGAGACGCGATCGGAGTTGGCGGTACCGCTGATTTATAAGGACAAAGTGATCGGCGTCCTCGACCTTGAGCACACGCGCCGCAATTTTTTCACCGATGATCACAAGCGCACGGTAACAACCCTTGCGGCGCAAGTCGCGATCGCGATTGAGAATGCCCGCCTCTATGAACAAATCGCGTTGCAGGAAAGCCGCCTGGAGCGGGATCTGGCACTTGCGCGGGAGTTGCAAGTGCGGTTGCTTCCGCAAACCTGGCCGAAGCTGGCGCATCTCGAAATTGCTGCGAAGTTTGTGCCGGCGCGCGCGATCGGCGGCGATCTCTATGATTTTGTCAGCTACTCCCACTCCCGCACCGCCATCAGTGTAGGCGACGTCAGCGGCAAAGGCGCGCCGGCAGCGATTTATGCCGCGCTGGTGAGCGGAATTCTGCGCTCCCATGCTCCGATTGAGCCCGGCCCGGCAGAGATGCTTTCCGCGGTCAATTATTCGTTGAGCGAGCGCCGCATTGAGGGACAGTTTGTCTCTCTTATTTACGCGGTTTGGGATGATCATGATCGCACCTTGCAGGTGGCCAATTCAGGCTTACCCCGTCCCATTTTCTGCCGGAATGGAAAAACCCAGATTGTGGAGGCAACCGGTTTGCCTCTGGGATTGTTTGATGATGCGGAATATGACGAATATACCTTCTACTGCAAGCCGGGCGATGTTTTCGTTTTCTTCAGCGACGGCATTCTCGATGCCAGCAATCGCGCCGGCGAACTTTTTGGACGTTCGCGCGTCGAAAAGATCGTCGAGCAATGCCATGATGAATCGGTGGATTGCGTGGTGAAACGGCTGTTTTCCGCGGCCGCTGAACATGCCGCCGGCCTGGCGACATTTGACGACCAGACGGTAGTCGCCATCAAAGTGACAGCCGGCAAGACCAAAGACAAAGAAAAAATTGTGCCCGGAAAAAAGAAGTGAGCCCGTCACGAAAAACTCCTCCTCAGCCGTCTGCATTTACCTACTCAACCGATAAACGCGGGCAAGGCAGTCTGCTATGCGATCAAATTCCCTTGACCCGCCTCGCCGAGCGCTTTGGTACGCCGCTCTACGTTTATTCGGCGTCGGAAATTTTGCGGCGCTATCGGGCATTCGATGACGCTTTTCAACCGATCCCGCATACCATCTGCTATTCGGTTAAAGCGAATTCCAACCTTGCCATACTTCGGCTACTGGCAAAGCAAAACTGCGGATTTGACGTTGTCTCGGGCGGCGAACTTCAACGCGTCGTGCAAGTGAATCGCTCAGCAGCAAGGAATGTTGTATTTTCCGGCGTCGGGAAAACCGTGGTCGAGATTCAGGCTGCGCTCAAAGCGGGAATTTTGCTGTTCAACGTGGAAAGTCAATCAGAGCTGCGCACACTCGCCGAGTGTGCGGAAAAGCTCAAGCTCGTGGCGCCGATTGCGCTGCGGGTGAATCCCGATGTTCCAGCTGAAACCCATCCTTATATCTCAACGGGGTTGCGCGAGCATAAATTTGGCGTTCCTTTGGCCGAGGCCTACCGTTTATATGGACAAGCTGCTGAATCGAAATGGCTGCACGTGGCTGGTGTGAGCGTACATATTGGCTCGCAAATCACCGATGTAAAACCTTTCTCTGCCGCCATGGAGCGCGTTGCGGAAGTTGTGCTTGATCTCCGCGCGCAGGGACACAAAATTAAATATGTTGACGCCGGCGGTGGATTGGGCATTTCTTACATTGCGCGAAGCAGCGATGATTTTGCGCACGCGGTTTCGACGTATGCCCGCTCGGTGATGAAATCGTTGCGCGGCTTAAATATTCATTTATTGCTGGAACCTGGGCGTTCGATTGTAGGCCCGGCGGGCGCGTTGATTACAAGAATTATTTACCGGAAACGCAACGGACAGAAGAATTTCCTGGTCGTGGATGCTGCCATGAACGATCTCATTCGCCCGGCCCTTTACCAAGCGCACCATGAAATTGTGCCGGTGCAGCGAGACCATTCTTTAGGGACCCAGACTACAGACGTTGTAGGCCCGGTTTGTGAAACGGGAGATTTTTTTGCGCGGGATCGCGAAATGCCCGAAGTCAACGAAGGAGATCTGTTGGCGATCCTCGATGCCGGGGCTTACGGCATGTCGCTGTCATCAAACTACAATTCCCGTCCCCGCCCCGCGGAAGTTCTCGTCCAAGGGAAGACAGCGACCGTCATTCGAAAACGCGAGACGTTCCGCGATCTCATTCGCGGAGAAGGCTAGCTATCACTGTTTGGCTGCATCCCATACAATTTTCCCGCCAACGACGGTCCTGAGCACCTTCACGTCACGAATCTGGTCAGGAGGGATGGTAAAGATATCGGCGTCAAGAAGCACCATGTCTGCCAGTTTGCCGACTGTGATCGAGCCTTTTTCTTTCTCCTGAAATTCAGCGTAGGCGGAGCCCAGAGTGTAGGCTTCGACTGATTCCTCTATTGTCAACTTCTGTTCGGGAAACCATCCTTTGGGATTTTTACCGTCCAACGTTTCGCGCGTCACAGCGGCATACAAACCCAACATTGGGTTCAAGGGTGCAACGTCCCAATCGGTGCCAAAAGCAAGCCGAACACCATGATTCAAAAATGTGCGAAAGGCATAAGTACGCGAAGCGCGATCGTGACCAATTCGCGGTTCAGCCCAGCGGCCATCGTCAATGGCATGATAGGGCTGCACGGAAGCAATCACGTGCAACTGGGCCATGCGATCGAAATCTTTAGCCGCCATGTGTTGGGCGTGTTCGATGCGCCAGCGACGGTCGGCAGGACCATGGGCTTTTTCGATCTCTTCATAGATATCCAGAATCGCTGAAATCCCGGCGTCGCCGATGGCATGCGTGCAAATCTGCAATCCGGCAGCGTCGGCCTTCATCATGCGATCGCGCATCAACGAGACCGGATGCATTTCATCGGAAAGAAGTCCACGATTGCCGGGGTCATCGGAAAATGGTTCGAAGAAGTAGGCCGTGTGCGAACCCAGCGATCCGTCGGCGTACGCTTTTACTGCTCCAATACGCAAATACGAATCACCGAATGCGTGGCGTATGCCCATTTTGGCCTGATCACCCACCCCTTGCGTAATTAATGGAGCTGCGTAGATTCGTGTGGTCAGTTCGCCCCGCTCACGCAAGTCGGCATAAGCTGCAACCTCGGAATAATCAGGATTCATGACTTGAACGCTGGTTACGCCAAGAGAAGCTGCATGGGCCAGCGCGAGCCGAACTGCTTTTAGCATTTGTTCATGCGTGTAGGCAGGAATCGCCTTGTCTACGAGATCCAGTGCGGCATCTTTCAGGATGCCCGTGGGATTGCCTTGCGCATCGCGCACAATCACGCCGCCGGCAGGAGCTTGAGTTTTGCCCGTGACTCCGGCCAAGTTTAGCGCCCGCGAATTGGCTAGAGCCATGTGCCCGTCGTAGCGGTAAATGAATACGGGATTGTCTGGTGTAACCGCATCAATCATTTCTTTGGTCGGAAGTTTCGCCGGGCTCCACTTCGTTTCATCCCAATCGCCGCCTTGCATCCATTCGCCCTTGGGCATCTTCTTGGCTTGGTCGGCGACGCGCCGGACAAATTCCTCGGCGCTGGTTGCATCGGTCAACTGCACGCTTTCGAGCTGAAATCCGCCGCTGGCAAAGTGAGTATGTGCGTCGTTGAAGCCGGGAAGCAGTAACTTCCCTGCTGCATCAATAATGCGAGTCTGCGGGCCGCGCCATTGAGCAACCTCCTCATTGGATCCGACCGAGACGATTCGTTCACCGAGAACGGCCACGGCTTGCGCTTTCGGAAGCGAATGATCCACCGTCCAAATATTGGCGTTATTGATGATGAGATCAGCGGCAGGTTTGGTTTGAGCGAAGAGAGTCGCCAGCATTACAAATGAGAGTGCGAAGATCACTCGGATGATTTTCATATGAATTGAAAAGTTACCGCTGTCCCCACTTCAACTTAGTACGCAAAACATCAAAGAACGTACCGCGGAAGTGGAGCAGCTTGACGCTATGTTCCGATTTGCGGCAGAAGATATGGTCGCCATCATAAACAGGCATGCCAATCTGGCCGTCCACGCTTAGATAGGCGTCTTCTTCGCCAGTTCTAGCGACAATTTCAATCTGCGAAGAGTCGCGCACGACCAGGGCACGATGGGTAAGAGAATGCGCCGAAACCGGCGTCACCACAAATGCGCTGACTTCCGGCATCAAAATAGGGCCGCCAGCAGCGAGGGAGTACGCTGTCGAACCGGTTGGAGTCGAAACGATTAAGCTGTCTGCCTGGTAGCTGGAAACGAAAACTCCGTCAATGAAAACATCGCAGTGATTCAGTCGCGCAATCGTGGACTTACCCACGACAACATCATTTAATGCGTGATATTCCGCCACGCACTTGTCTTTCCGGAAAACCCGGCAATGCACCATGGAGCGCGTCTGCACTCCCGCGCGCCCGGCGTCGAAGGTTTCGAGCGCAGAAAATAACTCATCAATGGGAACTTCAGTCAGAAATCCCAGCGAGCCGAGATTCACGCCAAGCACTGGAATTCCAGCGCTGGCCATGCAACGCGAGGCCGCGATCAGCGTACCATCGCCTCCGAGCACGACCGTAAAACGCAAGCCTTCCGCCGCCATCGCGTCTCTGGCGACCACTTTCTGGCCTGGAGCCAGGTTCGACGTTTCCGGATCAACGATTATTTTGTAGTCGTGCTTTTGCAGCCATGTGATGAGTTTTGGCAGGATGCCCGCAAGCTCCGGCTTGCCGGGTTTCGAAATTATGGCAGCGGTTTTCGGATTTGCACTTATATTCATGCGAATGTGAAATTGTACCGGAGTTTGCGAAGAAAGATGGCACTAGAACCGGGCACGAAGTAAAAATTCGCGATTCCCTTCGGCGCCTAGTATCGGTGAATCAATCACATCCACGTGAACCGCTCCCAAATTAGTCACAGATTGGCGCACGCGCTCGACTGCATTTTGCTGCGCTGCCTCATCGCGCACGATTCCACCTTTACCAACCAGTTCACGGCCGACTTCAAATTGTGGTTTCACAAGCACTACGATCTGGCGGCCCGATTTCTCTTCACCAAAGCCCGCTGAAATGACCGCTGGCAGGACTAACGTCGCCGAAATAAAAGAAACATCCATAGCGATGAAATCAGCTGCCTGCCCGATCTGCTCGCCCGTGAGGTAGCGGGCGTTGGTCTTTTCCAGAAGCTTTAGGCGAGAATCTTGCCGAAGCTTGAAGTCAATCTGTCCATATCCGGTATCTACAGCAACAACGAACTGGGCGCCATTCTGCAACAGGCAATCGGTGAACCCTCCCGTGGAAGCGCCGACATCAAGACAGACCTTGCCCTTCACATCAATCTGCCAATATTCCAGAGCGCGTTCCAGCTTGAGACCGCCGCGGCTGACATACTTTATGTCTTCTCCGAGCAAACGAATCTCAGCGTCAGATTCGACATTGGTTCCCGGCTTTTCAATCTTCTGACCCGCAACTAACACTTTGCCAGCGATGATAAGCGCCTGAGCGCGCTCCCTTGAACTGGTTAACCCTCGTTCGAACATCAATTTGTCGAGGCGCGTTTTCATGATTTTTAGTTCAACGGAAAAATTCTCGCACCCAAGGTTGTGCAAGATGCTAAAAGTTCTCTCTGACAGTTACTTACGTGGTGCTTTTCCGCTTTTTCCACAAAGTTTTGCACCAGTGTGTTGAAAACTTTCACTTCCCGCCAAAAATAAAAGCCGCCCTGTGCGGGCGGCTCGTATTCACTACTTAATTCTATCCGGCGACTTCTTCCAGCAACTTCTCATCAATGTCGAAGTTGGAATGAACATTCTGCACGTCGTCGTGCTCTTCCATAACTTCCATCAACCGTATCATGGTATTGGCGGCGCTTCCTTCCAACTTAACGTAAGTCTGCGGAATCATGGCCACGCTGGCTGAAGCCGGTTCAATGCCAGCTTTCTTCACGGCTTCTAAGACCGCTTCGTACGCGGAAGGTTCGGTCAAGATTTCCCAGTTTTCGCCGTCATCGTTCAAATCTTCTCCGCCCGCTTCGAGGACGATATTCATCAAATCGTCTTCTTTAGCGGCAGACTTAGGCACAATGATGTCGCCCTTCTTGTGGAACATCCACGAGACCGCGCCGGCTTCCGCCATGTTGCCGCCGTTTTTGCCGAAGGCATGGCGGATTTCGCTGACGGTGCGGTTTCGGTTGTCGGTGTTAATGTCAAGCAATACCGCCGCTCCGCCGGGACCGTAACCCTCAAGCGTGAACTCTTCATAAACCGCGCCTGGCAATTCCCCAGTTCCGCGCTGGATGGCGCGTTTGATATTGTCTTGCGGCATGTTCTCGGCCTTAGCGGCGAGAATCGCGGTTCTAAGACGCGGATTGGCGTCAGGGTCACCACCGCCGTTCTTTGCAGCGATGCTAATTTCTTTAATGAGGCGGGTAAAAATCTTGCCGCGCTTGGCGTCCAGCGCGCCCTTCTTGTGTTTAATTGTCGCCCATTTTGAGTGGCCGGACATGAAAATACCCTCTATGTGTGCAGACTGACTGCCTGTTTTTGTTTACGCTTGGATGCGCGGGATTTTACCCGAGAGGAGATCACAGGATTTGCCCCGGGATTGCCGCAAACGATCGCGGATATGAGTATAGCACGCAAGGCAATGCAGGCCTATGCCAGGCTACCCACTTCCCAAATTATGCTTTTTCGGCGTCCGGTTTATGCGATTTGCACTTGGAGACAATTGCGCTGCGGAGGCGCGTTCTGAGGTCTTCGGGGAGTTCGTAAAGCGTGGAGTCACGGTAAATCTCAATGGTCTTTTTTGTGGTGTCGCAGACGACATAGCAGTTGTGGCACCACGCGAGGTGTCCCTCGAGTTCTGTCTTGGTCCGGGCATCGAGCGCGCCGTCCAGATAATTGGTTAGCTCTTGCAAAAAATCAGAGCATTTCACGCTTGATCATCCCCAGGTTTTGCATTGTTCGTCCCATTCCCACGTTTCTGAAAGTAGCGGCTTAACCGCTCTCGCAACTGCAACCGCGCACGGAGTAACCGTGACTTCACTGCAGGGATGCTCAAATTCAGCGCTTCCGCAGTTTCCTCGGTTGATAAACCTTCCACATCGCGCAAGACAAAAACCATTCTGAATCCGGGAGGGAGCCCTTGAATCGTCTTCGTCAGAATTTCCCTCAGTTCAGCCTGGTTATATTGTTGCTCCGGATTCGGGCTCCAATCGGCAACTTCCCGTGGGACCGAATCCTCCTCAGTCTTAACATCTTCATCCAGCGAAACCATGCGCTCGGGGCGCCGGCGCCGCAACTTCATCAGCGCTTCGTTTACCGCAATGCGCACCAGCCAGGTGTAAAACTTTGACTGCCCCTGAAAACCCTGAAGATTGTTGTAGGCCTTGAGAAAAGCCTCTTGCACTACATCTTCCGCATCTTCACGGTTCTGCGTAATATGCTGCGCGATGCGGAATACGTTACGATCGTAACGCTTCACCAACTGCTCAAAGGCGCTTACATCGCCCCCCTTAGCAGCTTGCACCAGCGCCAGCTCGTCGCTGACCGGCTGACTTACATTTGTTTCGATGGTGCTCATCATCCCTTCGATGCAACAATTTTGCCGATTAATGAAAAGATCCGGCTTCCATTGTATCTGGTAACTAAGGTGTTTCGCGAATGCTTTTGCCGTAGGCAGAACGCTGGATTTTGCGCTAGATTGCAGTTTGGCGCGAAAAATACAGCCGGACACGTCCCAAGGTCATTCAGGGTAATCACCTGCAATGGCCCTATAATCAATGATTGAGAGGGGCAGGTCAAATCTCGGCTCAAATTGGAACTAATGTCAGATAGAACCGGAATCGAGCAAGTCATCACCGCAGCGGTTACCCAGGCGCTGGAACGTCATCTCCCCGGCTTGCGGGAAGAAATTGTCCGCACGGTGCTGGAACAAGTACGCCCGCAAATGTCCAGCAGTGCAAGCGCTGGCGCGCCCACGGAGAGTGGAGCGGGGGAATTGCTGAAATCCATTTCGCAAATCCAGGCTGGAAATACTCAAAAAGAAATTCTGCG
>Ga0070738_10003965_pt1 | contig 18513 bp, 14 predicted proteins | sample Coa_R2_2_FD_66446 | JGI IMG/M metagenome (GOLD analysis project Ga0070738, IMG submission 66446) | Surface soil microbial communities from Centralia Pennsylvania, which are recovering from an underground coalmine fire - Coalmine... | ecosystem: Environmental > Terrestrial > Soil > Unclassified ... | reverse complement strand
AGTCAAGAACTTGAGAATTAGCTAGTGTTGGGGAAGTAAAAATACGAGAATATAGACTAGAAGGCTGCTGTTGAGCGACAACTGGGAGAACTTGACGCGCATGAGCTGTGACTTCCACAGTTTTCACATCATAAGTTTGTATCGCTAACTTAGGATAGAGGCCAATTCCAATTATTGGAATTAAAAGACAAGCAGTGATCAAAAGTTCACGAGGTTTCAAATCTTGTACGACACCATCGAGTACCAAATTCTGCTCTTGTTTGCCGTAGAACACTTGACGCAGCATTGACAAGAGATAGATTGGAGTCAAAATCACGCCAACAGCACTTAACAGTACGACGACAACCTTGAAACTGGAGGTGTAAACATCGCTGGAGGCAATTCCAAGGAACACCATCAATTCACCAACAAACCCACTCATCCCTGGTAAAGCAAGAGAAGCCATTGCACCAGCGGTAAATAGAGCAAATGTTTTAGGCATTACCTTTGCCATGCCGCCCATTTGATCCATCATTAAGGTGTGAGTGCGTTCGTATGTAGCGCCAGAGAGGAAGAACAAGCTAGCAGCAATTAAACCGTGGGAAACCATCTGTAGCACAGCGCCACTGATGCCCAAATCTGTATAAGAGGCAATACCAATTAGCACAAACCCCATATGAGCAATTGAAGAGTAGGCTAAACGCCGCTTAAGGTTGGTTTGTGCAAAGGCACAGCAAGCCCCGTAAATAATATTCACTACGCCCAAAATTGCCAGCACTGGTGCAAAGTAAACATGAGCATTAGTCAGCATTTCCATGTTGATGCGGATCAGCGCATAACCACCCATCTTCAACAAGACACCAGCCAAAATCATCGAACCAGGTGCTGATGCTTCACCATGAGCATCAGGTAGCCAAGTGTGTAGAGGGAATATTGGCAGCTTGACACCAAAGGCAATTAAGAAACCTGCATAAGCTAATAATTCAATGCTTTTGGGATATTGCTTTGTTCCCAGAGTAGCCATGTCAAAGGTCACTGTGTCTCCGGAGAAAGCCATTGCAAACCCTGCTACCAGGATAAATATTGACGCAGCAGCTGTGTAGAGAATGAACTTGGTAGCTGCATAGCGACGCTTTTGTCCTCCCCAAATAGAAATCAGCAGGTACACTGGCACCAACTCTATTTCCCACATTAGGAAAAACAACAGCAGATCCTGCGCCACAAACACACCAATCTGGGCGCTGTACATAGCTAGCATCAAACCATAAAATAAACGCGGCTTGTTTGTTACTTTCCAAGCCGCGAATATTGCGAGAGTATTGATGATGCCTGTAAGTAGTACCAGCGGCATCGACAACCCATCAACCGCTACGGTCCAGTTCAAACCCAGTTGGGGAACCCAAGGATATTTTTCAATCAGTTGAAATGAATAGCTGTGAAAATCGTAGTTTTGCCAAAAGGCATAAATCATGAGCGCAAAATCTGCAAGCGCGATTCCTAATGCATACCACCGGACAGTTTTGCCTTCTTTATCAGGGACAAATGGAATGGCTAGTGTAGCCACAAGTGGCAACAGAATAATAGTCGTTAACCAAGGAAACTCAATAGAATTCATCACTGACAATCATTTTTCGTTTTTCTCTTTTAATTACATTATATTAAGCATGGTTTAGTTTTGTAAACCTAATTTGTCTCTGAAATATTAAGAATTTGAATTTTTTTAGTAATAAATACTTAAAGTTTTTTGCCATTATCTATTTTAGACAGGTAAATGTAAAGTTTGTGTAATCAAACAAAAAACATTTACTCAATTCACCGTTACAATTTTTAGCACAAAAAAAATAGAAAGTTAACCACAACCTCAGTTTTTTTCAAGAAACTGGGGTTGTGGTTAACTTTTAACAGCAAGTGTATTGATATCTAGTGTTTTTATGTGTTGTCAGCCACACCTCTCGCTCCTTGGATGTCAATACCAAGCGATCGCACAACAGCCACAATCCCTTTTTCCTGCCAAGCTGCTGCCATCGCCGCTGCTACACTTTCGGAATGTAAACTATTCGTTAAAGCCAAAAGCGTTGGCCCAGCACCACTAATGACCATGCCATAAGCTCCAGCAGCAATAGCCGCCTCATTCACAGCATCAAAACCAGGAATCAAAATCTTCCGATAAGGTTGATGTAATTTATCTTGCAAACCAGCCCTCAACCAATCTTCCTGACCGGTTTCCAACCCTCGCAACAACAAACCCAAATGAGCCGTGTTAAAAATGGCATCTGCACGACTTACCTCAGTCGGCAAAACCCGCCGCGCTTCCTGCGTTGAAAGCTCAAAATCTGGAATTGCCACAACTGGTACAATTTCCCTAGACCAAGGAACCTCGCAAACCTCCCATTCTTGGATGTTTGGCGGTTCATTTCTCTTCCCCGTCGCTGCCAAACGACACCCTCCCAATAACGCTGGGACAACATTATCCGGATGACCTTCTAAGACGATCGCCAACTCCATCACCTGTTGTTGACTCAAAACCTCACCACTTAGCAAATTTGCACCAAGCAACCCACCAACAATAGCCGTTGCCGAACTACCCAAACCGCGTGCCAAGGGCACACCCATTTGAATCTCAATTTTTACAGGTGGCGGTGTCTGCTCCAAGTGTTGATAAAACTTTACAAATGCCTGATAGATCAAATTGCTCTGATCCGTTTTCACCTGTTCAGCCTCTGCACCAGTGACTTTAATAATCAATGGTTCCCCTTCTTCTGAGGATAAAAGACTGAACTTGAACTCGTTGTACAGCGTTAAGGCTGCACCAATACAATCAAACCCCGGTCCCAAGTTGGCAGTCGTAGCGGGAACGGTAACAGTGATAGGTTGTGAGAGATGGGATTGAGTCATAGCGGGCACAGGGCATGGGGCATGGGGCATAAAAAAATTTCTTCTTCAATGTTCACTCCCCACTATCAAGTTAGGTTGGCAAGAATAAATCATTAAATCACTATTCGTTAAAGTTGAGCATACCTCATACCCCATGCCCTGTAAAAAATTTGTTTCGTTAAAGATTTAGCACACCCATGCCCCATGCCCTATTCCCTATTCCCAAAAATCCAAAAAACCCAGCTTCCAAAAAGAAACTGGGTTAGTCTTTTGAAAAAAAGCGGGCTAACTACTAGTGACTTAGTTAACCCGTGCAGCTTTGGGAACGCGCGGAGAAATTCTATTGCAATACCAACTTAACGTTGGCATTTTGTAGACCGCGTTGCTTGACTTCAGTTAAAGTCTTGTTAACAGCATACTTTTGATTAATTGAGTTGATCAACTCAGTTTGGTTGTGCTTCTTAGCTACGCCCCACAGGTCTGCGATCAAGTCAAAAGAACCATCGCTATTGCGGGACCAACCGAGGTCATATTCGCCTTCCAAAACTGCCACGATGTCAGAGCGAACGCGCTGGCCGTTGTAACCACGTACATCAGCGTCGGTCTTTACAGTGATACCCAGGTCACGTAGAGAAGACTTGAGGATTTCTGCATCTGTGATTTTGGTGCGCAATGTGCTAAAATGAGACATTTGGGTTCCTCCAAAAGAGAAGATTGAGAAAAGGACAACGGTTTGTTTTAGGGAAAGCCGCGTATAACGCACGCGGTTTTTTTTTAACTGCTAGCATTTGTTGCTAGCCTCTCCCCCTGTAGTAGCAGGGGAAAGCCTTTAAAACTCCATTCGCTGATATTCAGCTACGGAGGCTGCAGCAGGTCTTGCTCGCTGTCTGGCCCAATCTCTTAGAGCCGTTACTTGTTCCTGCATCGTGCGTGACAGCGGCAGTGTTGCTCTAATTGCAGCAATAATATCTAACTGAGTGAACTCGCGATCTTGGGCAAAAGACTCATACATTGCCGCTACGAGCGCCTGTTCAATTTCTGCCCCAGAAAATCCATCGGCTATTTTAGCCAATTGTTCAAGGTCAAAGCGAGAGATATCATCACGTCGCTTATTGAGATGGATTTTGAAGATATCCTGACGTTCTTCTGGAGTTGGCAGATCTACAAAGAATATTTCATCAAAACGACCTTTCCTTAGAAATTCCCCTGGCAAACGTTCCACACGGTTAGCCGTTGCCATTACAAACACTGGGGATTTTTTCTCTTGCATCCAAGTGAGGAAAGATCCGAAGATCCGGCTTGAAGTCCCACCATCAGAGTCACCAGAACCAGCACTACCAGCAAATGATTTATCTAATTCATCGATAAACAAAATCGCTGGAGAGATAGATTCTGCTGTTTTGAGGGCATTCCGCAAATTTGCCTCTGAGCGTCCAACCATTGAGCCATCATAGACTCGGCCCATGTCTAACCGCAGCAGTGGTAAACCCCATAACCTTGATGTTGTTTTAGCTATCAAAGACTTACCACACCCAGGCACACCTAGTATGAGCATCCCTTTTGGCTGAGGCAAGCCATACTCTCGCGCTTTTTCAGTAAAGGCGTTAGATCTTTGTTTTAGCCATTTCTTTAATTCTTCTAGTCCACCCACAGCATCAATGGTTGCATCTTCTTCTATGTATTCTAATATACCATTGCGCCGAATGAGCTGCTTTTTCTCAGATAAAACTATATCTAATTCTTCTTCCGTTAAACGCCCTGTTGTTACTTGCGCTTTACGATAAACTTTTTCCGCCTCATCTTTGGTTAGACCCAGAGCCGCTTTCAGCAATCTTTCTCGCGCTTCTGTTGTCAACCGCCGACCACGGTTTTGTTCTATGTGCTGTGTTAAAACCTTATTCAACTCACCCATATCTGGCAGTGGAAAGTCTAACACAACAACTTCTTTCTCCAGTTCAATTGGCACTTGATGCATTGGTGACATCAAGATGATGTTTTTCTGCATGCCTTTGAAGCTGGCGATCGCGTCCCGTAAAGACCTTGTTGTTGCTGGAGCGTCAATAAAAGGATGTAAATCTTTAAGAATAAATATACCAGGCTCTCTTTGCCGAATGATCCACTCAATTGCTGCTTCTGGTGAAACCGTATTGTGTTGAGTGACGTTGCGCGGTTGCCCATATTCCACAATGCCATGGGTCACAGTCCATACATAGACTCGCCTTTGTGGCTTTGATGATTGAGCAATTGCGAAAATTGCCTGCTCAGCCCGCTCTTCCTCGGAGGTCACAAGGTAGATTAGAGGGTATTGAGCTTGAATGAGTATATTGAGCTCTTCTTTCATACTATCGACCTACTTGAGACCTTAAACAGACAGTACAGACATCACTTCCGGCAAATTCTGGGGAATTATGAACGCATAATTCATAATTCCTGTTTTAGCAAGGAACTAGTTCTTCCTCACCTTTTTGTTTAGTTTCTTCATCTTGTCCCATTTCGTCGATAGGTATGTGCTCATTCCCAACGACTCCTGGTTGGTTGCCCAAGGTGACTAGCTCCCTTTCACGCAATACTAGCGAACTTTCACAAGCTGGACAGGAGTACACTCGATGAGTTCTTCCATAAGAAGCTTCAACTTCTTCAACCAATTCCGCATTAGCCAAATAAAAACCTAGGGCACGTTCAGCCAGTTCCGACATTGGCTCTGAATCAATTGCCGACCGAATCTTCAACCTCTTGTGCAGTTCTGGAGACAAATACAAAGTAACCTTTTGCTTAGCTTGCATATAACTCTTTAACAGTCTTACCCGGGTATGTATCTTACGATATCTATTCCCTTTTTGGTTGTCAAGACTGTAAGACGTTTTAACGTCATTTTTGTAATATTACTTTACATCAAACATTATAGATAAAGACAAATAACATAGGACAAAGGGCATGTGACAAAGTACAGATGGGTCACAAACCTGATAGATTTAGCTATCAGCGAGTAAAAACTGGTGAAAATGAAAGTCCTGGTTATTGGTGGCGATGGTTATTGCGGTTGGGCAACTGCACTTTACCTTTCCAATCAAGGTTATGAAGTTGGGATTCTAGATAGTTTGGTGCGACGACACTGGGATAATGAATTGGGTGTCCAAACTCTTACCCCCATTGCGTCAATCCAGCAACGTCTACAGCGCTGGCATGATTTGACTGGTAAATCAATTGACTTATTTGTTGGTGATATTACCAATTACGAGTTTTTGAAAGGGGCGCTGCATAAATTTGAGCCAGAAGCCATTGTGCATTTTGGCGAACAGCGTTCGGCACCTTTTTCGATGATTGACCGCGAACATGCAGTCTTGACTCAAGTGAATAATGTCGTAGGTACCCTAAACTTACTGTATGCAATGCGGGAAGATTTTCCAGATTGTCACTTAGTGAAGCTGGGAACAATGGGTGAATATGGCACGCCTAATATTGATATAGAAGAAGGCTACATCACCATTGAACATAATGGGCGCAAAGATACCTTACCGTATCCGAAGCAGCCGGGTTCAATGTATCATCTAAGCAAAGTTCATGATAGCCATAACATCCACTTTGCTTGCCGAATTTGGGGATTAAGAGCAACAGACCTAAATCAGGGTGTGGTTTACGGCGTCTTAACTGAAGAAACAGGGATGGACGAATTGTTGATTAACCGCCTTGACTATGATGGAGTGTTTGGTACAGCACTCAATCGGTTCTGTATTCAAGCAGCTATCAAACATCCCTTAACCGTTTATGGCAAAGGAGGGCAAACTCGTGGATTTTTAGATATTCGAGATACAGTGCGATGTGTGGAAATCGCGATCGCTAATCCAGCGCAACCAGGTGAATTTCGTGTGTTTAACCAATTCACCGAACAATTTAGCGTTGCCGAATTGGCAATGATGGTGAAAAAAGCCGGAACAGCAATGGGAATCAATGTGGAAATCAACCATTTGGATAACCCCAGAGTGGAAAAAGAAGAACATTACTACAAGGCTCAAAACACTAAATTGCTGGATCTTGGCTTGCAACCTCACTATCTCTCTGATTCTCTACTCGATTCTCTGCTGAATTTTGCCATTAAGTATCAAAATCGAGTTGATAACAACCAAATCCTCCCCAAAGTGTCCTGGCGTAGATAGTCAATAGTCAAAAGTCTATGGTTCTGTGTCATTTGTCCTTTGTCATGCGTCGTTTGTCATGTGTTTAGTTGTATGTTTTGATAACTAACTAGTTACAAATGACCAATGACCAATGACCAATGACCAATGAACGCCAGTTGCTACAAACCGAGAAAACCGGACGCCAGTCGCCGTGAGAGGGGGCTAACCCTCTGCGCAGGCTCTCCCATGCACTGGCTTCCAATGACTAATGACTAAATTATGCGAATAGCTTTATTCACTGAAACCTTTTTACCCAAAGTTGACGGTATTGTGACACGCCTGTGTCACACCGTCGATCATTTGCAGCGTAACGGCAACCAAGTCCTCGTCATTTCTCCTGAAGGTGGTATTACAGAATACAAAGGAGCCAAAGTTTATGGCGTCTCTGGCTTTCCCTTACCACTCTATCCAGAGTTAAAACTAGCACTACCACGTCCAGCAATTGGTGAAATAATCGAAGAATTTAAGCCACAGATCATTCATGTAGTAAATCCAGCAGTTTTAGGATTAGCTGGTATATTTTATGGCAAAATTCTGAATATCCCTCTGGTGGCCTCTTACCATACTCATTTGCCTCAATATCTTCAGCATTATGGCTTGGGAATTTTAGAAGGATTATTGTGGGAATTACTGAAAGCAGGCCATAATCAAGCTAGTTTAAATCTATGCACTTCTACGGCGATGATGGAGGAGTTAACATCACACGGCATTGAAAGAGTGGATTTGTGGCAACGAGGAGTAGATACCGAAACTTTTCATCCTGATCTAGCCTGCGAAAAAATGCGATCGCATTTGTCGCAAGCTCATCCTGAAAACCACTTGCTACTCTATGTTGGACGTCTTTCTGCCGAGAAAGAAATTGAAAACATCAAGCCAATTTTAGAAGCAATTCCCGATGCTAGATTAGCATTAGTCGGAGATGGCCCTCACCGCCAGACACTAGAAAAACATTTTGCTGGAACAAACACTCACTTTGTTGGGTATCTTAGGGGAAAAGAGTTGGCTTCTGCCTTTGCTAGCGCTGATGCCTTTATTTTCCCATCTCGGACTGAGACACTGGGGTTAGTACTACTAGAAGCAATGGCAGCAGGGTGTCCCGTCGTAGCGGCCCGTTGTGGTGGTATTCCTGATATTGTTACCGACGGGGTGAATGGATATCTTTTTGAACCAGAAGCAGGTATCGCAGGTGCAATTGCCGCTACTGTTCGCCTTTTAGAACATAAACAAGAAAGAGAAATAATCCGTCAAAACGCCCGCCGAGAAGCAGAACGTTGGGGATGGGCATCTGCTACACATCAGTTACAAACCTACTATCAAAAGGTCATCTACTCTGAGCAATTCGCGGGTGTCGCATAATTCAACAATTCAAAATTCCCATGACACTCCTTAATTCTGGTAGCGTCCTAACTACATTAACTGACCCGACTCAAGTGAATTGCACCCATGCTTTACTAGGTCGTGTTAAGGACCTTTCTGTTAACGAGTTTATTTGCTTACTCGATTTCATCAGCGCCGAATTTCATCAGTTTCTAAGAGCTATTGAACTTATCAACAACGAAGCCTTAGAAACAATGCTGGAAAAAGTGTTAGAAGCAATTACACTTAAGATCGGTCAAATTCTAAAGGCCCAGCATACCACCATTTTCTTAGTTGATTATGACAAAGGTCAACTGTGGTCTAAAGTTGCCCAACATAATATCCAAAAGCCTATAGAAATTCGTACTTCCATTAATGTAGGTATTCCAGGTTATGTAGCTAGTACAGGCGAATACCTGAACATACCTAAACCTTCTACTCATCCTCTATTCAGGTCAGAACTAGAAAAACTGATGGGCTATAAAATGCACAATATTTTGTGCATGCCTGTTTTAAACACTAAAAATCAGGTTGTAGCAGTTGTACAACTGGCAAATAAAGCTGGAGATGTTCCATTTAGTTATGAAGATGAGGAGTGCTTTCGAGACTTTGCCTCTTCTATTGGCATTATTTTAGAAAGCTGTCAGTCTTTCTACGTAGCAGCTCGCAATCAGAGGGGTGCTACAGCTCTTTTGCGTGCAACCCAGACCCTCGGACAAAGTTTAGATTTAGAAGCAACCTTGCAGATAGTCATGGAGCAAGCCAGGATTTTGATGCAAGCAGACCGCAGTACATTGTTTTTGTATCGAAAGGAAATGGAGGAGCTTTGGACCAAGGTAGCAGCTGCAGATGGTAAAACTATGATGGAAATTCGCATGCCTGCTAATCGTGGTATTGCTGGTTATGTGGCATCAACTGGTGAAGCGCTGAACATCCCTGATGCTTATAAAGATCCTCGTTTTGACCCAACCACAGATAGGAAAACAGGGTATACAACATGCAATATTCTGTGTTTGCCAGTGTTTAATTCAGCTAATGAATTGATTGGTGTCACGCAGTTGATTAATAAGCAGCAAGGTAGCTTTACTGCATCTGATGAAGAATTCATGCGGGCTTTTAACATTCAAGCAGGTATTGCCTTGGAAAATGCCCGCCTGTTCGAAAATGTGCTACTTGAAAAACAATATCAAAAAGATATTCTGCAAAGTCTATCAGATGCAGTCATTTCTACAGATATGCGAGGTCGAATTGTTACAATCAACGATGCGGCATTGCAGCTTTTGGGTTGTCCCTTGGGTGAAGCTAACGCTAAAGATCATAAGCATTGGTGGGAACAAAATTTGATTGGGCGTTTAGTTTGGGAGGTTGTGCCGATTGAACACCTACAAATGCGCCTAGAAGATAGTTTAAAAACTGGAGCAAGACACTTTGTTCCAGAGCAAAACTTAAGACTAAGACTCTATTCGGTCCTAGGTTCTGAGTTTCAAGTGTTGAGTGACATTCAACAATGCCAATCACCCATCAATTCGCTACCAGCTACGCAAGTATTCTGTGAAACTTGTTCTGTGGATAAAGCAGGTAATCATATTTGTGCCACTACCCTCATAAATCCCAATTGCACATCTGCTACATCTTTACAGGAACCTCTTTACCACTCAGTTTTGACAGTGCGCACTCACACTCAGCCTGATGCTTTCACTCCTTGGACTCAACCCCTAACTCCTCAGCCAACATTATTTAATGCGACCAACGTTAAGCAGATTGAACGCAGTATAAATCTCACTGTTAACCCTCTAACAAACCCAGAAGGTGGGGTACGGGGAGGTTTAGTCGTTTTAGAAGACATCTCTCAAGAGAAACGGATGAAAACAACTATGCACCGTTATCTGACTCCTCGCGTTGCTGAACAAGTTTTGGCACTGGGAGAGGATGCTTTGATGGTAGGAGAGCGCAAAGAAGTCACAGTCTTATTTTCTGATATTCGAGGCTATACCACTCTCACAGAAAACCTAGGAGCAGCTGAGGTAGTATCACTGCTCAATCAGTATTTTGAAACAATGGTAGAGGCCGTTTTTAACCACGAAGGAACTCTAGATAAGTTTATTGGTGACGCTTTAATGGCAGTGTTTGGTGCACCACTGCCACTGACTGATAATCATGCTTGGAGAGCAATACAGGCGGCGCTGGATATGCGCCAACGATTGGCAGAATTTAACCATCGACGGATTATTCAAGAACAACCACAAATTTCTATTGGTATTGGGATTAGTTCAGGAGAAGTTGTGTCGGGTAATATTGGTTCCCGCAAACGTATGGACTACACCGTAATTGGAGATGGTGTGAATTTAAGCTCACGCTTGGAAGGAGTCACCAAGGAATATGGTTGTGACATCATTTTGAGTGAGTTTACTTATCATTTATGTGCCGATCTCATTTGGGTGCGTGAGTTAGACAAAATTCGGGTTAAAGGAAAACATCAAGCTGTAAATATTTATGAATTAATTGGCGATCGCAATACTCCCTTAAACAGTGCAACACAAGAATTTTTATCCCTCTACCAGACTGGACGTACTGCTTATCTAGCGCGCAATTTCTTAAAAGCAATCTCCTACTTTGAAGCTGCAAAAAACATCCGACCTCAAGACCAAGCTGTTACTATCCACTTAAAACGAGCTTCTAAATACCTACAACATCCTCCTCTAGACTCCTGGGACGGTGTCTGGACAATGATCGGGAAGTGAAGAGGAGTGTATAGGAGTTAGGAGTTAGGAATGGGGCAGAGGGCAGAGTATAGAGTATTCCCCTTGTCTCCCTTGTCTCCCTTGTCTCCCTTGTCTCCCTCCCTCTGCTCCTTCACTCCGTCCCATCTCCTCTTTGGTCATCTCCAAATAAGTTTTCCCCAATTCTTAACTGCTTTTTTGTTTGTTTCAACTCTTTCCAGAGATCTTTTATTTGCTGGTAAGCATTTTCTGGAGTTATTTTTCCTGATGTTTCTAGATTGCAAATATAGCTGATCCGCTGGGCAAATTCTTGCAAATTAGCGTTAAAAACTAGGTTTTCAGGCTTAACCTGACCGTAATAACGACTATGGGGGTAGAGAAAATCATCTTTATCCACTATTTTTTCCCTATCTTTTGTATTTATTGCTTTAAGTTTTTTGGTGTCAAGCTTGAAGCTGAATGATCAACCTCCTTGGTTGAGTTGTTGCAAAACCCTTTACTTATTTTATAATTTCATTCTTTATATACTTTTTTTGAGAAAATATTTAGTTAAATTAGTGATACCATTTTTTTAAGCCTGAAAACTCTTAGATGTCAATGTAAATAGAAACATGGCTCAGAGTCTACAGTAAAAATACTTGACTAGTCACTGACTTGATTGTAATGCAGTCAGAAATTACGTAAATATTCTTAAGTGTGTCATCACGTAAGAGTAGACTAATAACTCGGTGCTACCTAAAATTTCGCTCTTGCTTGCAAGTGAGTTAGATTCTTAAATTTTTAGTAGGTTCAAGACAAAAACAGAGGACATATCGCGGGAATATATCTTTCTATTTCTATCTTGTCTCTCCAGTTGCTCCATTGAAGGACATTGGATAGATGTTCTATCTATAACTAGTAGGACAAATAAAATCCTCTGGTGCTTTCTACCTTCGTTTAATTAATAACTAGTGACTAGATATAAAATGGTTAAGCTTGATAGTGTGCAAGTTGTTAAATCGTTAATCACTTAGAACTATACCCTCAACTATGTCAATGTCTTTAAATTCAAAAATATACGAAGGAAAAGCAAAAATCCTCTACAAAACGGAAGATCCAGAAATTTTGCTTGCCGATTTTAAAGATGATGCAACTGCTTTTAACGCCCAGAAGCGCGGCACTATTACTAATAAGGGTGTGATAAACTGTAGCATTTCTACTCAGTTATTTCAACAGCTAGAAGCACATGGTATAAAAACTCACTATATTGACAACCCCAACCCGCACCAAATGCGGGTAAAAGCAGTCAAGATTTTGCCCTTGGAAGTGGTTGTCAGGAACATTGCAGCAGGTAGTCTTTGCCAACAAACTGGGTTACCACTTGGTACCTTGCTAAAACAACCACTGGTAGAGTTTTATTATAAAAATGACTCTTTGGGAGATCCTTTGTTAACACGGGATCGCCTCTATTTGCTAGAACTGGCGACTCCGGAACAAGTTGACACAATTACCCATCTAGCATTAAAAATCAACGATTTTCTCAGCAACTTTTTTCAGAGGTGCAGCATTACCCTAGTAGACTTCAAACTAGAATTTGGCCTAGATGCACAACAGCAGTTACTTTTGGCAGATGAAATTAGCCCTGATACCTGCCGTTTGTGGGATACTCATGCAGGAAACGATCCTGATAGCTGGGTCTTAGATAAAGACCGCTTTCGTAAGGATTTAGGAAATGTAGAGCATGCGTACCAGGAGGTCTTACAAAGAGTGCTAAAAGCAGTAAACAGTAATAACTAAGTGATCAAAAATCAACTAAACTCGTGTGGATTGTCATTTGTTATTTGTCAGTTGTCTTTACCAAATGGTCAATGACTGATAACTGATGACTGATAACTGATAACTGATACTACCTCCTTTTGATGGTGTGCGGACGTGAAGAAAAAACTCAACAAAATGCGCATATCCCCTGTTTTAATGACTGTGGTGGCGATCGCAACCCCTTTGGGTGCATCGCTGAGTGCGAATGCACAAACCCCTAACAATACAAAAGACAACTCAAAGGTTTTAAAATCACTATCCAATCAGAAACGCGACGTTGTTAGCCTGTTAAAAACGACACCTGCATCTGTATCTGCACCAGAAGAGATAGTGTCAAGCATTACTACCCACAAAACAGCACAAAACCTGGAGCAAACAACTCCTTTTCCAGACAATCCGTCTTCAAATACACAACAAACACCAAATTCATCCCCTCCAGCTAACACGACGTCTCCGGGAAATACCAACCTGCCTTTTCCCAACACACAACAAACACCAAATTCATCCCCTCCAGCTAGCACAACGTCTCCGGGAAATACCAACCTACCTTTTCCCAACACACAACAACAAACACCAAATTCATCCCCTCCAGCTAGCACAACGTCTCCGGGAAATACCAACCTGCCTTTTCCCAACACACAACAACAAACACCAAACTTAAATCCGGGAAACTCTAACCAGCCTCCGGATCAATCGAGACCAACAACTCCAGATAACACCACTCCCAATCAATCTCCGGAAGCATCTCCAGAAGCCAATGAACCCCGCGTACTGGTTTCGGAAGTAGCTGTCAAATCCGAGACAGGACAACTATCACCGGATCTGGAAAACCAAGTTTATAAAGTGATTCGTACGCAACCAGGAAGAACAACAACCCGCTCTCAGCTACAAGAAGATATTAACGCCATCTTTTCGACTGGATACTTCTCCAATGTCCAAGCTGTGCCAGAAGATACGCCTTTAGGTGTTAGAGTGAGCTTTGTTGTTCGACCAAATCCCATCTTGAATAAAGTGCAGGTACAGACCTCAAATATTCCCTCCGTACTACCTGCCACAACCGTAGATGAAATTTTCCGCAACCAATATGGCAAAATTCTCAACTTACGAGATTTACAGGAAGGTATCAAGCAATTAACCAAGCGCTATCAAGACAAAGGTTATGTTTTGGCAAACGTCGTGGGCGCGCCACAAGTATCTGAAAACGGAGTCGTCACCCTGCAAGTTGTAGAAGGGGTAGTAGAAAATATTCGAGTTCGTTTCCGTAATAAACAAGGTGAAGAGACCAACCAAAAGGGACAGCCAATTCGTGGTCGGACACAACCTTACATTATTACCCGAGAGATGCAGCTCAAGCCTGGACAAGTGTTCAACCGAAACATAGTTCAAAAGGACTTGCAAAGAGTATTTGGGCTAGGGCTGTTTCAGGATGTAAATGTCTCCCTTGATCCAGGTCAAGACCCCAGTAAGGTTGATGTTGTCGTCAATGTCGTTGAGCGTAATAGCGGTTCCATAGGAGCAGGTGCTGGTATTAGTTCGGCTACTGGTCTATTCGGTACTGTTAGCTACCAGCAGCAAAACCTAAATGGAAGAAATCAAAAACTAGGTGCAGAAGTTGAGATTGGACAACAAGACACTTTATTATTTGACCTCCGCTATACAGACCCCTGGATAGCCGGAGATCCTTATCGAACATCCTACACAGCTGATATTTTCCGTCGTCAGTCGATTTCGTTAATTTTTGAAGGTCCCAAAAAGAATATTACGACCTATGACCCCAAAAATCCAACAACAAACGGTGACAGCCCCCGCGTTATACGTCTAGGAGGTGGTGTCAACTTTACCCGTCCCTTGTCTAAAGATCCATACACACCTGCTGAATGGACAGCTTCAGCTGGTTTCCAGTATCAACGAGTAACCCTCAAAGATTCCAATGGCAATACCAGACCAGTTGGGCGCTTAGAAAATACAAATGAACTCATTAACTTGACTCAATCGGGAGGGAGTAATGATGATTTGCTGCTATTGCAATTGGGAATTGCACGCGATCGCCGTAATAACCCACTGACACCCACCAGTGGATCTTTCCTCCGTTTCGGGTTGGATCAGTCTTTGCCTATAGGAGAGGGTAACATTCTTCTGACTAGGCTCAGAGGTAGCTACAGTAAATACTTTCCTGTGAAATTTACTCACTTTTCCAAAAAACCAGAAACGATCGCCTTTAACTTTCAAGCAGGAACTGTACTTGGTGACCTACCTCCCTACGAAGCTTTTTCATTAGGTGGTAGCAACTCGGTTCGGGGTTATGACGAAGGACAATTGGGTAGTGGACGCAGTTTTGTTCAAGGATCTCTTGAGTATAGAGTCCCTCTGTTTTCAGTCATTACTGGTGCATTATTTTTTGACGTTGGCTCCGATTTAGGAACCAGTACTAGAGCAGCTACGTTGCTAAACAAAAATGGTACTGGCTTTGGCTATGGTCTTGGGGTACGGGTACAGTCTCCTCTAGGCCCAATTCGTATTGACTACGGTATTAATAACGACGGTGGTACCCAAATCAATTTTGGTATTGGCGAAAGGTTCTAACTAGTCATTAGTCATTGGTTATTACAACTAAAGTCCAAATGACTAATGACAAAGGACAAATGATCAATCACCACACCACATATGCAACAGTACACTTTAGCATCACAAATCACTCAAACAGGAGTAGGATTACACAGTGGAGTCATCACCCATGTGCGAATCTTACCAGCAGAGGCAGGAAGTGGACGCTATTTTGTGCGGATAGATCTGCCAGATAATCCAATCATTCCAGCGCAGTTGACAGCAGTTAGTCAAACTGTACTTTCAACTGAGTTGGTTAAGGGAGAAGCAAGCATCCGGACGGTGGAGCATTTATTAGCAGCGCTGGCTGGGATGGGTGTGGACAATGCCCGAATTGAAATTGATGGTCCGGAAGTGCCACTTTTAGATGGTTCAGCAAGAGTATGGGCAGAAAGTATCATTCAAGCTGGCTTAGTAGCACAAACTCTACCAGGAGAACAGATCTCACCACCCATAGATGAGCCCATTTGGGTGCGACAAGGAGATGCGTTTATCTGTGCCTTACCAGCAGCAGAGATTCGCTTTACCTACGGCATTGACTTTGATTTACCTGCTATTGGTAACCAATGGCATAGTTGGTCATTCATCACTGAAGGAAAAGCTTGTAACACCTTTGCTACCGAAATTGCTCCAGCCCGTACCTTTGGCTTATTACATCAAATTGAACAATTACAGCGCTCAGGCTTGATTAAAGGTGGAAGTTTGGACAATGCTCTGGTTTGTGGACCTCAAGGCTGGCTAAATCCTCCATTGAGATTTGCAAATGAGCCAGTACGTCATAAGATCTTGGATTTAGTAGGAGATTTGAGCTTACTAGGTACTTTCCCTTGCGCTCATTACTTAGCATATAAAGCTAGTCATAATTTACACACTCAACTGGCGCAAAGAATTTTAGATTGTAGACTGGTTCGTAGTAGCGCTTAAGCACAACTACAAGCCAAATCCCCAATCCAAAATCCATATCAGGGAAAGTTAAAAAAACAAGTACCTACCCACAGAACCAAAATTAAAAATTCACCAATAGTGTCAATGTCAAGCGTTACCGAAGTTAATACTGTCAATGTTCCTGCTCTAGCATCTACTCAACATCAGTCAGATGATGCCACCACTCATACAACTGACAACAAAGTCATTTTTACAGTAGAAGAGATTCAGAAACTGCTACCTCATCGCTACCCCTTTGCGCTTGTAGACAGGATTATTGAATATGTTCCAGGAAAAAGGGCTGTTGGTCTAAAAAACATCACCTTTAATGAACCCCAATTTCAAGGGCATTTTCCAGGACGCCCAATTATGCCAGGAGTGCTGATTGTTGAAGCAATGGCACAAGTAGGCGGAGTTGTTATGACTCAACTGCCAGAATTTGAGGGTGGACTCTTCTTATTTGCTGGTATTGATAAAGTTCGCTTTCGTCGGGAAGTTATACCTGGAGATCAACTCGTGATGACATTGGAACTGTTATGGGTGAAACAACGTCGTTTCGGTAAGATGCAAGGTCGTGCCGAAGTTGACGGTCAGCTTGCAACTGAAGGCGAACTGATGTTTTCCATAGCAAAATAAACAATTGCTGAGTGGTAAGGGCACACTTTTAAATCAGTGAACAGTGAACAGTTATCAGTAAAATTGATAACTGGTAATTGATAGCTCATAACTGTAATGAATGTGCCTTTACTGAGTCCTAAAAAGGAAATCAGTATTAAAAAATAGCCACAATAGCATAGCATTGTATAAAATCTCGATTTTTGCCGCCCTCACACATAAGACAGTTCACCCGATACTTTCGGTTACCAAATCAATAGTTTAACTCTCAGCATTAGACTGTTCTGGAGATGCACACTTGAAAACACTTATTCATCCAACGGCTGTTATTCATCCGAAGGCGGAACTTCACCATACAGTGCAAGTTGGTGCCTATGCTGTGATTGGAGGGCATGTGAAAGTCGGTCCTGAAACGACAATTGGCGCTCATGTCGTGCTAGACGGGCTGACTGAAATTGGGGCTCGAAATCAAATTTTTCCCGGAGCTGCTATCGGCTTAGAACCCCAGGACCGAAAGTACAATGGTGAACCAAGTGGGGTCAAAATTGGTGATGATAATCGCATTCGTGAGTATGTCACCATTAACCGCGCCACTGGTGCAGGTGAAGCAACAGTGATTGGCAACGGCAACTTACTGATGGCTTATGTCCATGTGGCACATAATTGCGTCATCGAAGACTATGTAACTATCGCCAATTCAACCGCGATCGCAGGTCATGTCTATATCGAGTCACGAGCCGGCATTAGTGGGGTTTTGGGGATACACCAGTTTGTGCATATTGGCGGTTTGGCTTATGTAGGAGGTATGGCTCGCATTGAGCGTGACGTACCACCATATATGTTGGTTGAAGGAAATCCATCACGGATACGAACCCTAAACCTTGTAGGACTCAAACGTTCTGGTCTTGATACCACAGAATTGCAAATCCTCAAAAAAGCCTTCCGTATTCTTTACCGTTCTAACTTAACTTTTAAAGAAGCCTTGGAAGAACTGGAACTGCTAGGTAATACCGAACGTTTACAACACCTACGCCGCTTCTTACTACTCTCTCAAATGCCAGGAAGACGCGGCTTAATTCCTGGTAAAGGAAAAGCAGCCGTAAATGAGGAGTGAGGGAAACAAGCAGGGGAGTAGACGAGCAAAAGAGGACAAGGAGGACAAGGGGAGCCAGTGCGATCTTGGGGTCTCCGCAAGTGGAGCAACTGGCGTAGACAAGGAAGACAAGGTGGATAACTAACTCCCTACTCCCCATGGCCCTAATCCCCAACGCCAGTCGCTTTAAGTCGGCACCGGACGCCAGTCGCTCATGGGGGGAACCCCCAAGACCGCGCTGGCTCCTCCGTGGGGGCCCCGAGTTCCCCACTCCCCAACGCCACTTGCGGGACTGTCGGCGAAGCCGCAAGAGCGCAGTGGCTCCTCCCCACTCCTAATACCATTTCACTAAATTCTTGATACAAATCCATCCCCT
>Ga0070738_10003964_pt1 | contig 18517 bp, 17 predicted proteins | sample Coa_R2_2_FD_66446 | JGI IMG/M metagenome (GOLD analysis project Ga0070738, IMG submission 66446) | Surface soil microbial communities from Centralia Pennsylvania, which are recovering from an underground coalmine fire - Coalmine... | ecosystem: Environmental > Terrestrial > Soil > Unclassified ... | reverse complement strand
GGCCGGCGTCAGCCGGCTGGTGACAGCTTTGAGGCGAACGGCCGGCGTCAGCCGGCTGGTGACAGCTTTGAGGCGAACGGCCGGCGTCAGCCGGCTGGTGAAGCTACCACCAGCCGGCTGACGCCGGCCGTTCGCCAGACTCACCCGGCGAAGCGGCGCATGACGAGAGCGGCGTTTTGTCCGCCGAAGCCGAAGCTGGTGGATAGCGCGGTTTTGACCGGCATTTCGCGGGCATGATTGGGAACGTAATCGAGATCGCAGCTGGGATCGGGGTGAGTTTGATTGATTGTCGGCGGCAGCACGCCATCGTGCAAGGTCAGCGCCAGCGCCGCCGCTTCCACCGCGCCGGCCGCGCCGATGAGATGGCCCACCATCGATTTGATCGAGGATAACGGCAAGCGCCGCGCCCCCGCTCCGAAGACGCGCTTGACGGCAACCGTTTCCATCAGATCGTTGAGGCGCGTGCTGGTGCCGTGCGCGTTGATGTAGTCGATGTCCTCGGCATCCACGCGCGCTTCGCGCAAAGCCCACCGGATGGCGCGGGCCGCCCCGCGCGCTTCCGGATCCGGTTTGGTGACGGCGTAGGCGTCGAAGCTGGTGCCCAGGCCGAGCACCTCCGCGTAAATGACCGCCCCGCGCCGCCTGGCGTGTTCCAACTCCTCCAGCACCAGCACACCGCCACCCTCGCCAAGCACAAAACCATCGCGCTGGCCGTCAAACGGCCGCGATACTTCTTCCGGAGAACGCTGCGCCGGACTGAGCGCTCCCAGGGCCGAGTACGCCAGCAACAAGAGCGGATCGAGCCGGCTATCGGCCCCGCCGGCCAGCACAATGTCGGCATCTTCCCGCGCGATCAAGCGAAACGCCTCGCCGACCGCCTGCGTGCCGGCTGCGCAAGCCGTCACGATCGTGCTGTTGGGGCCTTGAGCGCCGTGGACCAGCGAGATATGCGCTGCCGTCATGTTCGGCAAATACTTCAAGAGCCACAAGGGAAAAAGCGTGTCCTTGCCTGCATTTCCGAGGCGCTCAAGATGCAGCCGGCCATCGCCGTTGATCGCTCCCGACACCAACGGCGCGACTTCGGGCAGATCAATCGGCACCAAACCGCCGCCCATGACGACGCCGACACGCTCCGGATTTTCGCGCGACAGGTCGAGACCGCTATCGCACACAGCCAGGCCCGCCGCCGCCACGCCGAAACGCGCACCGCGGCCCATAATCTTGAGGCTTTTGCGATGGACGCTGGGCAGAAACGGCGTGATGTCAAACTCCGGAACTTCACCCGCGATACCAACCGGCAAAGACGAGGCATCGAAACTACGGATGGGTCCGACGCCGCTCTTGCCGTTGACGCAGGCCGACCAAAATGCTTCCCTGCCAAACCCATTCGGGGCCACCACTCCCACTCCGGTCACGACTACTCGACGCATGGCCTCTCTCTGAGGTGGTTGGGTGGTTACGTGGTTAGGGACTGGGATAGCCGTTCCCCGCCTAACCGCCTCTGTTCTTCGGATTTCCCAAATCACCTAAACTAATCGAATGATGCAAATTCTATTCCTTTTCCTTTCGCTAGACAGCCCATCTTATGTATTTTAGCTCAAGCTCGTATTCGGAATCAACGGAGGCCGAGTGGGAAGAGGGATGAAAACCAATAGAACAAGCCTGGCTCACCGCTAAAGTCCGCGGATTTCTCCTACTCCTCTCCATCGATACTCGTGTTTAGCAGCGACCCGGAGGGGAGCGCGGTGGGACCGGCGTCTCGCCGGTCCGCTTTCTTGCGGGTCGCAACGGAACGGAGCAGCCTGACATGAAGCGATACCACTGGGCGCGCAGCGGAGACATCAATGCCTTCTTCGGCCTGATGCTCGATAATGTGGCCGTGATGGTGTTGTTGTTCAGCTTGATCGGCAGTTCCCTGCCCGTGGAGCGGCAGGCGAAGGACGGACAAATCTTCTTCACGCCCGCTTTCGTGCTGACGCGCATGCTGCCCGGCACGGCTCTGGGAGTGCTGTTGGGCGATGCCGTCTTCACCATATTGGCCTTCCGGCTGGCGCGCCGCCTCGGCCGCGACGACGTAACCGCGATGCCCCTCGGCCTGGACACGCCGAGCACTTTCGGCACCGCATTCTTGGTGCTGCTGCCGGCGCTAAATCACGGCTATTTCCAGGAATCTGATAACGATCACGAGCTGGCGATGAACTTCGCCTGGCATGTCGGGTTGGTCGTCTTGGTGCTGACGGGCGTATTCAAGATCATCTGCGCTCCGATGGGCAATGTCCTGCGGCGTCTGGTGCCGCGGGCGGGACTGCTCGGTTCCTTGGCGGCGATCGCCCTGGCGTTGATTGCGTTTTTGCCGCTGGCGCAGGAGGGCATCGCGGCGGTTCCGCTGGTCGGCATGACAGCCCTGACGTTGATCCTGTGGACCCTGGTGGCGCATCGACCGTTGCCCGGCCGATTCCCCGGCGCCCTAGCCGCCGTGCTCTTGGGTGTACTTGTCTACCAGCTGTGCCGCCTGACGGAACCGCTCGGCCTGTCGTTGGTGCCGCCGCCGGAACACGGCGATGCCGCCGTATCGTGGCAGCCAGCCGCGCTCGTGTCCTTTTACAGCGGCAACTCGTTCGTCTGGTGGGAGCGCGTGTTCGTCTACGCGCTGGGCAAGCTGCCGGTGGTCCTGCCGTTCGCCCTGGCCACGATCGTCGGCGGCATCGACTGCACCGAAAGCGCGGCCGCCGCCGGCGACGAGTTCGATACGAGTTCCATCCTCTGGACCGAGGCCATCGCCTCGCTTGCCGCCGGACTGCTCGGCGGCGTCCTCCAAACGACGCCCTACATCGGCCACCCCGCCTACAAAAAGATGGGCGGCCGGGCGGCGTACACCTTGGCGACCGCGTTATTCGTCGGCGGTGTCGGTTACTTCGGCGGTTTCAATCTCCTCTTCACCTGGCTGCCGCGCGCCGCCATGTTCCCCATCCTGGTGTTCGTCGGCCTGGAAATCACGGCCCAATCGTTCCACGCCACCCCGCCGCGCCATTACCCCGCCCTCGCCTTGGCCATGCTGCCGGCACTGGCGTATCTGATCCTTATCGCGTTGAATATGGCGTTGGGCCTGCGCGATCCCGACCCAGCCGCACGGCTCATGGTGCAAACGCTGCGCTGCCTGGCCGGCGGCTTCATCATCACAAGCCTGATCTGGGCCGCAGCCCTGGCGATGCTGATCGACGGCCGGTTGCTGCGCGCGGCGGGGTATTTTCTGCTGGCGGGAGTGTTCGCCCTCTTCGGCGTCATCCATTCGCCGCTACGGAACGAGCAAATCGATTTGCCCTCGCGCGTGCTGGGCCAAATCCCCGAGACGTTCCACGAGGCGATCACGTATCAAACGCCGTATCATTGGGCTGGGGCTTACGGACTGATTGTGCTGATGCTGCTGGTATTGGCGCTGGTCTCGGCTAAGGCACCTGAGAACAAGAGCTAGCGATACAGACATTGCCCGCCCGCAGCGCCAGCAAGAATTGTCCTTGCTGGCGCTGCGGGCGGGCGATATTCCTCGTTCCCAGGCTCAGCCTCGCCGCGAGGTTAGTTACCGCAGTTTGGGCATCGAAGTCGAAAAAGTAGCCGATCTGCTCCACAACAAGCGCCGGGGGATGATGCGGGTAGTTGGAAGGAACGCTGTAGGTGCTCGTCCCAGCCGAGATCGACTTTGCCAGTTTGCCGACAGGCCGCGGCGTGGTTGGCAAGGAAGACAGCTTCCCATGAATCGACGCAAATTGCTGATACGTTGAAACTTGTATCGTTGGCTATATGGCTAAGAAGCTGACTTTGCCTGATTGCCACACGACACAGGAATCGGAAAAGGCAGGGGCCGAGCTTTCCTGCGGTAGTTCGGCCCCATCCCTAAACTGATTGCTGCACAAAAACGTAAAACTTTTTCAGAGCGAATCATCGACCGAGCCTTATAGATATCAATCCCCGTTGACACCTCGTTCGGCATCGGCGACCAGCAATAATGCTTGATTGTGTAGCGCAGTGTAAGCCGTCTTAGCCTTACCCATCTTCTGCGGATCACTCTGAAAGACTTCCAGCTGGGAGAAGAGATTTTCCATCAGTTCCTCTCCGTATTTATCGAAAAAATCACGCGGGGCAATTCTCCAGGCGGCTTCGCTCTTCTCGCCCACTTTGGGGAAGCGCACCAGCGCCCGCAGCGAAGCTAGAAGGGGATATAGGACACCTGATGGAACTTGGCGCTCCGGCATGATCCCCGTGAGAGGGAGCGGCTTTGTAGCTTTCGGGAACAATCGATCCTCGGTCTTGCCCCGTCGCCCAAGCTTGCCACCAGGGAACGCCTCCTTGTATTTGTCTTGGAAGTTAGCATACACATAATCGTGCAGTTCCAGAATTTCCCTGAGAATCGGGGCCAGCATGCGATAGCCAGGTGCAGCATTTTCGTCAGTGAACCGCTTGTCAATGCGCCCCTTGCTGGAATACGCGACGGTCGGAGCCTTCCCCTTGCTGTCATACATCGGGTGGAACAAGGTTAAGATGGCAAGAACTTCCAGGATATTCACAGGAGCTGCGGCATTTTCTTCATAGCCAATCTTACCTTTGAATTGGCTGTTGGCGGCTTCGAGAATCTCCTTGATCCAATCGAAGCTACCCTTGAAATCCTCGATAGTCCATGACTTGACCATCTTACTCTTGTTCCTGCCTTGGACCAGCCGCCCGATCCGCTCTCGGTCCTCCAGTCCTACAATCACTTCCAAATGAACTCGGGCCTTCCCCAGATAAGTGGGAATCTGATCAGCGCTAAGCTTGCGATATTCAATTCCGTATCCATCTGCGACCTCTTTCTGGACCCTGGCGATGACCCCGTCCGTCGTACCGCCATCAGCCACGCCGTGCCGTGCGGCGTCGCCCGAATAATCGGTCAGGATGATCTCGACCACTTGTTTTTCGGGCTGGAAGGATACAGACTCCGCAAGAATAGTCTCGCCGCGGTTGGCAAGATAAAAATCTTCCGCGTTGTCCCTAATGGTCTGCTCGATTTCCTTGGGAAGGGGACCGCTCAATGCCTGGTCTTCATGGCTCCGCGGATTCACGTCGTCGGGAGCTTCGCGTCCGACCCACGCATTTAGGGTGGGGTAGAGGTGATAGATCGTCACCCCGGGCTCGACTTCAATCCGCCGGAAATGTTCTTTGTCGATCGAGAATCGGATGGACTTAGGAGACATGGAGGCAGAAAGAGTGCGCATGGTAGGCGCTCCGAATTTGCGGGAGTAGGGACAATCCCGACTTTTTTTATTGCCTGCTCTCGGGGTCTTGCGAAGCGACTCGCTTGCGCTGCATCCCTCCCGAGGAGGTAAAGAAATCATATGCCGATAGGTATAGTTCGTCAATGAGCGAACTGGCGGAACTTTTCCCAATCTGCCTTCACGCATTGCGTATCATCGAATCCGCGAGTAGGATGCGAGCGAAGGAGGCAGTCATGATCGAACTAACCGAAGAACAACGGCAAAGTGTCTTGCACGGAAACCCGGTGCGCGTGGCAATGCCCGAACTGGGCACCGAGTGCGTCGTTCTTCGTGCTGATGTGTACGAACGGCTCCGATCCGTCTTGGAAGAAGACGAGGAACCGGATATGCGATCGGTTGCCCTGCTGATCGAACACAACATGCGCGAGGATGATGTGGATGATCCGTTCTTGGAGAGCTACCAGTAGCTTGGGAGCCTCGTATGGCGCGACGCGGCGACGTGGTTCGAGTTGATTTCCCTTTCACCGACATCCCCCACAAGAAGAAACGCCCTGCCGTTGTCGTTCAGAACGATAGGGACAATCAGAAGATCCGCAAGACAGTGGTAGCCATGATTACCGGCAACCTGAAACGCCGGGGCGATCCCAGCCATCTGTTTATTGATCCGACCACACCGGAAGGAGCCTCTTCCGGGCTTCATGGGCCCTCGCTGGTCTCCTGCAACAACTTGTACACGCTGGAACAAGATTGCATCCAAATGAAACTTGGGCATTTGTCTGACATACTCAAGCAGAAGCTAAATGACTGCCTGAAAGCGGCTCTTGAATTGCACTAATCCAGATATATTCGTCCCTTGTCCGACAGCATCGGGATTGCCATAGGCTCACCTCGGTGTTGACGCCACCGCGAAGGTATTGGCGATCATGAGGCGTCATTGGATCGAGAGAAGAACGAATCCCCTCCCGCATTGGGGAGAAGTGCAGCGAACTGGGCGAGGCAGATGCGATAGCCGAAATCCTCAACTATCGCATCCGCACTTTAGCGGTATCTCCAACCGAACCCGACGCCGACAACGGGAGGCGGAGCCACATACACGGGTTGCTCCACCACGACCGGGGCGGCCGTGTACACGGCGCGGACGGGGGCGGGATGCAACGCGGTATCTTGTAACGCAATAATGACTTGTTGGTTTACTCCCTGACGGTTCAGGAAGATGATATCATCCGACGTGAGCCGGTAGACCGCGCCGCTGGTACGAATCTGTTCCACGATCTGCTGGGGAGGCACGGCATTCTGCGTCATGTTGACAATGTCTTGCAGACTTGGTGCGCGGGCGGCGGCTTCGGCCGAGGCCTGCTGCGCGGCCTTCTGAGCCTTCTTATCGCGGTAGATGTCCACGCCCGCCCCGGTGAGCGTGCCTGCGCCGGCGCCGATGGCGGCGCCGGCCAGCGCCGCTCCCGGACAACGGCCGGCAAGAGCGCCAACACCCGCACCGAGAAGACCACCCGCCGCGGCGCCCGTGCCGGCGGCCGTCTCGCAACCGCTGCTCGCGGATAGGATCGTCAGCAAGCCCGCCACGAGAAGGGCGCGAACACAACTCGACGTTTGCGGCTTGCACAGAGCTACCATAACGACAACTCCTTCCGATTCCTTGTTCTGTCGCATAATCTTACCGGAGCGAGCAGAGCAGCCCGGCAAAGCGCGACATGGCTGTCGATAGCATCCCTTGTTTGGTTCGGTCAATCCCAGACGGGATTGGAGCTATCTCATGCACCCTCGTGGATGGGAGGGTCTAAACTCAGTCTACCCTATCGGTCAAGGAAAGGACCGCACATGAATCCGACCCCGAGGATTTGCCCAGCTTGCCTTGATTGCGTCGTCGGTTCATCCCTATTAAATGGCCTATGCCGAGTTGAACTTTTGCACAATTGCCCGAATTGCCGCCGCACCGCGCTCTAGCATCTCCGGCGAGGGCGCCGGCACTTGTAGCACCGGCCGACCTTGCGCATCGGTCGCCAGAAACGACGCCAGCGGGGACGCGCCGTTGCCATTGGCCTGCTCCGGTGAGGAGCCGGCACTCGGGGCGCTTACGCAACCCCGCTCGCCAAGCAGTGCCGCCAGCGCTTCAAGAAACTGCACGCCGGCCTTCACCACGGCCTGACGCGGATCGTTCGCGGTTTCGCTGACTACCGGCAAGGGAGCAGGCGTTTCCGCCGGTTTCGCTTCGCCCACCAACTCGCGTACCGTCTCCAAAAATGCGTGTTGACCGAGCGAGGCGAAGATCACTTCCTCGTTGGTGCCCGTGAAAATCTCCGTGAAGAGCGAACGCTTGACGGCCAAGGTCCGCAGCACCCGCTCCTCAATGCTGTCGCGCATCACCAGGTTGAACACCTGGACCGGGCGATGCTGGCCCATGCGATGCACTCGGGCGATTCGCTGTTCCAACACGGCCGGGTTCCACGGCACTTCCAGGTTGATGACCGTGTCCGCCGCCTGCAAGTTCAGGCCGGTGCCGCCCGCGTCGGTGCTGAGAAACACCCGGCAATCTCCATCGTCGCGGAAGCGCTCCAGGAGACCGCGCCGTTCCTTGCCGGGGATGCCGCCGTGCAGCACGGCGAAGCCGGCTCCCAGATTTTCGACCACCTCCGCCGCCAGCCGCAACATCGTTTCCCATTGGCTGAAAATGACGATCTTATGCGGTCCCGAAAAGAGCAATTCCCGCAGCAGCTCCTCCAACTCGTCCAGCTTCGGCGATACTTTTGTTTGCTGATCGAGCAAAAACGTGCTATCGCACAGCATGCGCAGGTTGGTAATGCTGGCGAGAATACGGCGGCGATCGATCTCGGTGAGGTATTTCTTTTGCAACAGCCGCGCCAGCGTGTGGCTATGCTCGGCGTAGGGGCCGCGCTGAGCGTCAGCCATCTCGACGTAGACGGTCGTATCGGTGCGGGCCGGCAGCTGCGATAGCACTTCCTCGCGCGTCCGCCGCAGCAGAATCGGCGCTAGTTTCTCGCGGATTTTATCGAGATTGCGATAGCCCAAGAGCTTGCCGTCCTCGTCGAGCAAGCGGTGATCGTGCAAAAACTGAAAGGCGGGTCCGAGCCGGCGATCATCGACAAACTGCACGATGCTGTACAACTCTTCGAGCTTGTTTTCCAGCGGCGTGCCGGTCAGCACAAAGGCATACCGGCTGCGCAGGCGCTTGACGGCGCGCGTCGTTTTCGCCACCCAGTTCTTGATGCGCTGCGCCTCATCGAGCACGATCAGGTCCGGCTGCCAGGCGTTCAGCTCGTCGAGGTCGCGGACGGCAATTTCATAGTTGATGAGTCGATAAAATGTCGGCTGGCGATACAGGCAGCGCCGCTCGGGCGCGCCGCCGTCGATGATCTGCACGGCCCGCCCGGTGTACTTACGAATCTCGGTCTCCCACTGATATTTCACAGACGCCGGCGCTACCACCAGAACACGCTCGATGCCGCGCTGGCGCACCAGCAGCTCGACGGCCGCCAAGGTCTGCACGGTCTTGCCCAAGCCCATGTCGTCGCCGAGAATGGCCCGGCCTCGGCAAGCCAGAAACAGAGCGCCGCGCATCTGGTAGGGATAGAGCGGCACGCGCAACAGATCACGCAGCTCCTCCGGCATCTCACCGGCTTCGAGCTGCGCCAGCAGATCACGTTCGCGCTGGGCCATCTCATGGCGCTCGATCTCGCGCTCCATGAACTCCATCGCATCGGAGAAAATCGTCACCTGCTCCGGCACGCTTTCGACGAGTTCGATGAGCTTCTGATAGGCATCGCCGCCTTTCCACAGGCCGCGCGGATCGAAGAACGCCTCGGCCAACGCACGCAGTGGATCGGAATGACGAGGCGGCAGATGCAATCCAATCCGCAACTGCTCTCCGTAATGCAGATAAATCTCCGGATGCGTGACAGCGGCCTTCCGGCGGCGCAATTGCGGCGGCGTCTCTTCGCGCAGCGACGCCAACACCGCCTCGATGTGCTTGCAGGTGCCGAGCGTGTTGGTGCGGAAATCCGGACATTCGCAGGTGTTATCGCCGACATCGAAACCGCGAATGCTGACGCGATACTGCCCGCCGGTCGCCGGATTGGTGATCTGGTAATCGCTAAATACGCGATTGCGGCCCAGGTTCTGAATGCGAAACTGCCCCTCGGCGGCACGGCGGCGGCGAAGATCGATCTGTTCCTCGCGGAGCATGCGGGCCTCTCCAATGTGGGCTGGCTACGGCGTTACGTCGAGACTTTCTCCGAAAATGTCGGGGTCGGGCCGATGGATTCTGGCGATTTGATGGGTTCGTTCTCTGTGGGGCAGGGAACCACATTGCGTCCGTCCCGCTTTTCTTTTTCCTTCAAATCGCGGTAAATGGCGCGCAGATCGTGATTGAAGCGGGCGGCATAGGCATGGCGCACACGCCGGACTTCGTCGACAATCGGGTCGGACCAGGTCATGGCTTCACCTCCATTAATTCTTCCGGAGTGCAGATAACGGGGGCCTTATACCCCTTTCCAGCACAGATGGCTTCAATTTGCCTCCGGATCGTGGCATTGGCCATGTGCCGGCAGTTCCACGTCAAAAGGTAAGGGATGCGATGGGCCGCCGCTATCGCAATGTGCAAGGCATCGTTCTCCGCTTTCTCCGGCAAGGCTCCAGCACGAACGAGTTCTTCGGCCAGTTCCACGGCTTCCTCGGTGATTTCCAACAAACTCATTGTAGCCAAGACCTTGAGTCGCTCTTGAGCGGCTTGAGGGTCGCCGTCGCCGGCTTCCTGGAGAACCAATTGCGAAATACATAACTCATAATCATTTCGGCAATGGTCCCACCAATCATGGGAGAGCTGTTGGTGGGCCGCGACAATCAAGTCGCGGCTAGGGCGGGCCGTCAGATAACTGACGAATGTTGTTTCGACGTAGATTCGTTGCGGCATGACAGAACTCCTTTGTCAATCCGCCGATTCACCGTATTTTTTCTTTTTACTCTTTCTTCTCTCTTTCCAATCTTGGCGTCCTTGGCGCCTTGGCGGTTAATTCTTTCCTCAAGCAATAACGGTATCGCCGCACTGTGCCCGCCAGCGCAGCCAGTGATCGACGAGCACCAGCGCCATCATCGCCTCGCCCATCGGCACGAATCGGGGCAGTAGGCACGGATCGTGCCGGCCGCGGGTAGCGATCTCCGTGGGTTCGCCCTTGCGGGTGACGGTAGGTTGCGGGCGCGGCAGGCTGCTCGTCGGCTTGACGGCCACGCGGCAGACGATCGGCTCGCCGCTGCTGATGCCGCCCAGCATGCCGCCATGCCGATTCGTTAACGTGCCGATGTGTTCATCTTTTTGAACGAAGTAATCGTTGTTGGCGCTGCCGCGCGCCGTGGCCACGGCGAAGCCGGCGCCGTACTCGAAGGCCATCACCGCCGGCAGCGAAAGAAACGCCTTGGCGAGATCGGCCTTGAGCTTATCGAAGACGGGTTCGCCCAACCCCGGCGGCACGCCGATAGCGATCAGCTCGCTGATGCCGCCGATGGAATCCTGGTCCTTGCGTACTTCCTCGATGAGCGCGATCATGCGCGCGGCGGCTTCGGCATCGGGACAGCGCACCGGCGTTGCTTCGACTTGCTCCAGCGTCACCGCCGAGGGTTGCGGCACCTGAGCGATCACATCGCCGACTTGCTTGACGTAGCCGAGAACTCGGATGCCCCGGCGGGCGAGGAGCTTTTTGGCCACCGCCCCGGCCGCGACCCGGCAAATGGTCTCGCGGGCGCTGGATCGCCCGCCGCCGCGATAATCGCGCAAACCGTACTTGGTGTCGAACGTGAAATCGGCGTGTCCTGGACGATATTTATCCTTAATATCGCCGTAATCCTGGCTGCGCTGATCGGTGTTGCGGAACAGGATCGTGATGGGTGTGCCGTCGGTCACGCCCTCGAAGACGCCGGACCAGATTTCCGGCACATCTTCTTCCTGGCGTTGTGTCACGATCTTCGACTGTCCCGGTCGCCGGCGGCGCAGGTCTGGTAACAGATCATCCACGCTCAACGGCAATCCGGGAGGACAGCCATCGATGATAACGGCGTAACCGGGACCGTGGCTGACGCCGCCGGTCGTCACGCGAAACAGGTGTCCAAAGGTGTTTCCAGCCATAGCATCATTCTAGCGTCGGCCCGGCGGATTTTGAACCATTGCCTTGCCGCGCGTCGCCTGGTATCAAGCGAGGGTGGCGTTTCTTGCGGTCGCGGGAGGACGGCTTCCATGAATCTCGGTCCTTTTCTCGGCGTCCTGGTGATTTTGGCGGCGGACGGCACGCGCTACGGCATCGCGCCGGATCTCAAAACCTATCCCCAGGCCACGGCGAAACAGACGCTGGAATCGCTGCTCAAGGCGGTCGAGTCCAAGCGCGTCGATTACGTGGTTGCCCACCTTGCCGATCCGGCCTTCGTGGACGATCGCATCAAGCGCCTCTACGGTGGCCGATTTGGGGAACAAGTCGAGGACACGCGCACGCGGCTCGATCCGCTGACGATCAAGAAGCTCCAGCGTTTTCTCAAGGATGGAAGCTGGCAAGAGGACGGGGACCGCGTCACGGTGCAGCTCAAGGACGAGTCGCGGCGTTTGTATTTTAAAAAAGACAAGGGCCGCTGGTTCGTCGAACATACCAGCAGTCCGAAAGGTTAGCGACGCTTCGCGGAATCGCCGCTAACCGGATTGAAGGCTTTAATCTCACTCGCTCGCCCATTTAATCGAGGTCGAAATCGATCGTTTGACTTCCGCTTTTCACGTCGCGGACCAGGCCCGATTTTTCGGCATCGGCGTAGCGGCTGGGAAAGTCCTTCGGCATTTTCGCGAGCCGTTGGGGGCCTTTTTTATCTCCCGGAAGGAAGATCGGCATGGGGGCGGCGACGGTAATCTTGGCCTTGCCCGCGGCGACTTTGCTCACCTCATATTTGCCATCTTCAATGAGGCTGAATTCGGCCCCGTTGATCTCATCGTAGAAGGTGATGGTCCCCATAGGCAGCGGATTGCCCTTGTAGCGCACCGTGCCGGAGATTTTTCCCCAGCCGCGGCCGCAGCCCGCCAGCAGCGGCACAAGGGCCAACAGGACCAACGCGCCAGTGAGTCGAATCATGCGCCAACTCCTTGGGAGAGGGAGACCAACGTTTTACCAGTCCGGTCCCAGCACTTCGCCGCCCATCGGCGTGCAAGCCCACCACCAGGTATTGGGACTAATTCCCTGAGCCAGGAAGCGAACGCTGCCGTCGCACAGCCCGACGTTAATGCCGCCGGTGTGGGGCGAGTTGGCCAGGGTTGGATCGCAGCGGCTGTTGGGCCCCGTGTACGGAGTGGGTTGCACCTGAAAGAGCGAGCCTGGCCCAATGGCGTTGGGGTTGAAGGCTGCATAGAAACCAATCTCAAAGCCCGGATAGACTGCCAGGGGAACTTGCATCGGCGCCGGCAGCTGCGGCCAGGACAGTGCGCAGTAGGCCCAGAAACTGCCGCCGTAGTTGGCGGAGAGGCCCATGTAAGCCGAGAAGATTTGGCTGGTGCCGTTGGTGCAGAGACCGTACTTTTCGGTCGCCAGGATCGTATTCGACAGGCCGTCGGGGATGGAGGCCGGTATGCGCGACGCCCCGTAAGGCTCGTAGTTGTTGCCGTCCGGCGTCGGCGGCGTGGTCTGGTAAAAGCCGTTGTCCCCTGCTCCCCCTTGCGAGAAAATGATGGAATTCATGGCATAATTGGAAACGCCCCACATGAAGCCGCCACCGCCGGGGTCCGCCACCGTCCCGTTGCTCGAACTGGGATCGGAGCGACACATGAACACCTTGATCGGCATGGAGTAGACGCCGTTGAGGTCGGGGCAATAGACGTTCGTGAACGTCCCCTTCGAGGTGACGAGGGTGCCTAGGCTGCTATTGTAGAGGTTCTGCTGCTCGATGAAGGGGAGCATGTGAAAGAAACCGTTGCCGTAGCGCGCTCCGTTTTGTGGATCGGCGGGCGGCCCCGGGAAGGTGCCTTCGGTGGGAGGCAACGAATTGAAGGTGTCGTTGCACATGTGCGTGGCGATGCCCCATTGTTTGAGGTTGTTGCTGCATTCAGCGCGACTGGCCGCCTCGCGCACTTTCTGAACGGCCGGCAACAGCAGGCCGATCAAGATGGCGATGATGGCAATCACCACCAACAGCTCAATCAGGGTAAAACCGGTACGGCGGCGAATCATGGTTCTTGCCCTCGCCTAACATAGAATGGGGGAGGAACACTGCTGAGTTTAGGCGGCACCGGATGAGCTTGTCAACGAAATAATTATGAGGATTTAGGGATTTTTTTCCACAGATGCGGTTGGCGAAAGGGAACATCATGCCGGAATCATTGATCGATCTGCGTAGCGACACCGTGACCCGACCGACGCCGGCCATGCGCGCGGCCATGCACGCTGCCCCCGTCGGCGATGATGTCTTCCGCGACGATCCCACCGTGAATCGTCTGGAAGAGCGCGTCGCTTTACTGCTCGGCAAGGAAGCCGCCCTGTTCGTACCGTCGGGCACCATGTCTAACCAGATCGCCGTCAAAGCGCATACGCAGCCCGGTGACGAATTAATTTGCGATGTCAATTGTCACATTTATAACTATGAGGCGGGCGGGCCGGCCATTCTCAGCGGCGTCACCTGCCGCACGCTCGACGGCGATTACGGCATCCTCGATGTGGCGCAGCTGGAGGACAAGATTCGGCCCGACGACGAGCATCAGGTGCGGACACGGCTCGTGTGCCTGGAGAACACGCACAACCGCGGCGGCGGCCGGGTCTATCCCTTCGAGAAAATCCAGGCCATCCACGATTGGACGCGCAAGCATGGGTTGATTCTGCACCTGGACGGAGCGCGGCTGTGGAATGCCGTCGTCGCCACCGGCATCCCGGCGAAGAAGTGGAGCGCGCTCTTCGACACGGTTTCGGTGTGTTTCAGCAAAGGATTGGGAGCGCCGGTTGGCTCGGCCCTGGCGGGACCGCGCGAGTTGATAACGCGAGCACGGCGCATCCGCAAATTGTTCGGCGGCGGCATGCGTCAAGCCGGCATCCTGGCGGCCGCGGCGCTGCACGCGCTCGATCATCACATCGAGCGCTTGGCCGACGACCACCGCAACGCGCAGGTGATCGCGCGAGCCGTCGCGGATACGCCAGGATTGCGCTTGGTGCCGTCGGAGGTGGAGACGAATTTGGTGTGGTTCCGAGTCGATCGCGAGGCCGGCACGGCGAAGGAAGTAGCAGCGGCATTGAAGGAGCGCGGCGTCCTGGTTCACATATCGGGGCCGCAAACCCTGCGGGCCTGCACACACCTCGACGTATCCGCCGCCGGGGCCGAACGCGCCGCCGAGGCGATCCGCCGCATTGTTTAGCGAAGAGAAGCTAACCACAGAGTCACAGAGAGCACAGAGAAAAACACAGAAAAGAGAAGGAAAGGAATCAGCAATCAGAGTACCTGCAAATGTACCCGTTCACGGGCCGAGGGTGGCAGTCGCTCAGGGGCGAACAAGGCCGAGCTTCATTTGGGCAATGTGGCTGCCAGCGTGTCAGATGCATCCCTCGAAAGCGCATCGGCGTGTCGGTCCTGAGAGCGCTGTGGCTCTCGGCTTGCTGGCGCATGTCGAGAAGACCGGAGCGCGCAAGACGGTCGGCGCAAAGGCTCTTGGTGAAGTCGTGTGGGTAGCTTTGGAGGCTTGAGCCGCGCACGTGGCCGCCTCGTTACAATGTCGCTGAACGCCGCCGACGTGTGGCGGCTGACAAAGGCTTGCATGGAGATACGGGGATGAAAACAGCATTGCTGGCACTGGTCGCGGTGGCCGCCTCCGCCGTGGCCTTCGCGGAGGACGACCAGGCGAAGAAGGACCTGAAGGCGCTGGTGGGGACGTGGCAGTACACTTCCCAAGAAGAAAACGGCAAGGAGACGGACAAGGAGAATCTGAAGGCGGTCACGGTCACCGTCACCGCTGACGGCAAGTGGGAAGTGAAGTACGAGGGGAAGACGTTCCTGGAGGGGACGGTGAGGCTCGACCCGTCGAGGAAACCGAAGGCGGCCGACTGGACGATCACGACCGAGGGTGACCTATACGGCAAGACGGCCCTGGGCATCTACGACGTGGGCAAGGACACCTGGAAGCACTGCTTCGGGTTCGACAAGCGCCCCGAGAAGTTCGAGTCGAAGGAGGGCAGCAAGGTCACCAACGCCATACTCAAGCGCGTAAAGAAGTGACGGACGACCTTGAGCGCCTCGGTCTGCCTCACCTCTGTGCGTATCGCAACGCCACTAACCCTCTCCGGTCACATCGCCCGCAGAGCGCAAGCCAATCTGCGTAACCTGCTCCGGCCGGACACACCGCGGTGAGGCATGTCTAAGCGTTCGGCGCAGAGACACATCGACCGAAGTAGCCGGTCAACACATTCACCGCTCGTTCCTGCTCTGTACGGCTGTCACTCTCGACCCGTGAACGGCTACCCTGCAAATTGCTCGATTTTCTTTATTTTTTCTGTGTCTTTCTCTGTGTTCTCTGTGACTCTGTGGTGAGTTCATCCATCAATTCACCCACGGCGACGCCGGCGCCGCGATGGGCTTGATCAGATCGTGAAGCGGCTCGTCGGTTGATGGATAGAGAATCAGGGCCGTGATGAATTCATTGCTGCCGGGTTTCGGGAAGAAATGAATGCGTCCCCTCACCTCCACCCACTTGTTGCGATACCGATCCGGATCGATCGACTCTGACGAATTGGGATCGATCATGATAACGGCATTGAGTTTCACCGCATCGGCGGCGCAGCAGGCGATTTTAAAGCGAACCAGCGTGAAGCGTTTCGGGTCGTCGCCGGCGTACTGGCCGGTCAGCGTGACGGTCTTGCCCTCATAGTAGTCGCGGGTCTCCGGCGTCAGTGATGCTTGCTGCAACTCCACGAAGCCGACGCTCACCTGCCCCGTTGATTTAATCGACGTGGGTGCATTCAAGCTCAGTCCAATCAATTCCATACCACCGGAATCCGCCGAAAATCCCTGGTTAGGCAGGTTCAAAAAGTACAACACTACCGGCAGCAACAGGACCACGTATCGCCAGGGGGCCCAGCCGTGATCATGTCCGTGATCGTGGCCGTGGTCATGATCGTGATCGTGATCATGGTGGTGGTCATGCACGTGATCGTGGGTCGGCATGGTCAGGGGCAGCGAAGCGCCGGTAGCGACGCCCGTCGTTTGTGCCTCGGACTGGATGCCGTGGTCGTGGTCATGATCGTGATGGCAATGGCCGTGGTCGTGGCCGCAATGATCGTGATCATGGTCATGGTCGTGAGTATGCTCCGGCACCGTGACCGCCTCATCGACGGAGCGCCACACGGCCGCGGCGCGGAGGATCACTAGTAAGAGGAGCGTGAGGCCGCCCAAGAGCACCCACAGGAAGAATTTCGGGTGCAGCATGAGCGCGATCTTGCCGCTCCACCACAGCATGACGGCCACGCCGCCGAGCGCGCCGCACACGGCAATGGTGAAGAGCTGATTCAAGTAATAGGTGTTGCGATCGCCATGCGAATGATCGTGAGCCATGAGACCAACCTCCTCGATTTAGAAGCACAATCAAAATGAACCGCCAAGGCGCCAAGGACGCCAAGGAAAAACAAGAGAGAAACAGAGCAAAAGAATCATGAGGCAATTATTCAGTGGTTCTTGTTTCGTTCTTTGTTTTCTCTCTTTCTTATCTTGGCGTTCTTGGCGCCTTGGCGGTTCATTTGATTAGAGGTTCTTACGGGGCCAGCGGCGAGGCTTGCGCTTTCGCCGAAGCCTCCGAGGTTCCTTTGGGAGCGGGCGCCGTCATATATTGCGGAGCGTATCGCTCCCACAGCAGATGCGTAACGTAGGAATAAGCGAACACCTGAACGATGACGCTCAAGAAAATCGTGTAAATCAAGCGCGGTTTGAAGACGCGCGTGTACATCATGTACAATTTGAGATCGAGCATGGGGCCAAGGACGAGAAAGGCGAGCTTGGCGGAAGGCCGCAGGGAGATGAAGCTTGCGGCCACGAAGGCATCGGCTTCGCTGCACAGGCACAGCAGTATGGCCAAGAGCATCATCAGACCGATCGAGAGGATAGCGTGATTGCGCGACAGGTCGGAGATCATCTCCTGCGTGACCATCTGCCGCGTCAATGCGGCCAGGAGCGCTCCCAAAATGAGGAAAACCGTGATGTCGATGAAATCGTGCAGGGCGGTATCGGTGATGTTGCTGAGCCGCTCCCAGGCCGAGCGTTTTACCTCCGCTTCGTCCGCGTCTTCCTCGGTTGTCATCTTGGGAGGAATGGCCAGGGGCATAAGCAGCTTGCTGCCATATTTGCGATATTGCCACTCGACAATGTGCGCGGTGCCGATCGAGACGAGAAAGCCCAGCCCGACACGCAAACCCATCATCCACCAGCCGCCCATTTGGTAGGCCAGCCCGCCGCCCGGCTCGACGGCGTTCTCCATGCCGGAGAAGGCGACGAAGGTGCTGAGCATGACGACGACATTGATAATGGGTCCGGCCAGCAGATAGGCGACGCAACAGCTGAGCGGCAGCCCCTTGCGGATGAGCCGGCGCATCACTGGGATGATGCCGCACTCGCACATGGGAAAAATGAGACCGAGCAGCGCGCCGATGACGATGGCCAAAGTCCGGCTGCGCGGCAGAAAGCGCGTGATCAGACGCTGCGGCAGCATTTCCTCCAGGATGCCGGCGATGACGGCGCCGAGAATGATGAACGGCATCGCCTCGTAGAGGATGCTCGTGAAGGTGAGGATGAAGTTTTCGACTTTCAGGATATAGGGATTATCCACGGCACTCGCATGGTTGGGGGATTGCTGGTTCGGGCGCGCCGCTTGCCGTCCTATGCCGCTGATACGCACGGAGAGGGAGCGCGGTTCGCGCACATCGAGCAAGACAGGACGAGCCGGCGAATAGTATTTTCGGACAGAACGCGCCTCGTTGCAAGAGCGCTACGCACAAAGCGCACGAATGGGGCGCTCCATCCCTGTTAAGAACACGATTTCAATACTTACCGATTTGTATTCGAGCCTGAAGCGAAAGCGAAGAGACGCCCCCTGTTGTGGCATGGTCTCCCGACCCCCTGTTGTGGCATGGTCTCCCGACCATGCCACAACAGGCGACCGAAGGTCTCCTCGCCCCCTGTTGTGGCATGGTCTCCGGACCATGCCACTCCGGGCGACCGAAGGTCTCCTCGCCCTGGGAGACCTTCGGTCCTAGCCG
>Ga0070738_10003962_pt1 | contig 18521 bp, 14 predicted proteins | sample Coa_R2_2_FD_66446 | JGI IMG/M metagenome (GOLD analysis project Ga0070738, IMG submission 66446) | Surface soil microbial communities from Centralia Pennsylvania, which are recovering from an underground coalmine fire - Coalmine... | ecosystem: Environmental > Terrestrial > Soil > Unclassified ... | reverse complement strand
TAAGAAACATCAAACACATGGGAGTGTAGAGTACAAAACAACGGGATGGGCGTTATCAGAAGATAGACGTTATATCACCTTTACCGACGGATTTAAGGCGGGAACATTTAAGATGTGGGGTACTCGTGAGCTGCATTTCTATGAGCGCAACCAAATAAAACGGGTGCGGGTGGTGCGTCGTGCAGATGGATATTATGTCCAGTTTTGCATCAATCAACAAAGGATAGAGAAAAGGGAACCAACAAATAGCACGATTGGGCTAGATGTGGGATTGACTCATTTCTATACTGACGATAAAGGTAACACCACTGAAAACCCGCGTCATCTGCGTAAATCTGAAAAAGCGCTTAAACGTCTACAACGCAAACTATCCCGCAAAAAGAAAGGTTCGGCTAACCGTACAAAAGCACGGAATAAGTTAGCAAGAAAGCACCTCAAGGTAAGTCGCCAGCGTCAAGACTTTGCTGTGAAATTAGCAAGGTGCGTGGTTAAGTCTCACGACTTAGTGGCGTATGAGGACTTGCAGGTGCGTAATATGGTCAAGAATAGACACCTGTCTAAATCAATATCCGATGCAGCATGGACACAGTTCCGTCAATGGGTAGAGTATTTCGGGAAGGTATTTGGAGTGGCGACAGTTGCTGTTCCTCCTCAATACACCTCCCAGAATTGCTCTAATTGCGGCAAGGTTGTCAAGAAGGCATTATCCGTCAGAACACACGTATGTTTTCACTGTGGGCATACCCAAGACCGTGACCACAATGCTGCAAGGAATATTCTTGAGATTGGACTCCGTACTGTGGGGCACACGGGAACGTTAAACGTCTCCGGAGACATCGACCTCTGCGTGGGTGAGGCCACTCCTCCTCGTAAGTCGAGTCGTGGAAAGAGAAAACCCAAGTCGTGAGTCTTGGAATCCCCGTCTTCAGCACGAAGTGCAAGGCGGGGAGGATGTCAATGTGAACTTTGTCAAGAATTACCGCCCTTAAGGGCGGTAAGTATGCCAAAATTGGTGCCAGGTTACGATAAGCTCTGGGTAAAAATATCAAGTCCCTAATAGTGCTTGAGCAAGCAAACGAGTTTTCCCTCTAGCCAAGGCCCTTCAACTCGTGTTTCTGTGTCTGTTATGTTCCATTCCTGCCATCTTGAGATCAACATTCATTTTTGTCATACTCACTTATGTCTTCTACTAGGTCAGGCATCAACCTCAGTGTCATTTTTGTATCGCTAGTGAACTTCATTTTAAGTAAACCTAAGCGCCAGAAGCATAAGACTTATGACTACACACAATTTGTTTGCGGACGTGACTATGTCTTTGAGGCTGTAGATAATGGGACAAAAGGTTATATGACAGGACAGGGTAAAGGTATTAAACGTGGAGATTACATTGTTTTACGCAATAACGCTAACTCTGAGGAATCCTACGTATATCAAGTAGAAGAAATAGATTACTACTCTGAACCGTCGGATATGTGGATGGCGCTACTTCAAAGGACAACAGTTGAATAAAAAAGTTGCTTCTACGGTTAGTGTCGAGAGTATAGATAAAAGCCATTTAACTTACCGCATATTTATTGTCGTACTTGTATTTCTTTGGTTAAAATTTACACATTCTTTAAGAAAGTGTGTTTTTTTGATAAAGCTCTAGGTTAGAAATATCAAATAAGTGTTCAATCAGGTTATTTTGTAATAACAGTTACTTTGCATGCTTAAAACGTTTTTTAACCCGCAAGTAGCTTGCTAGGAGTAATCTACCGCTGTTCTATGTAGCAGCATACCTTGCAAATAAGTGAGATTATTGATAAACAGTGTGCAGGGTTGACATTAATACCAGATCTACCAATCTCTCACCAGCTTATTGATTTATCCTTAAGTCTCTGTCACAAGTCTTGCTCAGGTCACCACTATTCTGACAAGTTGATAGTAGACCTGGTTTTACATGCTAGTAGTCGTATATTTGCATAGGCCAGACAATTGAGGCATGCAAACTTATACCGATTATTTATGAGTTCTGATATTGAAGATGGTTGTTTCTACCATCACCATAGAATACACAACAGGTAAAAACAATGAAAAAGATCTACGCAGCACCAGCACTAATCACTCATGGCAATGTCACCAATATCACAGCTTTCAGTGGGGGTTCTAACAGAACTGACTTTTTGTTTGGAACAGATGGTCAACCAGTCTCTGGAGTAAATGGTCACGGCTCACTAGACGCTTGTGTGACTAACCCACAACCCACACCAGGCTCCAAGTGTATTTTGAAGTAGGGAAGTATACTGTAGCTCTCCTCAGAGTTTAGCTACTTACCTGAAAATAGGCATTTTTCGAGAAAAGGCTGCGGACAACCGTAGCCCTTTCTGTTGATGCATCAAATACTCTATATTTCAACTTATAAGATTTGCATCATTACAACCGAGCGAAAGGATATTCAATAGTGTTTGCTTACTCTGCTTATAATCTTTGTATTCATTCTGATGTGCCTTTTCCTGAATTGGGCTTTTGCGAAGTGATGCCAAAGATGACGGAGCAACCGCCTGATGTCGTTATTTCCTTCCGTCAGATCAGTGAATCAGAAGCTGAAGCAGCAGATGGAGGAAATCGACTGCTAGCATTTATGGAGAGTGCAGAAGTAGGTAGATTTTTAGTAGAGTTTGGACACAAGGTTGTTATTGAACCAGCACCAGGTATTGAAGAAGATATTCTTCGCCCTTGTATTTTAGGGCCAATCTTTTCTGTGTTGCTTCGGCAGCGAGGCTTACTTGTTCTTCATGCTAGTAGCGTTGCCATTAACGGTGAAGCTGTGGCATTCTTAGGTCACTCTGGATGGGGTAAATCAACTCTGGCTAACGCTTTTTACAATCAAGGATATAGTCTCCTTAGTGATGATGTGCTAGCCATCCGAGTTGCAGGGAGCTATCCAATGACTTTTCCTGCTTACCCTTATGTCAGACTGTTACCTGATGCTGCTGTTTCTCTGGGTTATGACTTTGAGAATTTAGCTTTTATTCACCTAGGAGCACTAAAACGCAATAATCATCTTGTCAGAGGGTTTTCACAAGCACCTGTACCATTAAAACGAATTTATGTCCTGGAAAATGTTAAGCGTTCCCAAAATGAGATAGAGCCTCTTCAGCCTCAGGAGGCTTTTTTGGAACTTACACGTCATTCACGCGCTACTAATGTGTTGATAACAAAGGACTTTATCGGCGCTAATATGCGGCAATGTGCCGAGCTTATCAAAAATGTGTCCATTTTTCGCTTGAAAAGACAGTCTTCGCTGGCTGCGCTTCCTGATATCGTGAGACTTGTTGAGGAAGATCTCGCCAAGAATAACGGGGTGCGATCGCTCTGTTGCTGATTGCTGCTTCAAGTTTGATGTCACTGAAATGCTAGTTTAATAGCACTTTACCAGTTTTTGACACTCTCCATAGATGATATTAGTTTGCTAATAAGCAGTACTAAGCTGTATGAGTCAAGCATTTCTACTATTCAAAATTGACTTATTCTAAAAAATTTTATTAAAAATTTTCTTGATTTTTGAGTGAGTTTGTGTTTTTTGTATAAAGCTCAAGCTTAAGGGTTTTCATTGAGTTGACCTTACAATATTATGAATACCTAAGTGTATCAGGTATATGTATACAGGGTTTTGCTGTTTTAGGTATCATCTACTGCTGTAATACGTAATAGTTAGCTTTAAGTAAAACTTTTTGAAGAGTAGCATTCAGGGCTGTTTATTACTACACAAATCTACCACTGTCCAACTCAGTTTAAGTATCCTCAAAACCTAGCAATAGTCTTACCTAGGCAGTGATTTAGGAGCATGAGTTGCAGTTAAAGTCCCATAGAAAAATAGTCAAATTGTATACGTAAATACACAATAATCCTGAAATCTGAAATGCAAAGTGTTTAGACATATGTGCATTGCTTAAAGTCAGCTTTCTTTCGAAGTTATTTTGTGTGAAGAGTTGGTGAAAGCACATTCAGGAACAAGCGAAGGAAATTGCGAAAATATGACTGCGAAACAATTTGAATCCAAAATTTCTGAGTCCTCGTTAGTGGTGGCTGTCAAAGATCAAATCTCTTCGGATCTGGGTGGAGAATCAGTGATTTTAAATCTTCAGTCTGGAGTATACCACGGTCTAAATGAAGTGGGAGCAAGGGTCTGGAATTTGATTGTGGAACCAAAACAGGTGAAACAAATCAGGCAAACGCTGGTGCAAGAGTACGAAGTTGAACCAGAAGTTTGCACTCGTGACCTGTTGAGACTGCTTGATGAACTCCAAGCAGCAGGGCTAATAGAGGTTAGGAATGAGACAACTGCGTAAATTGTTCAGGTTATCAGGAGGCGATCGCCAGCTTTTAGCTATCGCCTATTTTCTGTTGGGAGGAATGAGGCTAGGGTTATGGCTTTTACCCTTTAGAAGCCTACTGAAGCTTCAGAAAAAAATGAGTGAGCCAGGCTTTTTACTTCTTACTCCCACTAAAAATCAAGTTGATCCAGACAAGATCGTCTGGGCTATCAACCTAGCAACACGATATATGCCTGGTGGAGCAAAGTGTCTAGCACGTGCGTTGACTGCTCAGGTGCTGATGAATCGTCAAGGACACACATCTGAACTCCGCATTGGTGTTGCTAAAGGAGAGGGAGGGAAGCTAGAAGCTCACGCTTGGGTAGAGTACCAAGGACGGGTAGCGATTGGTAATTTGAAAGACCTTTATCGCTTCATCCAACTGCCATCTCTTGAAGGAGTCCAGCTATGAGTGGCATCATGGGTATCTACTATCTTGATGATCGCTCTGTAGACCGAGAAGATCTAGGACTGATGCTTGAAGTGTTGGCTCACCGAGGACCGGACGGTGCAGATATCTGGGTTAACGGCGCGATTGGATTAGGACACAGAATGCTGTGGACAACACCAGAATCTCTTTTGGAAAAACTTCCACTCGTTGACCAAAAAAGTCAGCTAGCGATCACCAGTGATGCTCGCATTGATGACCGAGATGAACTCATCAATATCTTAGAGCTAAATAACTATCCACCTGAAAAAATCACTGATAGCCAACTGATTTTGGCTGCATATGACAAATGGGGTGAGCAGTGTCCAGAGCATTTGTTAGGTGACTTTGCCTTCGCAATCTGGGATGGACGCAAGCATATACTCTTTTGCGCTCGTGACCATATGGGCGTGAAACCCTTCTTCTATCACTATCAGGCTGGGAAAATTTTTACTTTTGGTTCTCAAGCTAAAGCAATTCTCTGTCTCAGCGAAGTACCACACCAACTTAACGAAGTCAAAGTAGGCGACTATCTAGCATCAATATTCCAAGATAAGTCCAGCACCTTTTATCAAGATATCTTCCGTCTTCCTCCTGCTAGCTGCATGACCTTAAGCCCCAAAGGAATGCAGATTCGCTCCTATTGGTCACTTGACCCAAACCGTGAGTTGCGGTTAGGTTCTGAGGAGGAGTACGCTCAAGCATTGCGTGAAATATTTGCTCAAGCAGTGCATTGTCGGCTGCGTAGTGCTTTCCCTGTTGGTTCGCACCTCAGTGGAGGGTTAGACTCCTCTTCTGTCACCTGTATGGCACGTCAGTTGCTGATCCAGGAAGGGAGTTCTCGCCCATTGCACACCTTCTCTAACATCTTTGATGCTGTTCCTGAATGTGATGAACGCCCTTTTATAGAAGCTGTTACCGAACAAGGTAACTTAATTGCTCACTATGTTCCCGGCGATCACCTTGGTCCGCTGTCAGACTTAGATCAAATTTTTCAATACCATGATGAGGCTATCTCTGGTCCCACACACTTTTTTGCCTGGGAATTGAACGAAGCTACCCAAAAAGAAGGAGTTCGGATTGTCTTAGATGGTTTTGATGGAGACAACACCATCTCTCATGGTGGAGGGTATTTTACTGAACTGATCAGCAAAGGACAATGGTCCACCCTGACTGAAGAAGTGAATGAAATCCATCAGCTCACTGGTACCTCACCACGAAATATTCTTCGTTACTACGCTTTACCGTATTTAGAAAATTTGGCACGCCATGGGCAATGGATTGCTTTTCTCAAAGCAACAGCTCAACTACGAAAGTGCTTCAACATTTCACGGCGATGGCTTTTCCTACACTACGGCTTTAAACCACTCTTACCTCAATTTGTCCGCGCAGCTTGGAGAACACTAAGGGGACATAGCCAACAACAAGAGGACGACAACTGGATTATCAACCGCCATTTCATTCGGCGCATCGCTCTAGAAAAGCGTATCCAGAATCTCAGAAACTCTCCTCAAAACCAACCACTGACAGAACGAGAAAATCACTGGCGCAATGTTACCTCAGGGGTCCTTACACAAGGATTAGAAATATTAGATCAATATGCTGCAGCCTTCTCGCTCGAAGCTCGTCACCCATTCATGGATAAAAGGCTGATAGAGTTTTGTTTGTCTCTTCCTCCTGAACAAAAGTTTCACCAAGGCTGGTCTCGCTATGTTATGCGCCGCGCCATGGAAAATATTCTTCCCCAGCAAATACAGTGGCGACAAGGAAAATCTGATTTGAGTGCCAGCTTTGTGTATGGGCTGCTAAAACATGACGGAAGACTTTTAGACGAGGTGATGCAAAATGATCTAGAAAATATAACAGATTATGTTAATGTAAATGCCTTACGTAGAGCCTATCAAGAGCAATTAAAAAACGCCAGCAAGATTCAACTGAGTAGTTCAACAGACATACTTTGTTGGAAAGCAGCCATGTTTGCTCTTTGGCTACGTCACGCCCACATCAAATCAACTCATTCGTAAGTTTTTCTACTTTAAATCATCAGATATTTTATACCTTAAAATTATAGCCTTCAGTATTTATAATGTCTCTTTTTCCAGATGTCTTTCCTAAGATAGATACTCTTCAAGTAGTAAAGTTAGTAAGGTAACAACAGCAAAAAAGTAATATTTTTTACTTATAGTCTACTGTTATTGAAAAAGGGTGAATCTACCAAAGAAACATCAAGTACAACACAAGGAGCAACAACCATGAAGAAACTCTATGAAGCACCAAGACTTCTTATCCATGGCACTGTTAGTGAAATTACGGCTGCAAGCCTTGATTCTAAGAAGAATGACTTCATTTACGGAACAGCACTGGGGACTCAGCCTAGTAATGGTGGTTCCTTTGATGCTTGCGTCACCACAAACCTAGAAACATGCAGAAATCAAGCAGGTGCTCAAGGCAGAAGTTCACAATTGAGACAGTAAGGAATGCTACTGCCCTTGTAAGAGCATATTAAGTAAATAGCACTTCTCAGTTTAGGTTTCAGGTCAATCTTCTTCTCCTAGGAGAGATACGCTCCTTATTTGGGTGAGTTAATACAACTCAATAGCCTTTTTGGCTTTAGGTCTATTTCCTAGGAGAAACCATCTTTTTGTTTGTCTAACAGCTATGGGTATGACAATTCGGTAATTTCTATAGTACTAGGTATTTTGCTTAAAAATTTGAAAGAATACCTGTATTTTTACTGAAGAAATACAATAATTCATACCCGTAGCTATTTTTCCTCATTCATCTTTGTAAACGTGTATACTTACTTTGCCTACAATCTTTGTATTCACTCTGATATACCTTTCCCTGAACTTGTGTCTTTTGAGAAAGTGTCAGAAGACACTGCACAATCACCAGATGTCGTTATTTCTCTTCGTCAAATTCAGGATTGGGAAACTCAGCTAGCTGATGGAGAAAATCGCATCTTTGGTCTTATAGAAGATCCTTTAAGAGTGTGCAGATTCTTGTCAGACGCTGGCCGTCAGATTATTGTTGAACCAGAACCTGGAATTGAAATTGATATCTTGCGCCCTTACATCTTGGGACCAATGTTTGCCATACTGCTTCGACAACGGGGGCTATTGATCCTACATGCTAGCAGCATTGCTATCAATGGTGAAGCCATTGGGTTTCTAGGTCACTCTGGATGGGGCAAATCAACACTAGCGAATGCTTTCTACAACGAGGGATATAGCCTTCTCACTGATGATGTCATGGCAATCCAAGTAGAAGGTAATGCTCCCATCACTTTTGCTGGCTATCCTTACGTCAGACTTTTGCCCGATTCCGCTGCTTGTCTTGGGTATGACTTTAACTCATTAACACACATCCACTCTGGAGCGTCAAAGCGAAATAACTCTTTAATACGAGGATTTCAGCAAAAACCCCTTCCACTCAAACGCCTTTATGTTCTAGAAAATATTGTTCGCTCCCAAAATCAAATAGAAACTCTCCAACTCCAGGAATCGCTGGTAGAACTCATACGCCACTCACGGGTCATGAACATACTGACAACTAAAGACTTTATGAGTGCTCATTTACGTCAATGCTCAGAACTTCTGAAAAAAGTTCCAGTCTTACGTTTAAAAAGGCAACATTCTCTAACTGCGCTTCCCGATATCGTGAAACTTGTAGAGGAAGACCTTGCTAAAAGTGCTGATATTGCACCATATACTTGGAAAACTACAGCTGTAGGTTAATAAGATCTTGCTGACTAAATTCAACCGTGCGATCGCTCAATTATCTTATTTGCCCCAGACTTTTCGTTTAGTCTGGGCTGCATCTCATTATTGGACTGTGGGTTGGATGGTTCTCCTAGTGCTTCAAGGAGTGCTGCCTGCAGCCACTGTTTACCTCACTAGATGGGTGGTTAACAGCCTAGTGGCAACTGTAGGTGCAGGGGTTTCTGGGGAGAACATTCAGAAAGTGCTGGTACCAGTGGGGTTAATGGCAGGTGTATTGCTGCTGAGTGAGGTTCTAGGAAGTGCTAGTGAATGGATACGCACAGCTCAGTCAGAACTGGTACAAGACCACATTAGTGGTTTGGTACATTCTAAATCTATGGCGATTGATTTGAGCTGTTATGAGTCATCAGAGTACCACGACCACCTAAACCGGGCACGTAGTGGTGCTGGTGATCGTTCGCTTGCGCTGCTAGAAAACGCGGGAAATCTGCTACAAAATAGCATTACCCTTTTAACTATGGCGGCAGTCATACTTCCCTACGGTATTTGGCTACCGTTCTTTTTATTATTTAGTGCTATGCCAGCCTTTTATGTGGTCATTCGCCTCAATCGGCGGTTTCATCGATGGTGGCAAAGGACAACTCTTGATCGGCGATGGCTAGAGTATTACGAAATACTACTTACTGAAAGTTCAGTGGCGGCTGAAATGCGGCTATTGAACTTGGGTTCTTATTTTCAGTCAGCTTACCAAAAGTTGCGCTATCGGCTACGTCATGAGAGACTCAATCTAGTCAGAGATCAAACTTTAGGGCGTTTCTTTGCTGGCATTCTCACTCTGTTGATGACTGGTGTTGCTCTTGCGTGGATGGGTCGCCAAGTCTTGTTAGGAATCATCTCTCTAGGGGATCTCGCTCTGTTTTACCAAGCTTTCAATCAAGGTCAAGGCTTAATGAGATCTTTACTGAGTAGCTTGGGGCAAATGTATAGAAATGCTTTGTTTATTAGTGACCTGTTTGAGTTTCTGCAGATCGAACCTAAAGTTGTAGACCCACCCGAACCATTGTCAATACCGACAAAACTGAAAGAAGGAATTCGCTTGCGTCAGGTGACTTTCCGTTACCCAGGGAGCGAGCGCCCAGTCCTGAAAAACTTTAATCTCACGATTCCCACTGGCAAAATTGTCGCTATTGTCGGGGATAATGGTGCTGGCAAAAGCACGCTCATTAAGTTGCTGTGCCGTTTTTACGATCCTGAGTCAGGAAGCATTGAATTTGACGGGCACGATATTCGCAACTTTTCAGTTAAGGAACTTCAACGCCAGATCACAGTTTTGTTTCAAATGCCAGTTCCTTTTTTTGTAAGCGTTGCCCAGAATATTGGATTAGGGAATCTATCAACAACTGCAACTAGGGCTGAAATTGAAGCAGCGGCGCGAGATGCAGGAGTTCATGAAACTATCATGCGTTTACCCCAGGGTTATGATTCAATGTTGGGGAAATGGATGCCTGGAGGTAATGACCTCAGTGGCGGAGAGTGGCAACGTCTTGCCCTAGCAAGGTCATTTTTTAGACGTGCTCAAGTGATCATTCTTGATGAGCCAACGAGTGCTATGGACCCTTGGGCTGAACATGACTGGCTAGAAAGATTCCGCACTATGGCAAATGGTCGAACGGCAATTGTCATCACCCATCGTTTCACACTGGCAATGCGGGCTGATATTATTCACGTTATGCGTGCTGGTCAAATTGTAGAGTCGGGTAGTCATGCTGAATTACTCGCCCAAGATGGTCTCTACTCCCAGTCTTGGAAATCACAAATGGAAGCTAGCTCAAGCAATCCAGCAGAAAGCAGCTTGGTTTAGAAATGAGGAATGCGATCGCAAAGCGCGCCCTCAACAGGCTTGGTTTGATTAAGAAACTTAACTATGACAACCTTATTTAAATCAGATACTAAAAATCAAGCTACGTATGGTCGCGTTGAAATAGAACTCCTTCTTTGTTGTGTACGTCCACACATTGATGATGCTATTGTTGAACACATTAAAGTCTTGGTTAAAGAAAACATTGACTGGGAATATTTAATCCAAAAAGCAAATAAGCATGGTGTCATATCCTTGCTCTACACGCGTCTTAACACTATCTGTCCTCTGGATGTTCCAGAGTTTGCCTTAAATGAGCTCCGCGGCATCTTCCATGCGATCGCAACACGCAATTTGTTTTTGACTGGAGAACTCGTCAAACTCCTGAACCTCTTAAAAGAGCAAGGAATTTTGGCAGTGCCTTACAAAGGACCTGTGTTAGCTACCTCAATATACAAAAACCTAGCTCTACGGCAGTTTGGTGATTTAGATATTATCGTGCAACAGCAGGATATTTTTACAGTCAAGAAACTACTGCTTAGTCAAGGATATCGACCCAACATTGAAATGACTCATGCAGAGGAAATTGCATATCTAAACTCCAAAACTGAGCATACCTATGACTTTATTCATGATGAAAAAGGAATTTTCATCGAAATTCATTGGCGAATTGCACCCAAGTACATCTCTCCAATTGAACCAAAAGACTTTTGGCAAGACTTAGAACCGTTTTCCTTAGCTGGTACAACTGTATCTTACCTACCCTTAGAAGACTGGTTACCAATTCTGTGTGTGCATGCATCTAGACATATGTGGGAAAGACTCTCATGGCTGTGTGACATTGCAACACTCATTCACAACCACCCCAACCTCAATTGGGAACAAGTCCTCAGACAGGCTAACGCTTTTGGCTGTAAACGGATACTGTTCCTGGGGCTTTTCTTGGCACATAATTTTTTAGGAGTCACCATACCAACGGAAATTTGGCAGCAAGTGCAAGCTGAACAAATAATCACTACTTTGACCCCCCAAGTTTATAACCAACTTTTTGATGAAATCCGGACTTCTGATAAATTTTTCGGCAGAACTATGTATCACCTTCAGGTGAGAGAACGCTTGCAAGATAAGGTGTTGTATTTCCAATCTTTCTTGCACTGGTTGATGACTGGGAGTAAGGCAATGTAGGGGAAGGGAGACAAGGGAGACAAGGGAAGGGAAGGGAAGGGAGACAAGGGAGACAAGGGAGACAAGGGGGACAAGAGGGATAAGGGAAGGGAGCAGAAGAGTAGGAGCCAACACTCTATAACTATGCCCTATGCCCGACCTTAACAAATAACCGTCTATTCTCAACAATCTACTTATAAGAATTAAAAATTGATAATGGAGCGACGATCCTTTTTCCTTGGTGTTATTTCACTGGTATTTTCACAACTGTTTAGTCGCTGTGCTAAGAACAGCGATGCAACACAAAAAGTGTCGTTGCGACAGGATGCGACTCCTGAGCAGGTGGTTCACCAATTTCTCCAGAGTTTAAAAAACTTTCCTAACGAAAACATTCACTACCCAGCTAATGCTGGAGTGATTGATGTGATGAAAGACTATGGTGCTCGCGGAGATGGGGTAACAGATGACACTGTGGCTATTCAATCTGCTATTAGCGCTGCTGTTGGTACAAAGAGGATAGTTTATTTCCCACAAGGAACATATTTGGTGTCAAACACTCTCTCGGCAAGAGATAATGCTGGTGTTTGGCGTGCTCGTCTAATTTTGCAAGGACAAAATAGGCAAAATACTGTCATTAAATTAAAAGATCACTGTCCTGGATTTACTGACCCAAAGAACCCAAAAAACGTTCTGCAAACTGCAAGTGATAATCCAATTGCTCAAGACGGTCCTCAAGCAGGAGGAGGAAACCAAGCATTCAATAACTCGGTTTTGAACTTAACAATTGATGTAGGTGTTGGGAATGTTGCTGCTAGAGGTTTGTCCTATCTTGCTAATAATCAAGGAAGTGTAGAAAATGTAATTATCAAGTCTTCAGATCCTAAAATGTTGGGAGATACAGGACTTGCTATGAATCGCTCAATTCCTGGTCCATGCTTGATTAAAAATGTCATAATTATCGGATTTAACTACGGCATTTATACTAACAGCATGGAATATGGATTGACTTTGGAAAATATTGCGATCGCCCAACAAAAAATTGCGGGTATCTACAACAATGGTCAAGTGATGGCTGTCCGTAAACTCACTAGCTATAATAAAGAACCTATTCCAGTTGTACAGCTTGATGGTGCTGGGTTTCTGGTTTTAATAGATTCTGAATTGGTTGGCTCAGCAGGTAATAAAGATTTAGTTGCTATTGATAGCATGGGTGACAATTCCGAATTCTTCATCAGAAATGTGAAGGCAAATGGCTATAGATTTTTAGGTCGCACAAAAAGAAGAAATAGCACTGTAGAAAATTCACCTAACGAGTATTCTTCTCTGCCAGTCAAGCAATTGTTTCCTTCTCAGCAAAAAAGCTTGCATTTACCAATCAAAGAGACACCAAATTACGACAACTATAACTTTGCCGATTGGGCTTTCGTTGGTGTACCTACAGGAAAAGATGATACTTCTAATATCCAAGCAGCGCTCAATTCTGGTAAACCTGTTGTCTACTTTAAGTCTGGGGTTGGTTATTCTATAAATGCACCATTGGTGATTCCACCAACTGTTAAAAAAATTGTTGGGATGGAAGCAACCATCTTGATTGCCAAAGATAATAATAATTTCAAGGATAAAAGTAAACCAAGAGCAGTATGGGAAGTTGTTGACGGTAAAGATTTATTGGTGATTGAAACCCTAGATTGCACTATCTTTAATACCGATAAGGACACGGCTGGTGCTTATTTGATGCACAATAAATCTGCTAGAAACATTGTGCTCAAAAGGGTAGCTGCTGGATATGGTGCTTATAAAAATGAAAAACCAAAACCTGGTGTCCAGCTAGGTGAGCTTTATGTAGAGGACTATTCTGGAACTATTAGAATTAATGTCCCTCAAAAAGTTTGGATGAGACAATTTAACCCAGAAAACTTTGAAGATGAGTACAAAGCCAAAGTCACAAACAATGGCGGACATCTTTGGATTCTTGGTTTTAAAACAGAAGGAGAAGGTTCTGCGATTGAAACAAATCAAGGCGGTCGTACTGAAGTTTTAGGTGCAGAAATATACCCATCAGGCTATGTTCCCCCCGCTCAAAAGGCTTGCTTCCTCGTCGATAATTCTGCTGTCAGCTTTTCCGGTGCTAGTTCTGGTATGAATCAGTATCCAGTCATTGTTAGAGAAACAAGAGGTGGAGTGACAAAAGAATTAAATCACAATGATTTGCCATCTAGAGGGGGTCCCTCGATAGCTTTGCCATTGTATGCAGGTTGACTTCTCCCCATGTCTAAAGACAAGGGAATTCTCTAGGACTTTCTGCCGTATTTCCTAGAGACCCGACTGTCGGATGATTGATAATCGGCAATATCAAATAAAGATAATTGCGTGCCAATCACCCCAGAGGCATGGTTCCTACCCTCAACCCGTAAGGATTGATATCTGATAGGCGTAACTTTCCCCGAGTCCCGAGGTAGAGTCTTTTTGATTTTCTTGGGAAAGACTAACCCAACTTTTGCCGCAATTGTCCGAGATGCTTTTGTATCGGCATGCTCTGTATACTGACAGTTAGTGCAGATAAACTTCTCTCCATCACGGTTCTTGTTATCTACATGCCCACATTTGGGGCACTCTTGTGATGAATACTTGGCGGGTACTTCTACAACAGGCTTACCCGCCTTTAATGCTAGCCATGCTATTTTGCCGAACAGATCACCCCACCCACAATCAAGGATGACCTTGTTAAGCCCAGTTTTTTGACTAGCACCATTAAGCTTATAACCACCCTTGCCGTCGTGCTTCGGTTTAGCACGTTTGACCATGTTTTTGATATTAAGGTCTTCTCGCGCTATCACATCGGCAGTCTTGACAATCTTGCTTGCTGCCTGCCAATTGTACCCATCTCGCTTTTGGGTGAGTTGGTGGTGCATTTTGGCAAGTCGTTTGTAAGCCTTACTTTTGTTCTTGGAACCTTTGGCTTTACGACTAGCCGCACGTTGCCGCATCTTCAACCGTCTAGCAGTCTTGTTGTTAGTGGTAAGGCGGATATTCTCAACAAAACTGTTGTCAGATAAGGAAACAAGCTTATTGACACCGACATCAATCCCAACTACCGACTTAGCCTCGGTTAATGGCTTCACCTCGGGTAGGATATCAGGTATTTCTACCAACATAGAGAGGTAGAATTCCCCTCCCTTTTGTGTCACGGTGCAAGTCTTGATTTGCTCAATCCGGATCAAATCCCGACTGTTGTGCATCTTAAGGTTGCCAATACCGGGGAGGTAGACAATAGCGTAGTTGTCTTTCCTAGAGACAATCTTCACCCTATCCGGCTTGTACTCGAATGAGTTCAGCGCGCGCTTGTATTGTGGGAACCCTCTGCCATGTTTCCAGAAATTAGCGTAGGCAGCGTCTAACTTAGCTAGATTGCGCTGCAAGACACAAGAATCAATCTCTGTATAGCTTTTCCACTTGCTACGCAATTGTGATGTAACCTTGCTTTGAATGCCTGACGCGCTGTCCCAAACAGTAACGCTTGGCTTGACGACTTCTCCGGTTATCTTATCTACCTTTGACTTTGTTGTCTTTAGCGCCATTTTTATGTCGATTGGGACAACACCATGCTTGAGAACTGGACAAGTCAAGGGACAGCATACCCCGTATTCTGTACGAGTATCCAAGTCACACCAACTACCCCATGCATACGCGACAGGTTCCATCGCGTCTTGATTGTTGGTGTTGTACCCATTCTCTCTTTCACACAAGGCATAATTACGATGTTTCCTTAACGTCACCAACCATCGCGACATCTGTTGTCGTTGCCGTGACCCTGGTTTCAGTTTAAAGTTCCATCGTATTTGCACAATCGCATTCCTGGCGCTGATATACCATTTACTTCTATCTATTATATAGAAGGCAGTTGTATATGGCAAGCATAAGTATGCAAAAGTTTAAATCAAACAACAATGTTGTCTATTCGTGTAAGTATCACGTAGTCTGGACTCCTAAATATCGACGAAAAGTGCTTGTGGATGGTGTCGATGTTCGCTTAAAAGAGTTACTTGGGCAAATAGCGCAACAAATAAATGTGGAAATTATTGAGATGGAGATTATGCCGGATCATGTCCATCTGTTGATTGAGGTTGAGCCACAATTTGGCATTCATAAAGCTATTAAGCGATTCAAGGGTGCAACTTCTAGGTATTTGCGGCTAGAATTCCCGCAACTAAAAAGTAAGCTTCCCACGTTATGGACCAACTCATACTTTGTGTCCACCGTCGGCGGTGCGCCACTCGAAGTTATTAAGCAATATATTCAGCTGCAAAAGGAAGTTTAATCGTTGGGCACCCACGGATATCTGGACGGCGAATCAATTCGCGTCGGGCTTGTCCCCTTGTCTAAAGCCAGGGGCTTGCGCCTTTAGAATTTTCGGTCAAAATCCTAATTACGCCAATCAAGTACGCTGACGAGCTTCCTTCGCCAGCCGCCGCTCGTGCCATTGTAGACCAATCATAAAAGCTATGGTAAGTGTTTGGCCTGGCTCTTCCATCTGGGTGAAAATGATGCCAAAAACCACCATGGTAAGCATTAAAAACCTGGAAAAGTCATCTAAACATAGGCGACTCCAGACGACATAGCCAAGATAAAGGTAAGCTGCCAGACCCAGAAACCCTAAGTCTCCCCAAATACCCAGCCAGCTAAACAGAGGCATGAACGCTGAAGACTCTTGATCCAACCAATCTGAGTACACAAATTCCCAAACTTGTTTACTGACCGGGTGAGTTGTCGCCCCTAGAGGTCCCAACAAACTCCAATAGTCTCGGAAAAACCACCCTCCCAACCGTCCCACAGTATGACCTGGCCCAAGACCAAATAACCAATTTAAGGGTGATTTATAGTAAGAAAGAATCATCGGCACTGCGGCAAATTTGGTGTGAACTGCCTCCCCATTAGGACCGTAAAGCTCTGTTCTGCTAAACCACCATTTATATGCCTCTAAACCTTCTGCTTCTATGTTTTCTATACACCAATAAAAAGCTGAGAGACACACAGTTATGACGATGAGATACATGATTGCTTTGTCAACAGCATTGTATTTAAAAAATATCAAAAGTACCCAAGATGCCAGAAATGCTATCAAGACTTGCTTAGAGTCGGAAAGTAATAATTGAAAGAAAGCAGCAAATAACAACAATCCTCGAATCCAGAGAGCAACTGTCTTGGCATTCAGGAAATAATACAAACCAACGGCTAGTGAAACCGCACAAGACACATAGTTGCCTGCTCCCGACAAATAGAAAACCCCTTGTATAGCATCCTCCGGTGTATATTGAGCAACACCAATCACATGAGCGTCTATGAGAGGTTTCTGAAGCAAAGCTGTAACCAAGTTAATCAGTGCAGAACCAAGGAGACAAAATCTCAATTTTTTAACGCTTGCTGCGGAAAAGGGGATACAAACTATTGCCAAGAGCATCAAGAAACCCTCAGCAAGTATCATAAAATCTAAAAACACATTAATCTCACCTGCCTGATTCAGGAGTGCACTGGCAAGCATGACTCCCAGCAAAAGCACACAAGCAATGATAATTTCCCATGTAATTGCAATTTGCTTTTTGTCTTTTGTTGGTGTTTTAGAGAGGGCAACAAAAAGAGTAAAAGGAACGACTATAAAATGTGCAAAGTTGATGATTTTGGGAACACCTGCGGCGCTAAGAATTCTAGGAAAAAAGACAGTTATAAATGATGCTATAATGAGTGTTAAACTTGTGAGATAGACTTTTTTTTCAGGTAGTAAAACCTGTTTCTTTAAAAATTTACCTGGTGATATCATTGGATTTACTATTTAATAATTTAGAGTAAAAACTTATATATTGCTGAGCAGCGTTTGATTTTGTATAGCGATCATCGGGAGACTCATCCTCAGAATGAGGTTTTGCTAAGGAATGAACAATAGCTTGTGCTAGATTTTGCTGGCGATCGCCTTGTAATTCAAAATAAGTGCAGTCAGAGGAGCCGATTTCTCTCAAAATAGGAATATCTGAGCAGACAACTTGACATCCAAGGTAGAGTGCTTCGGCTAGGGGTAGACAAAAGCCTTCTGTTGAAGAAGCCACAACCAATAGTTCACAATTTTGATACAGCCAACACAGTTCCCCATCATCTATGGAGGAGAGCATTAGTACTTTTTCTTGGAGAGCAAGAGTGTTAATTTGCTGACAAATGTTTTCTGTCTCTGGACCAGAACTTCCAACAATAATTAGCTTGGTTGTTTCTTTTAGCTGACGCTTGTTTAGCAGCAGCGAATATGCTTGAATTACAATATCCAAATTCTTGTTTTTGCGATGCTGAGCAACAGCCAGTAAAAAAGGATATCCAGTATCTTTTTCTAGAGAATTTGGAGGTTTTATTTCCAGATGACTAAAATCTACATAGTTATAAACAACATTTGCTGTTTTTCTTTTTTCAATGCCCACAAAATAAGTTTTGAGGGATTCTAGGGTAGTTTGGGAAACGCACGATAGCGCATCACTATTGTGGATACATTCTTTTAAAAACAACTGATTAAATATCACATTTGGATAGCCAAAATTCTCTGGAAACTCAAAAGGATAAAGGTCATGAATAGTTGCCACAACTGGGCAAGGGAAAAGTGAGCGAATAAATGGAAGTGGAAAGGAAAGATGGACGAGATTGCACTGAAGTTTTTGAGCAATTTTTGGTAGACCCAATAAATACCAAATATTTCTCGAAATAGAGCTATTTTTAATGTCTATACTAATGAGTTGGATTTTTTTAGAATCTAGATGAAAAGATGTTTCAAAGTAATCGCTTTGCCATGCTCCAACAACTAAAGTCACTTTAGTCACTTTGTCCGTATCAGCAAGGCATTTAGCGAGATTAGCCGCGTATCTGCACACGCCTGTTGGTTTGGTAGGTCTGTGTAAAGCAGCAATTAGGATATGCATGTGTGGATTGGTGGGAAGAAGGGAAGGGGGAGAGGGGGAGAGGGG
>Ga0070738_10003961_pt1 | contig 18524 bp, 22 predicted proteins | sample Coa_R2_2_FD_66446 | JGI IMG/M metagenome (GOLD analysis project Ga0070738, IMG submission 66446) | Surface soil microbial communities from Centralia Pennsylvania, which are recovering from an underground coalmine fire - Coalmine... | ecosystem: Environmental > Terrestrial > Soil > Unclassified ... | reverse complement strand
CAATGGTCATGCGGCGCGGCTAGGGGAGGGAACGATCATGTCTGTCCAGGCCACCTATCTCGGCATGCCGCTGGCGATCGACGATCTCGACGTCGAGAACCTTGCCTACTTCAAGCACTGCGCTGCGCACGACTTCCACCTCCAGCGCTGCGTGAAGTGCAACCTGCTGCGCTATCCGCCGACCACGGCCTGCCCGTGGTGCATGAACCCCAAGTCCGACTGGGTGCCGGTCGAGGCCAAGGGCGCAGTGCATTCCTACACCGAGGTGCACCACGCCATTCAGCCGGCCTTCAAGGCGCATACGCCCTACCTCGTGCTGCTGGTCGACCTCGACACCCAGAAGGGCAAGCCCTCCCGGGAGGAGGCGCTGCGCGTGCTGGGCAATCTCACCACGCCCGACGGCAAGCTCGCGCCGCCCGACCTGGTGAAGAAGGTCGGCATCGGCACCCGCGTGCGCATGGTGTTCGCCGACGCAGGGCCGGGCCTCGCGATCCCGCATTGGACGATCGACGAGGGCGCGCAACAGCCCGCCAAGCCGTGGCGCTACGCCCAGGAATGACCGAAGACGAAGACTGGGGCTTCCTGCGCGCCTGCGATCTGGCGCGCACCGCCGACGAGAGCTTCAGGCTCGCCTGGATCGAGGAGGTCGAGGCGGCGTGGCATGTGCTCGACCTCGACCACGGCGCCTACGGCTTCGTCGTCGTCATGGCCGACGGCAAGCGGCAGTACTGGCGCTATACGTCGGAGGATACGGGTGCGGGACGGCCGGAGGATCTCGTGGTGACCGAGCTCGAGGCCGGCGAGACGCCGCGGCCCGACCTCGAGGCGCAATGGTACCGACCCGACCTGCTCAACAAGCGCCTCGCCGTACTGCGGCGCGTGACGTAGGATGAGCGCCTTCAGGTCCAGTCCGTAAGCGCAAGACGTAGAGTCTCCGTCCAGTCCCGAGCGTTCCGACGCGTGAGTTCACTCGAACTTGGAGGGGCGAATGGCGCGCAGGCATGCGGTCCTTCTCGCGAGCGCGCTCGTGCTCGGCCTCGTCGCGACCCCGAAGGTTGCGGCGGCGCAGAAGCCGGGCGGCGTCATGAAGGTCTATTTCTTCGACAGCCCGGCCACCATGTCGATCCACGAGGAGAGCACCATCGCGGGGCAGGGCCCGATGATGGGCGTGTTCAACAACCTCGTGATGTACGACCCGAACGTGCCGCAAAGCGGCCTGAAGTCGATCGTGCCCGATCTCGCGACCACGTGGTCGTGGGATGAGGCGCGTACGGCCCTGTCGTTCAAGCTGCGGTCGGGCGTGCGCTGGCACGACGGCAAGCCGTTCACCGCGCGCGACGTCAAGTGCACCTTCGACCTCCTGCAGGGCACCGGGGTCAACGGCGAGACGTTGCGCGTCAATCCGCGCAAGGCCTGGTACGGCAACCTCGCCGAGGTGGTGGCCAAGGCCGATGACGAGGTGGTGTTCCGCCTGAAGCGCCCGCAGCCCGCCTTCATCGCCCTGATCGCCTCGGGCTTCACGCCGATCTATCCCTGCCACGTCACGCCTGCGGAGATGCGGCGGCGGCCGGTCGGCACCGGTCCGTTCCGCTTCGTCGAGTTCAAGCCGAACGAGGTGATCCGGGTCGCGCGCAACAAGGAGTACTGGAAGAAGGACCGGCCGTATCTCGACGGCATCGAATGGAAGATCATGAAGAACAGCTCGACCGGCATGCTGTCCTTCATCGCCGGCACGGTCGACATGACCTCGCCCTACTTCTTCCAGGTGCCGGTGCTGAACGACGTCCGCGCGCAGGCGCCGACCGCGGTGTGCAAGCTGATGGCCTCCAACGTCCAGCGCAACGTGCTGATCAACCGCGACGCGCTGCCGTTCAACCGTCCCGAGCTGCGCCGCGCGGTGGCGCTGACGCTGGACCGCAAGGCCTTCATCGACACGCTGACGCAAGGCGTGGGCACGATCGGCGGCGCGCTGCTGGCCCCGCCCGAAGGCATCTGGGGCATGCCGCCGGAGGTGATGGAGAAGCTGCCCGGTTACGGTCCCGACGTCGCGGCGAGCCGGGCCGAGGGCCGCAAGATCATGGAGGCGGCAGGTTACGGACCTGGTAACAGGCTGAAACTCAAGGTCACGACCCGCAACCTCTCGGTCTATCGCGACCCCGCGGTGATCCTGATCGACCAGCTGAAGCAGATCTACATCGACGCCGAGCTCGAGCCGGTCGACACCACGCAATGGTTTCCCAAGGTGCGCCGGCACGATTACACGCTGGGCGCCAACCTGACCGGCAACGGCATCGACGATCCCGACCAGGCGTTCTACGAGGGCTATACCTGCGGCTCGGAGAACAACTACGACGGCTACTGCAATCCTGCGATCGAGAAGATGATCGACGCCCAGTCGCGCGAGGCCGACCAGGAGAAGCGCAAGCACATGGTATGGGACATCGAGCGGCGGCTGGCCGAGGACGTGGCGCGGCCGGTGCTCTACCACAACCGCTCCGGCACGTGCTGGCAGTCCTACGTGAAGGGCTACACGCCGATGATCAACAGCATCTACAACGGCATGCGCATGGAGGAGGTCTGGCTGGATCGCTGAGGTCGTTCAGCGGCCCTTCCAGCGCGGCGGCCTTTTCTCCACGAAGGCCTTTATCCCTTCGATGCGATCTTCGGCGAAATAGGGGTTCACGCCCTGGTTGAGGCGAAGTGCGGCAGAGACCGGCAATCCCGATGCCTTGGAAGCCGTTTCCTTCATGCGGCGCACCGTGACCGGGGCGTTGCCGGCGATCTGGGTGGCCCAGGCCAGCGCTTCCTCCAGCGCCTTCCCCTTGGGAACGACCTTGTTGAGGAAGCCGATGCGCTCGGCGTGTCGCGCGTCGATGTTCTCGGACCTGAACATCAGATCGAGGGCGTGCGCCCGTGGAATGGCCCGGGGCAGCATGACCGTGGCGAAATGCGCGCCCATGCCCCGCTTGGCCTCGGGCAATCCGAAGATCGCGTGCTCCTCGGCGATGCGTATGTCGCAGGCCAGCGCCAGCTCGAATCCCCCGGCGACGGCCGCACCGTTGATGGCGGCAATCACCGGCTTGTAGGTTTCGTAGATCACCTCGAAGACGAACCGTTCCTTGGCCGACATGAGATAGACGAACTTCTTGCCGGCCTCGTCCGCCTCCCGCCTGGCCTTGAGGTCGGCCCCGCCACTGAAGGCCCGATCCCCTGCGCCGGTGACGACGATCGCCCGCACGTCGGGGTCGGCCCCGGCATCGACGAACGCATCGATGAGCGCCGACATGAGCTCGGGCGAAAGCGCGTTCGCGCGATGCGGCCGATTGAGCGTGAGCAGGCGAACATGGCCTCGATCTTCGATGAGCAGGTCCTTCACGTCGTCCGTCGACGATCCCTGCGTGGTTTGCCCAGGATTGCTCAAGATATCGATCCTCCGCTTGCGTCGCCCGATGATTCCCGCCGGCTGCGAGCCTACACGATCCTCGCAAAGGGACGGCATTTTGCTTTAAGACCGGCCTGCAGCGGCGCCTCGTCCAGAGGGCCCATCGTCGAGAGGCAGTGTGTCGACCCGGACTTCGTTGATCGGCCGGACGGTCGCGACCAGCGCGCGGCATCCCTGGATCGTGCTGTTGCTCGCCGGCCTTCTTACGCTGGCGGCGCTGCTGTTCACGGCCCGGAACTTTGCGATGACCGCTGACACCGCGCAGCTGATCTCGCAGCGGCTCGACTGGCGCCAAAGGGAGTTCGCTTTCGAGGCCGCCTTTCCTCAGCTGAACAATCTGACCCTGGTCGTGGTCGACGGTGCGACGCCCGAGCTCGCGGATGATGCGGCCCGCCTGCTGATGGCCGCGCTGAAGGGCAGGCCGGATCGTTTCCGGACCGTGCGCTGGCCCGATGGCGGTCCGTTCTTCGACCGCGAGGGCCTGCTGTTCCTGTCGCTGGACGATGTCCGGACGGCAACGGACGGGCTCGTGAAGGCGGCCCCGATGCTGGTGCGGCTGAAGGGGGATCAGAGCCTGCGCGGCGTCCTGGTTGTCCTGTCCGAGATGCTGTCGGGCGTGAAGAGCGGCGAGGTCTCCCTGCAGGACATCGAACCGCCGGTAACGGCCTTCTCGGAGACGTTCGAGCATGCCGTGGCCGGCCGGCCGGCCCACTTTTCCTGGCGGAGGTTCTTCAGCGGCAAGAAGGCGACGAGCCGGGAAACCCGTCATGTCCTGCTGGTCCAGCCTGTGATGGATTACACCGCGCTGCAGCCGGGAGCGGCCGCGAGCGACGCGATCCGCGAGATCGCCCGATCCCTCGGCCTCGAGGATCCGGCGCACGGCGTGAGCGTTCGGCTGACCGGCCCCGTGCCGCTGGCGGACGAGGAATTCGCCTCGCTCGCGCAGGACGTTCATTACGTCATCGGGGCGATGATCGTGTCGCTGCTGGGCATCCTCTGGCTGGCGGTTCGGTCGGGGCGGGTGGTTCTCGCCATCCTGGTGACGACGCTCACCGGCCTCGTCCTGACGGCCGCGGGCGGGCTGCTGGTGATCGGCCGCTTCAACCTCATCTCGATGGCCTTCATTCCGCTCTTCGTGGGGCTTGGCGTCGACTTCAGCATCCAATTCAGCGTCCGTGCGCTGGCCGAGCGGCTCGTCCATCCCTCGCGCGAGGCGGCGCTGGTCGAGGCGGGCGCCAGCATCGGCCGCGCGCTGGCGCTCTCGGCGGCGGCGATCGGCGCCGGCTTCTTCGCCTTCCTCCCGACCAGCTATGTCGGCGTCGCCGAGCTCGGCGCGATTGCCGGTTTCGGCATGGTCGTGGCGTTCGTCCTCAGCATCGTGCTCCTGCCGGCGCTGCTGGTCCTGCTGCGCTTTCCGCCGCCGCGCATGGCGGAGGTCGCCTTCACGATGTTCGCGCCGATCGATCGCTTCGTGAAGCGGCATCGAAGCGGCGTTCTGTTGGTCTCCGCTGCGGCGGCCGTCGTGGCGATGGGGCTGCTTGCGTGGGTGCGCTTCGACTTCGATCCGCTGAACCTCAAGAACCCCAGGTCGGAGTCGATGACCACGCTGCAGGCGCTTGCAGCCGACCCCGACTGGACGCCCTACGCGATCGACGTCCTGGCGCGGTCGCCCCAGGAGGCGCAGACGCTGTCGCCGCGGCTCGCCGCGCTGCCCGAGGTCTCGCGCGTCGTCACCTTGCTGAGCTTCATCCCGACACACCAGGAGGAGAAGCTCGACCTGATCGCCGCGGCCGCGAGCGTGATCGGGACCGCCTTCGACGATGTTCCGTCGCGCAAGCCCCCGTCCGACGAGGAGCTCCAGAAAAGATTGGCCAGCACGGTGGCCGCCCTGCAGTCCGCGGCGGCGCAGGCCGGGGAGGGGCCGGCATCCCGCGCGATGCGCCGGCTGGAGGACGTGTTGAGCCGGCTGAAGGAGGCGACGCCTGACGTCCGCAGCCGCGCCCAGCTCGCCGTGACCGTTCCGCTTCACGTCACCCTCGATCAGATCCGCACCGAGCTGACGGCCGGTCCGGTGACGGTCGATACCCTGCCGCCGGAGCTCGTCGAGGACTGGATGACCAGGGACGGCCGGGCCCGCCTGCAGGTGCTGCCGAGCAGCGGCCGGACCGACAACGAATTCCTCCGCCGCTTCTCCGCCGCCGTCCTGAAGGTCGCGCCGAGCGCCAGCGGGGCCCCGATCAACACCAGCGCCTCGGGCGATACCGTGGTCGAGGCCTTTCTCCAGGCCGGCGTCTATTCCGCCGTCGCCGTGATGGTCTTGCTGGCCCTGGTGCTGCGGCGGGCGGTCGACGTCACGCTCACGATGGCCCCGGTGCTGCTGAGCGGGCTGCTGACCTTCGCGACCTGCGCGATCTTCGATCTTCCGCTCAACTTCGCCAATATCATCGCCCTGCCTCTGCTGTTCGGCGTCGGCGTGGCCTTCAACATCTACTTCGTGACGGCATGGCGCGCCGGCGAGACGGCGATGCTGAGCTCGAGCCTGATGCGCGCCGTGGTCTTCAGCGCCCTCACCACCGCCACGGCGTTCGGCGCCCTGTGGCTGTCGCGCCACCCCGGTACCGCGAGCATGGGCAGGCTGCTGATGATCTCGCTGGGCTGGGAGCTTCTCGTGACGATCCTGGTCCGGCCGGCTCTCCTCGCCCGGCCGCCCAGCCGGTAGGCCGGGCGCGGCACTTTATCGCGCGTCCAACGTCGGACTGGACAATATTCACGCCGCAACCATCTTCCGGGGCCCCGGTGTGACCATTTTCCCGGGATACATTCCAGTCGCCGACCGGTTCGGCTTCGTGAGGAGAAAGTCGTGTCATCGTACAACCGTCGAAATGCCCTGCGTCTGGGTGCAGGTGCTGCCGCTCTTGCCCTCGTCGGGCCCGGCCTTGTCGCTGCGTCCCTGCCGGCCGCCGCCGAGCAGAACAACGCCGCAGACCTCATCCGGCGTACCGCGGGCCAGGTGCTGGATCTCGTGATGACCCGGACCGGCGCTGAGCGCGTGGCCGGAATCCTGCGGGTGCTCGAGACCGATTTCGACCTGAACTACATGGCGCGCTCCGCCCTGGGGACTCATTGGAACCAGGCGTCGCCCGAACAGCGCGAGCGGTTCCTCAAGGTCGCGGCGAACGCCGAGGCGCATGCCTATGCCCGGCGTTTCGGCCAGTATGGCGGCCAGACGCTGACCGTCGACCGCACGTTGCCCATCAGCCGGGGCGACGGCATCTCCGTCGTCAGCAGCAAGCTCACCCAGACCGATGACGAGCCCCTGGCCATCCAATGGGAGGTTCGCAACGGCGAACTGGGGCCGCGCATCGTCGACGTTCGGGTCGACGGCGTCAGCATGGTCGTCACGCGGCGCGCGGAATACAATTCCTACATCCAGGCCCATGGCGGCGCGGTTGAACCGCTGATCGCCGAGCTCGAGGCCCGCGCGACCCGCTGATGCCCGGCGCCTGGCCCCGACGAAGGGCCAGGCCGTCTCTCAACGGTAGTGCTTCAACGCCGACCAGTCGGCGTCCAGCTTCTTGAACCTTCCCCGGCAAATCCAGATCGTGCGGCCGGTCTCGACGGGAAGGGACCAGGGATTGTCGGTTGCGCCCATCGGCTCGACCGAGGCGTAGAGCTTGAGCAGATCCTCGCGGCGGCCTCCGGCATGGATGACGACGCCGCCATCATGTCCGCGCGGACCCCAGAGGTAGTAGTTGTTTTGCGCGCTGATCGAAGGCGGCAGGCCCCACGGCTTGGCCAGCACGTCGACGGCCGCTGCCTCCCCGTAGTTGCTCGCGAAAAATACCGCATCCGCTCGTTCATCCGGCGGCAGCGATTGGTAGGCACGGCCGACCAGCGCGGCGAGCTCGCGCCAGCCGAACATGTCGGCATAGAGCTGCGGCACGCGGCCGGCGGCCAGCTTTTTCTCGTTCTCTTCCGGAATGACGCGGAGAAAGTTCTGGTAGGCAGCGAAGCGCTCGATGGGGAGTATCGGAACGGCGAAGGGCAACAGCGGCAGGCTGAGCAAGCCAACGCCGCCGAGCACGGCGGCGCGTGCGCGCGGTGCGGTGAGCCACGCCTCCAACGCCAGGGCGCCGCCGGCGAACAGGACGGGATAGGCGCCGCTCAGATAGTAGGGTTTGGCATGGAGCGGCATCATCGCCGCGAGGACGAGCAGGTACGCGATGGCGAAGGCGCGAAGGTCCGCGAACCGATCCCAGAATGCGAAAGCTGCGAGACCTGCGAGCCAGATCGGCGCAATGACCGGGTTGAGATCGCGAACCTGGATCGCCACGAAGGTCCAGGGCGCATAGGCGACGTTCTTGCTGTCGACCACGCTCGTGGCGAATTCGAGGAACGGCCAGCCGTGACTCCACTGCCAGAGAAAGTTCGGCAGCACGATGAGGACGGCGACCGCGGCAGCGATATAGGGACTTGGCCGGGCGAGACAGGCACGTGCCGGTGTCAGCAGCAGGCCGAGCAGAAGGGCAACGATCCAGAACGCAATCGTGTATTTGGCCATGAGCGCCAGACCGACCACCAGGCCCATCGGCAGCCACCAGCGTTCATCCTTGTCGCGGGCGATGCCGATCAGTGCATAGGCGCAGAACAGCCACGCGATCGGTTGAAACGAGTCGGTGTAGAAGATGGTCCCGAACGCCAGCATGAGCGGGCACAGCAAGGCCGCCGTACCGGCGAGGAGTTGGGCCCAACTGCCGCCCCCGAGCTTGCGGGCCGTTTCGGCCGTGAGGGCAACCGTGCCCGCATGGGCCAGAGCCGGGATCAGGCGAAACATTGTCAACGAGTCGGGAAACAGGCCGTGCATGAGGGAGGCGAGCAGCGGGACCAAAGGCGGATGGTCGACATAGCCCCAGTCCGGGCGCTGACCGCAGATGATGAAATAGAGCTCGTCGCGGAAGTAGCCATATCCGCCGTTCGCCCACAAATGCAGCGCGGCCGTGAGAACAGCGAGCCATAGGGCAGGCCGGAACCGCAGGATGCTCATCTTTCGTGTGATTCCCCCCGCCCCGCGGCAATTGCCATTCTAGCTTCCAGGACGCGGAACTACCAAACTCCCGAAGGTCGCCGCGTGCAACTGTCGGTGAATACCTTGGTGATCGAGCCGATCTCGAACACCGAGTCCATGTCGAGCGGCCGATCACGTCTCGGCGAGTCGGGCGCATCGGTGCGCCAAGTGTCGCCATGCCACGAAAAGCGTCAACCGATGCGATCGCACACGGTCTGCGCCGTCTGTGGACCGCGAGCTTCCAGCTCGCTCATGCGCCTCTATGAGTGCGCTCGATCATGAGCGCGAAATGCGCGCGGTTCAGGGAGCTAGTGCCGCCTGAGGCTGGCCAGCCGGTCGATCTCGCGCCAGAAGCTTGCGATCGTTTCGTCGACGATCTGCTGCACCGACTTCAGCTCGTGGATCAGCCCGGCACTCTCGCCCGCCGCACCCGAGGTGTTCTCGACGTCGCCGTTGACGTAGAGCCTGTCGATCAGGCCGCCGCGCGGCAGCCGCTCGCGCGTGCCTAGGGCGACCTCGACCGAATAGGGCGTGCGCAGACCGCGCGAGCGGGCGCGCGGAGGATTGTCGGTCATGATGGTGCCGCCGAGCGATGCGGCGACGATGGCGTTCTTGTAGTTGAGATGGACCGGGCTCTCGAACGACGCGACGAAGCGCGTGCCCATGGTCACGCCCTCGGCGCCCAGCGCGAACGCCGCCGCCATGCCGCGCCCGTCGACGATGCCGCCGGCGGCCACGATGGGCACGTCGACCTTCTCGCGAACCGCCTGCAGCAGCGCGAAGCTGTGCACCTCCTCGGGATTGCGGATGCCGGCGCTCTCCGCGCCCTCGACGATCAGCCCGTCGACGCCCGCATCGACCGCCTTCTGCGCCCCGCGCAGCGTCGCGGTGGCATGATAGACGGTGACGCCCGCGCCCTTCAGGATCTTCGTGTAGCGCGTCGGATCGCCGGCCGAGGTGGTGACGAAATGGATCCCCTGGCCGAGCAGCCAGTCGATGATCGCCGTCTCTTCCTTGGGATCCATCTGCAGGTAGCGGATCGGCAGGTTGACGCCGAACGGCGCGTTGGTCGCCGCGCGGATCGCCGTGAACTCGCGCTTGGTGATGGCGAGATCGCGGATCGAGTTCTCCAGCAGACCCATGGCGCCCGCCTTCGACACCGCCGTCACCAGCGGGCTGCGCGCGATCCAGGTCATCGGCGACTGGAAGATCGGATAGCGCGAGCGCGTGTGCGCGGTGACCCGGTTGCCGTCGAACATGGCTATCGTCGTAGCACAGCTCAGCCGCGCGGCGGCAGCGAGAAGCCGTTGTTGCGCAGCAACCGCTCGAGCACCGGAATGCCGGCCGGATTGCCGGCTCGGCATTGCGCCGAGGCAACCTGGCTGTCGAGGCTTCCGGGGGCGTAGCCGCGCTCGGAGCCGTAGTCGGCCTGGCCGAGATAGCGGTCGTAGAGATCGGCCAGACGGTTGCAATAGGCGAGGTCCGCAGCGGACTGGGCGAAGGCGGTGGCCGGGCTCAAGGCCGCCAGCAGAAGCGCGAACAAGAGGGGACGCATGGCGGGTCAGGAAAATCTCAGTTTCTGGCCGATGCCGAGCCGCTCGCCTTTCTCGATCATGGCGTGAGCCAGCGCGATGTCGGAGAGCGACAGCCCACGATGCCAGAAGAGGATGGTCTCGTCGTCGCTCTCGCGGCCGGGCTTGAGGCCGGCGACGATCTGGCCCATCTCGGCATGCAGCGTCTTCTCGGAGAGCTTGCCGGCATTGACGTGCGCGCGCAGGCTGCCGAACGGGCCGCCCTTGCACTGGCCCCAATCGTCGACCACCAGCTTCCGGGCGATGTCGGTCAGCGACAGCTCGACCGCGCTCATGGTGCCGTAGGGCACGATGAAGGCGCCGGGCTTGATCCATTCGGTCTTCAGCAACGGCTCGGGCTGGCTGAGCCGCGAGGCTTCGACCACGATGTCGGCGCCCTCGACGCAGGAGCGCCAGTCCTCGGTGACGACGATCTTCTTGCCGAGGTCCTTGGCGAGCCGCGCACCGAACGCCTCGCGGCTCGCCGGCCGCTTCGAATGCACGCGGATCTCGTCGAAGTCGAACAGCCGGTCGAGCAGCCGCACGTTCCAGTAGGATGAGCCGCGCGCGCCGATATGGCCCAGCACCTTGGAGTTATTGCGGGCGAGGTACTTGGCGCCGACCGCGGTCATGGCGCCGGTGCGCATGTCGGTGATGCCGGCCCCGTCGAGGATCGCCCGCGGCGCGCCCATGCGCGGATCGAGCAGCAGCACGACGCCCAGCTCCGACGGGTAGCCGAGCTTGTAGTTGTCGACGAAGTCGCCCACCACCTTGATGCCGGCGCGGTCGACCGGGGCCGCGATCGCGCCGCGCAGCACGTTGAAATGGCCGTTCGACTGGCCGGGGGCGAGATGCACGCGCGGCTCGATCACGGTCTGGCCGCGGCCCTGCGCGGCGAGGCTGGTCTCGATCGCGGCGATGATCTCGTCGTCCGTGAGCGCCAGCGCCTCGATGTCGAGGCGGTTCAGGAAGGTGATGTAGATCGGCGGCATCGCGTGCATGATCCGAGACCTTAAACGGGGGTCTGATGATCGCCAACGCCCGCATGTATTCCGTGACGCCGGAGGTCGGCGTGCTGTGGCGGCGTCTGCTCGCGGCCGTCCTCGGCAAGACCGAACCATCGGTCGAGATCGTCGACCATGCGCCGCCGGCGCCGATTGGCGAGCTGTGGGCGCGGCCGGACAAGGCGGCGGTGTTCATGTGCGGCCTGCCGCAGAGCCTCGCCTCGCCGCGGCCGGCGCTGGTCGCCGCCCCGGTGCCGTCGCCCGCCGCCTATCGCGGCCGCGCTGTGTACTGGACCGAGCTGGTGGTGCGGGCCGATTCGGACTTCGAGACGCTCGCGCAGACCTTCGGCCACCGGCTGGCGCTTACCACCCCCGAATCGCAATCGGGCTATGCCGCGCCGCTGCACGAGCTGATGGCGCATGCCCGCGATCGACCGCTCTACCGCGAGGTGGTGGCGCCGGTATTCACGCCAATGGGCGCCCTGCGCGCCGTGATCGACGGCCAGGCGGATGTGGCGCCGCTCGACTCCTATGCGGTCGCCCTGATGCGGCGCCATGCGCCCGACCTGGTCGCCCAGGTGCGCGTCGTGGCCAGCACCGAGCCGACCGCCATCCCGGCCTTCGTGGCATCGGCTTCGGCATCGCCTGCGATCGTCGAGGCTTTCCTTGGCGCCGACCGCCAAAGTGACAGCCGGACGCTGATGGAGGCGCTGCTGCTCACCCGGTTCGAGCGGCCCGAACCGGCGGGCTACGACGCCCTGCGCTGGAGGTTCGAGACCGTGCGGGCGTTCTGGCGTAGCCATCCGCTGGCCGAGACGGTGCACCCCACCTTCGCCCTCTGACGGCGGTACTCGGCCGCCGCTTCGAGGAACGCCCGCAGGAGCTTGCGTCGCTCGCGGCGATACCAGGCGATATCGTCCAGCGTCGCCGAAGCGTCCCAGCCGGCGGCGCGCCGGGCCTTCGCCCGGGCGATCGCCGCGCGCAGCCGGTGCTCGACCGGATGAAGGTGGCCCCAGACGTTCAGCAGTCGTGCCGCCGCGCGCTCGTGCGGCAGGCGGGCCGCTTCCCAGACGAAGACCCCGTCGCGTTCGTCGTCCTGGCGGTCGCGCGGATCGTCGGCGAGACCGAGGCGAGCGACGATCCTGAGCCAGTCCTCGCGCGCCCAGGCGAGCTCGCCGCGACAGGCCGCGACCAGCCGGCGACGGGCGTCCGGTCCAGGCGTGCGGTCGATCAGGCGCTGGCGGGGCGCGGGTTGGCGGTAGGCGAGCAGGGAATCCACGGTAGACCTCGGCGGTGAAGCCGCAGTTTACCATGGATCTGTCAAAAATCAATCGTGGATTAACGACCGTCCGCGAGCGGATGGTTAGTGGGATTGGGCCTGAGCCTGCTGCCGCGGCGATCCATGGATGCCGCGCATGGCCAATTCGGCGGCGAAGAACGCGGCCAGAATGGCGACGATTCCGATTAACTGGGTCCGTCCAATCTTGCGAATCATCGCAACCTCCTGCGGACCGAACGCAACCGGGCCTTCCGGGTTGCCTTGGGTACGCAACTGACGGGGCGACTCGCCGTTGTCGCCGCATGGCGAGCCTGGTGGACTACGGGGCGGCGCTGCGCTTCGTGCAGACACGGGCCGAGGCGCTCGGCCTTGGTTTCACCGGCCCCCATCCGCGAGCCCTGCTCACCTGCCTCAAGAGCAGCCTGCCGATCCTGTCCCAGCCCTGCGAGGCCTTTCGGCGGCCCGGGCAGATCCGCGCGCATGCCCGCATTCTCGCCCAATGCGAGGAGCTGATGGTTACGGTGGCCGCCGCACTGCATTCACGGGATGCGGCGGACGAGGAGAGAGCGGTCGGCGAGGCGCGGCGGTTGTGCAGGTTGCTCGCCGAGGCGCGGGGAACTCTCGGTATCTATAATTTGGAAGAGCCGTGGCCCAAGCGGGACAAGTAGCGCCTCGGGCAGGAGGGCCCGCCGCCGCTGATCGCGGCGCCTAGCGCTTCGCCCACCTCAGCACCCCCGTCAGCGCCGCGATCAGCGTCTGCTCCTGCACCGGTTTCTGCAGCAGTTGGGCGTTTCCCATGCAGGCCACCTCGTGCTTCAGCACGCTGTCGCCGCCGTGGGCGGTGTAGAAGATGATCGGCACCTCGAGGTCGCGGCGGATCGATTTGGCCGCGTCGAGGCCGGTCATCCAGCCGGCGAGCCGCATGTCCATGATCACCACCTGCGGCCTCGACTGCAGCACGGCGCGCACCGCCTCCTCGCCCGTGTTCGCGGTTCCGGCGACGCGATAGCCGAGTGTCTCGACCTGGGCCGAGAGCGCGGTGGCGAGCAACTGATCGTCTTCGACGATGAAGACGTGGGCCGATGGCGCTTCCACCTGTCCTCCTTTGGTTGGAGGAGTGTAGGCGTAAAGGCGTGGCCTGCGGCGTAGTCAGCTCGTGATCAAGCGATGACTGGCCACGGGCGGCCGCGACTGGGGGCGGTGATTTTCGCGTGTCAGTCCTCGCAGCGAGCCGTGATGGCCCCTGCGGTGTCAGTTGCCGCGACTCTCGGCGAGCCGCTCCATCTCGTTGGCCAGCTCCTCGAGCTCGGTGGCGTAGGCACTGATGCGGTCGACGTCGGAACGCTGCGACAGGAACCGGGTCATGTCACGCGCGCGCCGCGCGAGATCGCGACTGTGCCGGGCCTTCTGCAGGAGTTGATCTTTGTTCGACATGGAAGTGATCGGTTTCGGCCATACAACGTGGCCGTGGTGGAGCGGTTGCTGTGACGGAGCGAAGACGCGACGCACGGCCTGCGCCGAGTCGCCGCCGCAACCTTGGGTGCACGCTTCTTGTTAGCGTCGCGTGGCCTTGGGAGGGCTCGACCTTGTCACTCTACAGCTGGATGTTCCGCGTGTTGCTGCCCCTGTCGCTCGGCCTGCTCGGCGCGACCCTTGGTGCGGTCTGGCCCGACAGCGGGCACAACGGATGGATGGATATCGCCGGCACCGTGGCGCTGGTGTGCGCGATGATCGGCGTGTCGCTGTGGACCTTCAGCGCCTGGCTGAGCGACGAGCGCTGACGATCGGCCGCCGTCTTACATTCCGGGACGGCAACGCACCGCGGAGACACCTGCTGCGCGCGATGTGAATCGGCAGGATCCCATCGCGATCCCGGCCACTGCGAAAAGTTCTGTGGAATGCGAGGTTCGAGCGGACCCGGCCGGTCCTCGCTTCGGTCCGGCACGCATCGATCTTGCTTCGGGACAACTGAAACAATCCTTCGAGCGACGAGGACCATGTTCGGAAGTACAGAAACAACGGCGCCGCCGCGGCGCGCGAATGCCTTCTCGTTTCCGGCAGGACCAACGTTGAAGAACTGGTTTTTCGAAGTCGTGCTTCTCGCGCTGGTTGTGCTGATCGGCGTCGCGGTCTGGCAATTCTACTCGCTGGCCTGGGGCGAGACGGTGAACGACGGCCACCTGGCGGGACGGTCCGCGCCCGTCTATCAAACCACGCCGGCGGCCCGCATGCTGCCGAGATAGGCCACAGGAAAGTCACGGGTTCGTTCAGAGACGCCGAAAGTTGTCTGACAGCCTGTCGCGGACGAGCGCGTTGTCGCTGTAAAGAGCGCAGTTTGACGATATGCTCGCGGCAGAACTCGTGAAGCTGCCATTCCACCTATCTGACGGCCTGCGTTCCTGGGGCGGGGCGCGGTCACTGCGGGCGCGCCTGATCCTTCTGGTCATCGTGACCATGAGCCCGCTGCTCGTGCTCGGGCTGGTCGTCCAATACACGGAATATGTCGGCGACAAGGAGGTCGCCAGCGCGCGCACGCTCGAGCTGGCGCAGAGCGTGGCGCTGCAGGTCGGCCGCGAGCTCGAGGCCGACGTCCGCGCGCTGCAGGTGCTGGCCAAGACCGGCCGCCTGCGCCGCGGCGCGTTCGAGGAGTTCCGCTACCTCGCCGAATCGGCGGTCAGCGATCATCTAGAGGGCGCGAACATCATGGTGGTCGACGAGAACGGCCAGCAGCTGATGAACACCGCGCTGCCGCGCGGCACCCCGTTGCCCCGGCGCCAGACGCTGGACAATACAAAGGCGGTGTTCGCGTCGGGCGAGCCGCGCGTGTCGGACGTCTATTTCGGCAACATTCTGCGCCGGCCGGCGGTCGCCATCGAGGTGCCGGTGAAGGACGAGCAGGGGCATGTCTTCTACACGCTGACGCTCGATCCCCGGCCCGACACCTTCGTCGACATCATCCGCCGCCAGGAGACGCGCAAGGGCGTGGTGATCGCGCTGTTCGACCGCGAGGGCACGATCATCGCCCGCTGGCCCGATTCCAACAGGTTCGCCGGCCAGAAGGCCGCGCCGTCGCTGATGGCGCGCCTCAAGAACGTATCGAACACCACCTTCGAGACCACCACGCTGGACAACGTGCCGGTGCTGACGGCGCTGAGCCGCGTCGAGCCGTTCGGCTGGACGGTGGCGATCGGCACGCCGCACGAGGACTATCTCGGGCCGCTCTGGCAGTCGCTCGCGCTGATCATCGGCGGCGCGGTGGTGGCGCTCGCCGTCGGGCTGGGGCTGGCGCGCTACGTCGCCCACCAGATCACCACGCCCATGAGGGCGCTGGTCGCCTATGCCGGCAACACCCAGGGCGAGGCGCCGCCCGAGGTCACCGGCCTCAAGGAGACCGATGCGCTGGCGACCGCGCTGCGCCGCTACGTCGAGACCAGCGAGAAGGCCGAGCGCGAGCTGGTGGCGCTCAACACCACGCTCGAGCAGCGCATCGAGGCCGCCGTCGCCGAGCGCGACGACGCCCAGGCGCGCCTGCTCGAATCGCAGAAGATGGAGGCGGTCGGCCAGCTGACCGGCGGCATCGCCCACGACTTCAACAATCTCCTGACCGCGGTGATCGGCAGCCTCGACCTGATGCGCAAGCAGGCGGGCGACGATCCGCGCCTGCAGACCCTGGCGGAGATCGCCCTCCAGGCGGCACAGCGCGGCGCCCAGCTGGTGGCGCAGCTGCTGGCGTTCGGCCGCCGCCAGACGCTGTCGCCGCAGAGCCTGGCGATCGACCGGGCGATCGGCGACATCCGCCTGCTGATCGGCCCGGCCACCGGCAACGACGTGAAGTTCGAGACCCGCTTCGCCTCCGACCTGTGGCCCTGCTACGCCGACCGTTCGCAGCTCGAATCGGCGATCCTGAACCTGGTCTTCAACGCCAACGACGCCATGCCGCGCGGCGGCCGCCTCACCATCGCCGCCGACAACCGCGTGGTCGACAACGCGGCGGCGCGGCGGCTCGACATCGCGCCGGGCGACTATGTGCGCATCGCCGTCAGCGACACCGGGACCGGCATGACCCCGGAGACGCAGGCCCATGCCTTCGAGCCGTTCTTCACCACCAAGGGCGTGGGCAAGGGCACCGGTCTCGGCCTGAGCCAGGTCTACGGCTTCGCCAAGCAGTCGGGCGGGACAGCGACGCTGGAGAGCCGGACGGGCGAGGGCACGACGGTCACGCTGCTGTTGCCGCGCGCGGCGGCCGAGGCGGCGGCGCCGGCCACGGTCGCGCCGTCCCACGAAGCGGTGCCGCGCAAGCGCATCCTGGTGGTCGAGGACCACAAGGAGGTGCGCGCGCTCGCCCAATCCCTGCTCGAGGATCTCGGCCACGAGGCGATCGTCGCGGCGAACGCCGAGACGGCGCTGTCGGTGCTGCGCAGCGACACGGCGATCGATCTGCTGTTCTGCGACGTCGTGCTGGGCGGGCCGATCGACGGCGTGAAGCTCGCCGAATTCGCCCGCGATCTGCGGCCGGGCCTGAAGGTGTTGCTGACGTCGGGCTATCCCGACCAGGTGCAGGCGCGCAGCTCGGGCATGCCGATCATCGGCAAGCCTTATCAACAGGCCGATCTCGCCGCACAGCTCGCGCTGTTCTTCCCGCCCGAAGGTGCGGCCGGCTGATCGCGGCGGCGTGAAGAGGCGTGACCGCTGGGCATGGCCGAATCGAGCCTGAACCTTGCACCCGCGTAGCGCTCGCGTGAGCGACGATGCATCCAACCGGAAAGTTGTATCGTCAATATCGTGACGGCGATTTTGCGCTCGCGTCGCAGCGATGCTCAGGTGATAGATCGCGCATGCGGTCGTTCCCCTTCCGGTTCCACGGTCAGCTGCTGAACATCTCGGTCGTTTCGGTCGATGAAGGCTGGGAGTTGTGGATACTCGAGGGCGAGCGCCGGCTGGGCTACGGCGGTCGTGTCACGGTCGATCAGGCGATCGAATCCTGGCGGCGCGGCGAGGACAGCGTGCAGGTCCTGGCCGAAGAGGTGAAGAGCCAGGTCCTGACCGGCCGGCTGGTGCTCGACCCCAGGATGCCGCAGCCCCGCCAGGCCGGCGCCCAGGCAGCCGCATCCGGATGAAGGTTCCGGCCGCCCGCATGATCCCGCCCATCCGACGGCCGCAGATCCTCGGCGTCGTGGCGGTCCTGGCGGTTTTCATCCTGCTCGAATTCGCGGTCGGAGAGCACGACAGGCTGTCGGCCGTGCTGTCGAACGACCTGCAGGGCACGACAGGGCGCTGACGGCCTTTGCCGCGCGCTAAGCGGCTACATCCCTTACAACTCTCGGCATGACGGCCCCTGGAAACGGGAGTAGCTGTCTGGATGCGCAATTGATCCGCGCATCGCCGCGAACCCAGAGCGGCGGGTGTGACAGTTTTGAAGTCGTTCATTCATTTACGGAGAGAACCATGCTGTCGATCTTTCGCCGCCTCATGAGCAATCGCGACGGCGCCACCGCCATCGAATACACGCTGATCGCCTCGCTGATCGCCGTTGCCGCCATCGCCGCCATGACCTCGGTCGGTAGCAAGGTGAGCAACGTGCTCAGCAACGTCGCGAGCACGATGAAGTAATCAGCCCCAGGTTCGGGAGGGCCAGGAGGGCGGGCGTCTTCGGAAGAAGCGTCCGCCCTTTCGATTCAGGTGCAGCCGCTCGCGTTGCTCTGGCAGGTCGGCGTCGTCGGCGGCGTGACGACGGGCGGCGAGCAGCCGACGGTGCAGGTTGCCGTCGGCGGAATGGGCGTCGGCGGTGTCGGCGTCGGGGTCGGGGTCGGCGGATCGGGTGTCGGAGTCGGCGCCGGCGGATTCGACGGCGGCGGTGTCGGAGCGGGCGGAGTCGATGGCGGGTCCGGAGTCGGCGCCGGCGGATCGCTCGGCGGCAAGGGAGTCGGCGCGGGCGGCGGGGCCGGCGGCAGGCTGATCGGGATGACCGGCGGCGTATCCGGTGGCGTGTTGGGCACGAGCGAGACCGACGGCCCCGCATCGCCCAGCGCCCCGACCGAGATGATCGGCGCGGCGCCCTGCAGCGGCCCATCGCCGAGCAATGGACCTGCACCCTGCAACGGTCCCGTGCCGAGCAGCGGGCCGGCACCGAGCAGCGGGCCCGCACCCTGCAGCGGACCGCCAC